>Ga0116135_1000328_pt1 | contig 26184 bp, 26 predicted proteins | sample June2015DPH_20_1_FD_89738 | JGI IMG/M metagenome (GOLD analysis project Ga0116135, IMG submission 89738) | Peatland microbial communities from SPRUCE experiment site at the Marcell Experimental Forest, Minnesota, USA - June2015DPH_20_10 | ecosystem: Environmental > Terrestrial > Soil > Wetlands... | reverse complement strand
TGCGTGTCCAACGGCCACTGCGATTTGCAATGGCTGGCGCAGCATCTGGGTGTAGACCACATCCGATTCCCGTACATTTATCCGACCCTTCCCGTGGACGCCAGTCACGATCGTTTTGTGTTGGACCAGAATCGCTGCATCCTTTGCACGCGTTGTGTTCGGGTGTGCCAAGAGATTGAGGGCGCGCACACCTGGGACATCATGGGGCGCGGCGCTCAGAGCCTGGTGATCACTGACTTGGCGCAGCCTTGGGGTGAATCGGAGAGCTGCACCAGTTGCGGAAAGTGCGTCCAGGTATGTCCCACGGGCGCGTTGAGCGAAAAAGGCCGCTCGGTGGCCGAGATGTCCAAGCGCAGAGAATTTCTGCCTTATCTGACCATGATGCGAGGTGAAACTGGAAATGAGTGACCACAAGCCAACGCTCGCCACCGTGTGGCTGGATGGCTGCTCGGGCTGCCATATGTCCTTTTTGGATATAGACGAGCGACTCCTGGAGCTCGCTCAAAAAGTGGAACTGGTCTACAGCCCGTTGGTGGACCGCAAGGACTTTCCCGACCTGGTGGATATCACGCTGGTGGAAGGCGCGGTGTCGAACGAGGATGATTTGAAGAAGATCAAGAAGGTTCGCGCCCACACCAACGTGCTGGTGTCCCTGGGTGATTGCGCGGTGACCTCCAACATACCCGGCATGCGAAATCCGTTCGGCGTCCGATCGATCATCGACCGCGCCTACGTAGATACAGTGTCCATCCCCAGGCCCGCGCCCAGCTCGGTGATCCCGCGCCTGCTGGATCGCGTGCGGCCGGTGCATGAAGTAGTACCGGTGGATGTTTTTGTGCCCGGCTGTCCGCCATCGGCCGATACGATATACAAGGTCTTGTCGGATTTGATTGCCGGCCATAAGCCGGACGGGAAATCTGAGCGCTTTGGCGCTTGACAAGGAGTTCATGTCACAAAGAATTGTTATCGACCCGGTAACACGCATCGAGGGCCACGCCAAGGTGACCATCCAACTGGGTGACGACGGCCAAGTGGCGGATGCGCGCCTGCATATCACGCAACTGCGCGGCTTCGAGAAATTCTGCGAGAACCGGCCGTTCTACGAGATGCCGTCGTTGATGGCGCGCATCTGCGGGATTTGCCCGGTCAGCCATCTGATTGCGTCCAGCAAAGCCTGCGACGCCATTCTGGGTGTGAACATACCGCCCAATGCCGCGCGGTTGCGCCGCATTATGAACCTGGCGCAGATTCTGCAATCTCACGCTCTGAGCGTCTTCCATCTTTCGTCACCGGACCTGTTACTGGGCATGGACGCGCCTCCTGAAACACGCCATCTGTTCGGCGTGGCGGCAGTGGCGCCGGAGGTGGCGCGCGATGGCATCCGGCTTCGTCAGATTGGACAACAAATCATCGAGATGCTCGGCGATAAGCGGATTCATCCGGCCTGGGTAGTGCCCGGCGGAGTAAGCCATCCGCTGGCGGAGGAGAAGCGGGACCGCATCCAGCGAATGCTGCCGGATGGAATCGCCGCGCTCCAACGTTCGCTCGACCGCTTCCGTGGCTTGTTCCAGTGTTTTCCGGAGGAGATGGCATCGTTCGCGAATTTTCCGTCTTTGTTTCTCGGCCTGACGGACGGGGCCGGCAAACTGGAATATTACGACGGTCCGTTGCGCATTGTAGGCGCCGATGGAATGGTTGTGGCGGATCATCTCCGCGCCGAAGATTATCCGCACTATATGGGCGAAGTGGCCGAAGATGATTCCTATCTGAAATCGGCATACTATAAGCCGCTCGGCTACCCGGACGGCATCTATCGCGTCGGTCCTCTGGCGCGTTTAAATTTAGTCACCAACTGCGGCACGCCACTAGCGGATCATGAACTGGGCGTGCTGCGAAGCTTCGCGGGAAGCCCTTTGCTCGGATCGTTCCACTATCACCACGCGCGCCTTATCGAAATGCTGCACGTTATCGAGCGCATGCATGAATTGCTGTCGGACCCGGATGTATTGAGCCCGCACGTGCGCGCTTTCGCCGAGCCGAACTGCGAGGAAGGCGTGGGAATTTCGGAAGCCCCGCGCGGCACGCTGCTGCATCACTACAAGGTGGACCGCAACGGGCTGATGCGATGGGCCAACCTGATCATCGCCACCGGACACAACAATCTCGCCATGAATCGCGGCGTAAAACAGGCCGCCACTTATTTCGTGCGCGACGGTAAGTTTTCCGAAGGCGCGTTGAATCGCGTGGAAGCCGTAATTCGCGCTTTCGACCCGTGTCTCAGTTGCTCGACGCACGCGATCGGTCAAATGCCGCTGGATATCGATCTGCGCGATGCGTCCGGTGCATTGCTGGACAACCGCCGCCGTGGTTAAAGCACGCACGCTCATAATCGGCTATGGCAATCCGCTGCGGGAAGATGATGGCATGGGCTGGCGCGCGGCCGAACTCCTCGAGCAACAGCTTCCTGCCGGCGCAGCCGAGATCATCGAGTGTCACCAGCTAACGCCGGAACTGGCGGCTAACTTAGCAGATGCATCCGTGGTTGTGTTTCTGGATGCGGCCTGCGACCAGGAACCCGGCGCCGTTTGCTCAGCCCCGGTGCTTCCCGAAGGCGCGGTGGTCTGGTCGCACTACGTCACGCCTGGGCAGCTTCTGACCCTGAGCGAACAACTGGGCGGTAAAGCTCCGCAGGCCTTTCTGATCCGCGGTGGAATCCAGAGCATGAATCTTTCCGAAAGGCTCACCGAGCTAGGGGAGAAAACGGCATCCCAGATGGCGAACTTGGCCTACGACTGCATCCAAGAACTTCTTGAAAATGTGGCGCAGACACTCGTGTCTGCAGCTCCGAGACTCGTCTCGGAGATTTCCCCTTCTAAACAAGCGCCGAGATGAGTCTCGGCGCGGCAGGCAGGAGTGCCTGCGCCACATTGGTGATCAGACTCGCGTAAGCGCAATTTCGCCTGCGACGCGTTCCACCGCCTCCAGCACCTCACGGCAGGGCGCGGCACCCGGCTCGAAACTGGCTGCTTCGATCCCGTAGATCTGAATCTTCGCCGGCAACCGATCCAGCGCGCGCGCCAGCTCGATGGCCTCGCGTGGTCCAAACGCGTGCGTCGAACAGCGGCAACTTTCGGCGCACAGCGGGTGAGCGATGGGGTCCCAGGTTAAAACCGTTCCCGGATTGGCCCCGCTTTGCATAGCGTCCACCAGGATTACTTCATCGCCGCTATTCCACAGCTCCATCAACGCCAGCCCGTCGCCCGAGTGGTCCACTGCATCAAGACCAAGCTCGCGCAGGCGCCGGGCCACCAGGATTCCCGCGCCGTCATCGCCACGATCGGAATTTCCGCAGCCGATGATCAGCGTCATTCGCGTTCCACGTTTATTCTGAGGAAGTGCGTGGCGCAGGAAATGCAAGGGTCGTAGTTGCGGACGGCCTGTTCACAGCGGCGCGTGACTTCCTCCATCGGCTGCTCGATGATGCTGGGCACAAATGCGCGCAAATCGTCCTCGATCCTTTTCTGATTCTGCGAGGTCGGAGGTACGATGCGGGCCGACAGAATCAGGCCTTTGTCGTCGAAGCTGTAGCGATTGTATTGGATGCCCCGGGGCGCCTCGGTGATGGCTTGACCGGTGGCGGCGCGGATTTCGTAGGCCGCTTTGGGCTCCGGCGGCGGCTCGTACGATTGAATGGCTCGTAGCGCTTCATCGAGTGCAAAAACCGTCTCCACCGCGCGTGCCAGGATGCTCTTGAACGGATTCAGGCACGGGACTCGCAGCCCGCACAATTCAGCGGCTTGTTGCGCAACGGCCGGCAACTTCGAGTAATTCAAATTGAAGCGCGCGAGCGGCCCAACCTGATAAGAATCGCGGCCTCGTATGACGGAGTGCAGCGCATGCGAATGTTTCACGTGCTGCTCGACAAACCGGTCCTCGTACTGGCTGGCGTCAATGTTCAGGCCGCGGTTCGAAACCAGCCGGCCCTCATTCAGCGGGTATTCGGAAGGATGCGAGAGCGCCACGAACTCATAGGCCTGCTCGAAATCGGGAAATTCAAAGCCGCCTAGAAACTTCGCCTTGGCAAGCGCGATGTCTAGCGCCGCCTTCAGCTCGTCCACTAGCGGCAGCAAATCAGCCTTCGCAGGTGTTCTGTAAAAGCCGCCCACGGTCACCGACACGGGGTGGATCTCACGTCCTCCCAGGATGGCCATAATCCGGTTGCCCAGCTTCTTCAAGCGCAGCGCCTCGGTGGCTTCTTTCGGATAATCCTTGGCCAACTCGACGAAGTCGCGATAGCCCAGAAAATCGGGCGCGTGCAGCATGTAGATGTGCAGCACGTGGCTTTCAATCCATTCGGCCGCGTACAGTAGCCGCCGCAGCAGCCGAACCATGGGATCGATGCTGATTCCGAGCGCACGCTCGATGGAGTGCACCGCCGTCATCTGATAAGCCACCGGGCAGATGCCGCAGATGCGCGACGTGATGTCGGGCACTTCCGTGAAATGGCGGCCATGCAGCAGGGATTCGAACAACCGTGGAGGCTCAAATATTTTGAGCTTCACATCTTGCACGCGGTCCGCCTTGAGTTTGATCAGGAGCGAGGCTTCGCCTTCGACGCGCGCCATGTAATCCACTTTGATGGTCCCGGTCTTCCTGCGGGGTTCCGTTGCGGCTTCGCTCATGTTAGACCCTTTCCCTCGGCGGCTTGCCGGAACGGCCAGGCGCAGGCATTGTACGAACGGAATGCGCGCACCACTTCGTCTGCTGGATGTCCCTGGGCCAGCAGATGGTCGGCGAGAATTGTGGAACTAGCGGACTCCGAAGGGCCGTAGCAGCCGTAGCATCCGCGCGAGTACGTGGGGCAGAGCGCGCCGCAACCGGCCTGCGTGGCAGGTCCCAGGCAGCCAACTCCCGCGGCCACGGCGATACAGATATTGCCGCGGCGCTTGCACTCCACGCAAACACTGTAGGTGGGGATATTCGGTTTGCGTCCGGCCAGTGTCGCGCTCACCAGCTCCAGCAGTTGATACTTGTTTACCGGGCAGCCCCGCAGCTCAAAATCCACCGGGACGTGCCCCGAAATCGGCGTCGACATGCTGAGAGTCTGGATGAACTCCGGATGCGCGTAGACCTGGTTCACCCATTGCTGTGTGTCACTCCAATTGCGCAATGCCTGGATTCCACCCGCCGTGGCGCACGCCCCGATAGCGACTAGCGTCTGGCACTGCTTTCGGATCAGGTGGATTCGCGCGGCGTCGTGGTGCGTGGTGACGGAGCCTTCCACCAACCCGATCTCATACGGCCCGCTCCGCATGTTGCTGGACATTTCCGGAAAGAAGGCAATGTCCACTGCGCCAGCCAGTGCCACCAATTCGTCTTCGAGATCCAGCAGACTTAACTGGCATCCGTCGCAGGATGCGAATTTGAAGACGCCGACGCGGGGTTTGTGTTTCATGGCTTAGCCCTTCCAACTCTCAGCATCTGGAACAATCCACGTCTACTGGTGGCCGTCGGGGCGGTGCGGACCTTCGGAGCCGGGGCCGGAGTGCTTGCTGGCTCAGATAACTCCGGATAGAGCTTTCGGAAATCATACTGAGTGCCGGCCAGTGGACCGTTCCCTGACGGCCGCGGCTCGGAATATTTATTAGAGCTCACGGAGGTCTCCCATCCAGTGCCGCATCTGCCCATAAGTGAACACCGGCCCATCCTTGCAGATGAAGTAGGGGCCCATCTGGCAATGCCCGCAGAATCCCACGGCGCATTTCATATTGCGTTCCATGGAAAGATAGATCCGGTCGTCCGGGAATTTCCGGCCCTGCAGGCCGCGAATCCCGAAACGCATCATGATCTCGGGGCCGCACATCATGGTGATAGTTCGCTCCGGCCGCAGCGAGACAAAATTGAATAACTTGGTGACCACGCCGACGTATCCGCGCCAGCTCGGTTCACCGTAATCAACGGTGGTCAGCACCTGAGTGTTCGGCGCCTTGCCCCAGGCGCTCAGCTCTTTGCGGAATAGCAGTTCCTTGGGACTGCGCGCGCCATAGAGGATCACCAGGCGCCCATACTCGCTCCGGTTCCGCAAAATGTAGTAAATCACCGGGCGCAACGGCGCCAGGCCAATGCCGCCCGCCACCAACAGCACGTCTTCGCCGGCAGCTGCTTCCATCGGCCAGCTGGTTCCGAACGGACCGCGCATGGCGATGTAATCTCCCACTTTCCGGTTGATCAGCGCGGTGGTGACAGCGCCTACCGATCGAATGGTGTAATCCAGCCGGCCTTCGACTCCAGGATCGCCGCTGATCGAAATCGGCACCTCGCCGACGCCGTACGCGTACAACATGCTGAACTGGCCGGGAACAAAATGGGGCGTCCCACCTGTAGCGGGTAGCTCAATACTGATGGTGGACGTATCGCTGGTCTCACGAGTCACGCTCGCGATCCGAGCCAGGTAAGGCCGCAACGGATCCATTTGAGCCGCGCCGGCGACCACTTCGGGTTCAGCAGTGACGGTCATGCGCGAGCCGCTCCCGGATTCGAGTACATATCCACCAATTGCATTCGCGACGCATCCAGGCGCTCGGTCACCAGCGCAAGCAGCGCCTTCATCATGCGGTAACCGAAAGCTGGATCTGACTCGCAGGTCGACCGCAGCGACGGGCCATCGAAGGATAGGGCGCGAACCGGGGAAATGACGCGTGCCTGAAAGTGCGCGCCGCCCTCTGATTGCACCAGCGAAGACCAGCCCATGGCCTCTCCGCCGTTGAGAGTCTGCAGCGACATGGGGTGGCCCCCGGCGGTGATTTCCAGCACCACGCTGCCATCCAGGATCAGATAGAAACGACCGTGGTTCTCACCCTCGCGAAAAACGATCTGGTCGCGCTTGAAATGAACTTCCTTGGCCAGCGCCGCCAACCGTTCCAAATCCTGCGGCTCAAAGCCTTCCAAGATGCTTTGGCCTTTCGTGTATTGAATGAATTGCTCGATGCCGATCACTCGCCACCTCCATTCGTTCTCTCCACCGGCGCCGCCACGGCGCGCAGGGCTGCCACTTCCTCAGTAAGATCGATCCCGGCCGGGCACCACGCGATGCAGCGTCCACAACCTACGCAACCACTTTCGCCAAATTGATCGTGCCAATACGACAGCTTGTGAGTAAGCCACTGCCGGTAACGCGATTTCGTGGATAGACGAACACTGCCGTAGTGAATATAGGAAAAGCCCAGCGCGAAGCAGGAATCCCACTTACGCCAGCGATCGGCATGGTCACCGGTGACGTCGCTCGAATCCTCCACCGTGACGCAGAAGCAGGTGGGACACACCATGGTGCAATTCCCACAAGCCAGGCAGCGCGTTGCGACATCGTCCCAGCGTGGATGATCGAAGTTTTCTTTCAGCAGCCCGGCGACCCCGGTATTCTCAAACTGACGCTCAATGCTCTGTTCGGCCCGCGCAGTCACATGGTCCGATTTGCGCCGAAGCTCTTCGGACGCTTCAGAATATTCCATCCCGGCCAAAAGTTCCGCGCCGGTTTCGCTTCCAACTTCGACCAGGAATTCATGCGTACCGCAGTCGATGACTTCGGTCAGGGCCAAATCATAGCCTGCCTTGGCGCGCGGCCCGGTTCCCATGGAGGTACAGAAACAGACGCCCGAAGGATCGGAGCAATTGACCGCGATCACGATAGAACCGGCGCGCCTCTGGTTGTAGATCGGATCCTTAAAACGATCTTTCAGGAACACCCGATCCTGAACTGCGGCCGCGGCCAGTTCGCACGCGCGAACGCCAAGGAAAGCGCGGCGTGGCGCCAAGCCATCATCGGACAGGATGCGGAACATACCGTCTGTGCGCTCGGCGGTGAATAGCTTGATTTCCGATGGGTGCAGGAAATTCTTCAGGCTGTTCGGTCCGGCGGCATAGCCGAATAAGGCTGCATCGGTCCTGCGCTTGAGCCGGTATGATCCGGGCGCCTGTTCGGACGTCCAACCCTCAGGCAGATCTTCAACCGCGTGGATGGGGCCGTAAGATATTACAGAGTCGTGGACAGAAGGTCCGATGACCTCATATCCGCGCTCACCCAGCGCGGTTATTAACACTTGGAGGGCATCGCGATGGATGCGAACCGCGGATCCGATGACTGGCCGCTGGGCATTCATTTACCTTTTGGAGTAGCAGTTGGCAGTCCACCTCGAACCGGGCATTTTTCAAGCGGTTATCCAGACGGCTGCGGAGCCAAACACGACCGTCCCCCTAGGGTGGGTGATTTGCCCCAAAAAAATTGGCCGGACTCGGATGTTTTTGAGCCCGGCCCGCATGAACCGAATTGAGAAATGGAGGAGTTGCTCTCAGTTCGGGTGACTTCCGTGATTTGAAGAGCAAGCGAAAGGCCAAAAAAACCGGTTTCTGGTTTCTGGTTTCTCGTTTCTGGTTCATGAACGGTCGGTAACGCCAACCAGAAACTAGAAACCAGGAACCAGAAACGGGTTTTAACAGATCCTCGGCAACTGATCCCCGGATAACATATCCACGATGCGCGTGGTTCCTAGCACGGTTCGCATGGTGACCCAGCCGGGATCGGATTTGTTAACCGTGCCGATGCGGCGTGCGTCGCGGCCCAGCGGATGTGCCTGCATGACGGCCACTAGCCGATCTGCGTCCGAGGAGTCCACAATGGCCAGGAGTTTGCCTTCGTTGGCAACATAGAGCGGATCGAGACCCAGCATCTCGCAGGCGCCGCGCACTTCGTCGCGAACGGGTATGCTGGCTTCATCCAGCAGCATGCCTACGTGCGACTGCGCCGCGATCTCGTTCAGAGAGCTTGAAACTCCGCCGCGGGTGGGGTCGCGTAAGCAGCGAATGGCGGGGGTTGCGCGAAGCATATCGTCCACCAGTTCGTGCAGCGGGGCGGAATCGCTGACCACCGGGCTTTCGAATTCGATCCCCTCGCGTTCGGCTAAAATTGCGATGCCATGATCCCCGATAGAGCCGCTGAGGATAATGGCATCGCCTGCACGGGCCTGGCTGGCGGATAAAAATAAACCATCTGGTACCAAGCCAAGGCCCGTGGTATTAATGAACACGCCGTCGCCGCTGCCTTTATCGACAACTTTGGTATCGCCGGTTACTACCTGGACGCCGCACGCTTCCGCAGCGCGCCCGAGGGACGCTACCACGCGCTGCAATATTTCCATCGAAAGCCCTTCTTCGATGATGAACGCGACACTCAGGAACAAAGGCTTGGCTCCGCCCATGGCAAGATCGTTCACCGTGCCGTGCACAGCGAGCGAACCGATGTCGCCGCCGGGAAAGAACAGCGGTTTTACCACGAACGAATCCGTGGTGAAGGCGATGCGCGACCCACCAATGCGGAGCACCGCCTGATCGTCCATCCGCGCGAGAGTTTCGTTGGTGAAGGCCGGCAGGAAAATCTCGCGCATCAGCTCGGCCGAAAGCTTGCCGCCGCTGCCGTGCCCCAGCATGACTTGATCCCGCGCGGCCACCGGAACCGGACAGTTTAAAGTGAGGACGCTCATAAGGGGCAGGCCAGACTGCTCGTATGACGGCGGTATTGATGATAGGCTGCGCAGGCGCCTTCGGCTGAAACCATAGGCGCACCCAGAGGATGTTCCGGCGTGCAGGTGGAACCAAAGGCCGGACAATCCACAGGCTTTTTCAGGCCCTTGAGAACTTGCGCGCTGATGCACTCGGCCGGCTCCTCGGTTTCGACGTTATCCAACCCAAAGATCTTCTCGGCGTCATAAGCAGCGAATTCAGGCCGTAGCCGTAAACCGCTCGCGGGAATCTTTCCGATGCCTCGCCATTTCCGGTCGGCCACTTCAAAAACTTGTTCCATGATGCGCTGCGCGGGTTGGTTACCCACGTACGTGACGGACCGTACGTACTGGTTCTCAACTTCCGCCCGCCCTTGCTCGAGCTGAGCCACCAGCATCCAAATGGCTTCGAGAAGATCCACCGGCTCAAAGCCTCCGACGACCATAGGGACGTGAAACTCATCCGCCAGCAGCTTGTATTCCCAGTAGCCCATTACCGTGCAGACGTGGCCTGGAGCGATGAAGCCCTGCACGCGATTGTCCGGCGAGTTCAACAGAAGGCGGATCGCCGGCGGCACCAAAACGTGCGAAACCAATTCAGAGAAATTGGTGAGTCCTTCTTCGCGCGCTTTCCACACCGCCATGGCGTTGGCGGGCGCGGTGGTTTCGAATCCAATGGCGAAGAACACGACCTTGCGGGAAGGATTGTTACGCGCGATCTTCACCGCTTCCATCGGCGAATAGGCGATCCGCACGTCGCCACCCTGCGCCTTCACATGCAGCAGATCGGATTTGGTGCCGGGCACCCGCAGCATATCGCCGTAGGATACAAACGTGACATCGGGGCGGGACGCAATCTCTACAGCTTTATCGACAATCTCAATGGGCGTGACGCATACCGGGCAGCCAGGGCCGTGCACCAGCTCCACGTGCCGCGGAATCAACTCGTCAATGCCATAGCGCATCAGCGTGTGCGTCTGGCCGCCGCAGATCTCCATGAGCACCCACGGCCGGCTGACCGTAGAGGAGATTTTGTCTACCAGGGCTTGCGCGATCTTGGGATCGCGATACTCGTCAATGTATCGCATGGAGGGTTCCAGCTACGGATGCGATGCGCGCCTCGTCTTCCGCCTCAATCTCGACATCCGTTTCGAGCATCCCGATCCGCTCCAGCAATTGGTACGTACGATTCGCTTCTTCTTCGTCCAGGACGTTGAGCGCAAACCCGACATGCACCAGAACGTAGTCACCGGCCTTGGCCTCCGGTACGAAGTCGAGAAATACCGAGCGTTTGATACCACCGAACTGGACCGTGCCCACGCGGTTATCACCGATCAACTCGGTCTCTATCAGTTTTCCCGGTACGGCAAGACACATAAGAACCCGTTTCTCGTTTCTCGTTTCTCGTTGGGGGCGCTCGATCGGTCAGGCGACCGAACCAGAAACCAGAAACGAGAAACCAGAAACGTCTTTTAGTAAGCGATTCACCGTCATTCGCGCAAGACCTGCCGCCATCCCTAAACTTGCCTGAACGCTCGGCGACAAACCTATCCCGAGCCCGATTTTCTCGGGTTCGAGACCGATCATGGCTATTTCCTTCGGTGTTTCTCCAAGCAATTCCAAGGCCGCGAGAATCTGCGGAGCGCTGCCTTCGTGAGCGGTGGTGGCTGGCCGTCTGCCCATCCGCATCAGCTCGCACTTGCTTAAAACGTGGACCGCGCCGGGCTTGTCACCCAGATGAATGGCATCCAGGAACACTACTGCCTTGCGTCCCTCAAATACACCCAGCAACGCAAGACCTTGGGTGCCTCCATCCATGAACTCCACTTGCGGCCCCCAGGCGGAGGCGAGGGACGATAGCTTGGACAGTAGCTCCTGCCCAGCGCCATCGTCCGCCATCAGTGGGTTCCCCAACCCCAGAACCAAGACCGGCGCGGTCTCGAGGGGCTCAACTGATCCATTTGTCTGCATCATGGTCTCCCGGTTCGTAGAACTTCGGACCAGCAACAATGGAATCAATCAGCCCGTTTTTGTAGAGAAAAGCGTCGTAGATCGCGATGTAAAGGTGGAACACCACGAACACGATGATCAACCAAGCCACTAAGTGATGCAACATGTGGACGCGGAACGAGCCGCCCAGCAGAGGAGTGGTCCAGCCGACCAGTTTGTCCCAGAATCCCCCTGGGTTCGATTCTCCATAAAGCGCGAAGCCGGTAACTCCCTCGAATCCGCACATTGCGAAAAATGCGACGTAGGAAATTCCGGCTAGCGAGTTGTGCCCGATATTGATGTGCCCGCGCTCCAAGTGCGTATACTCCACCACCTGCCCGAACACTGCCTTGTACCAGGACCTTCGCCAGAAGAACGGGAAACCTGACCGGGCGTAGTTGTTCCCCACAAAGAACCAATACACCCGGATCGCGATACCCACTAGCAAAGCGTACGCGAAAGCGAAATGCAGCAGCCGTATTTTTCCCATCAGGAAGTGGTTGTAGGCTTCTCCATTCGGCGCCGCCACTGGGCTCGCAATGAACAGGCCCGTCAGGAACAGAACCCCGATCGCGATGGCATTCACCCAATGCGAAAGGCGAACCGGGAACTCCCACACATAGCGCCGGCGCTCGATCGGATCCAAATTTGCCGGAGGAGCATTGGGTTGAGCAATGGTCGCCATATCATCCTCCTATCGCACCACTACTTCGGCGAGTGTTTCCCCATCCGGACTGGTGACGTGTGTCGCGCAGGCCAGACACGGATCGAAGGAATGGATGGTCCGCAGAATCTCTACGGGCCGTTTTGGATCGGCCATCGGTGTTCCGATCAGCGCCGCTTCATAAGCGCCGCGCTGTCCCTGGCCGTCTTTGGGTGATGCGTTCCAGGTGCTCGGAACCACGATCTGATAATTGGCGATCTTTTCGTCTTTGATATGGATCCAGTGTCCCAGCGCGCCGCGTGGCGCCTCTTCCGGACCAAAACCTTTGCAGTCCTTGGGCCAGGTCTTCGGATCCCAGAACTTAGTATCAGCCGTGGCTGTGTCGCCGGCCTTGAGATTAGCGATCAGGCGGTCGTATTCTTCGAGCAACCACCCTGCCGCAAGCCTGGTTTCAAGTCCCCGCGCGGCGGTGCGTCCCAGTGTTGAAAACAGAGCGGCGGGTGTTAGTTTCAACCGTCCCAGCGCATCTATAACCACGTCTTTGATATCGGTGCGTCCGCTCGCGAAGCCGACTAACAGCCTCGCCAGCGGGCCCACTTCCATCGCGTGTCCCTTCCAACGCGGTGCTTTCACAAATGAGTACGTGGCCTTTTCATCTAACTGGGCATACGGCGGTTGCGGACCGGTGTAATCCGGATCCGTTACGCCCTCCCAAGGATGCAACCCCTTCTTCCCGTTCGGATATTTGTACCAGGAATGTTCCACCTCTTCCTGAATCTGGTTGGCGTCCGCCAAGTCAACCGGCAGCACCTCCGAGAGATTCTTGTTGAGGATGATGCCGCGCGGAAACCGGAAGTGGGACGGGTCGTTGATGCCATTCTGCGGCACGTCGCCGTACGCCATGTAATTCCCGATCCCGCCGCCATAAGTGGTCCACTCAGGATAGAACGAGGCGATGGCCATCAGATCGGGAACATACAGCCCTTCCACAATCTGTTGCGCGCCTTTAATCAGATCGTGAACGTACTCCAACCGCTCCATGTTGATGGCGTTGTCGCCCTGCATATTGATCGCCGACGCCACGCCACCTACCAGATAATGCGGATGGGGATTCTTGCCACCGAAGATGGTGTGGATCTTGATCACTTCTTTCTGCCACTTGAGGGCTTCCAGGTAGTGCGCCACCGCCATCAGGTTCGCTTCAGGCGGCAGCTTATAGGCTGGATGACCCCAGTAGGCGTTCTGGAAAATTCCGAGTTGCCCCGAATCGACAAACTTCTTGACAGTGTTCTTGATATCGGAAAAGTATCCGGGCGTGGATGTCGGCCAGCTCGGCGAAACTTTTTGGGCTAATCCAGCTGTTGCGGCTGGATCGGCTTTGAGGGCCGACACAATATCCACCCAGTCCAGCGCATGCAAGTGATAAAAGTGAATCACATGATCCTGAACGTACTGCGTTAGCGCCATGATGTTGCGGATGATCTCCGCATTTTTCGGAATCGTTATGCCGACAGCATTCTCCACCGACCGCACCGAGGCCAGCGCGTGGACCGTGGTGCACACGCCGCAGATGCGTTCGCAGAATGCCCAGGCGTCGCGAGGATCGCGACCCTGCAGAATCACTTCAATGCCCCGCCACATGGTGCCGGAGGAGATTGCGTCGCCGATGACATTGTGTTCGTTGAGAATGGCTTCCACTCTCAAGTGACCTTCGATGCGTGTTACCGGATCCACTACTACGCGTGTTGACATGGCTTACTCCTTCTCCCCCGCTTGACCCGCGCCATCCTCGGGCGTCTTCAGTTTGTTGACTTGTTTGCGCGTCGCCATGGTAACCAGGTGAGCGCCCACGCCGAGTCCTGCGACCACCGTCAAAGTTTTGCCGATCTGGTCGGGAGTGGAATCGATTCCAGGGACCACCACATTGGACAACCTCTGATAGAACGGTCCGTTGTCCCAGAATCCTGCCTCGGCGCAGCCGATACATGGATTTCCGGAATTAACCGGCCAGCCTTGCCCGCAATTCCACTTGAACGTGGAGCAGGAGTTGAACGTCGTCGGCCCGCGGCACCCCATTTTGTATAGACACCAGCCCTTGCGCGCGCCTTCGTCATCCCAGGCTTCGACAAACTGTCCGGAGTCGAAAAACGCACGGCGATAGCACTTGTCGTGCAGACGCTGGCCGTAGAACATCTTCGGCCGCCCCTGACGGTCCAACTCGGGCAGCGCGTCGAAGGTAAGGATGTAGGTGAGCACGCCAGTCATCACTTCCCCGATGGGCGGACAGCCAGGCACATTGATGATTGCCTTGCCGCTAATGAGCTCATGAATCGGCTTCGCGCCGGTGGGATTTGGCTTGGCGGCTTGCACGCAGCCGTTCGAAGCGCAGGAGCCCCAGGCCACAATGGCTTTGGCATCGGCAGCAGTTTCTTGCAGGATCTTCAAGAACGATTCCCCGCCGACGGTGCAATACACGCCACCATCTTTCGTGGGCGCGTTGCCTTCCACAGCCAGCAGGTATTGGCCCTTGTAGTCCTTCATGATCTTGCGGCGGATCTCTTCCACTTGAAATCCGGCGGCCGCCTGCAGTGTGTCGTCGTAGTCAAGCGAAACCATGTTCAGGATGATGTCCTGAACGATGGGGTGCGATGAGCGAAGAAACGATTCGCTACAACAGGTGCATTCCAGTCCGTGCAGCCAGAGAACAGGAATCCGTGGCTTGGTCTCCATGGCGGCAATAACCTTGGGAACGAAAGCGGCGCTTAGACCCAAGGCCGCGGCGGACTGTGTGCAAAAATTCAGGAAAGCTCGGCGATCGACTCCATGTTTCTGGAGGACCTGGTAGGTAGTGAATTGGTCCGAAGGCTCCACGGCCTTACCTCCTTCGGTTATTACAGCGGCCAATAAATGCGCTTCTCATACGAGGATCGGCGCGAAACAATCCAGCGTGATGCATTCCTAAGGCCACGCGAAAATCAGATAAGAAACAAACTTTTGTCAATACCCGGCGTAGTATAGTGAGCAAATTCCCACAGCAAATTGCGCAATACCACCCAGTCGTGCGCACTGTCATTGGATCGCGGGACCTGGGGGAAATTCCGCAGTACGGTCGGCGAACCTCGTTTTTTCAAGTACATCCGATGGCCAATCAGTTGCATCTCGGGTACTCAGCAAATGAGCAACGCATCCTTCCGAACCGAACGGCCGGCCTATCAGGACCATCTTCCCCCGTGCAATCATGCCTGTCCGGCCGGCGAAAATATCCAAGCCTGGCTGAATCGCACTGAACTCGGCGATTACCAAGGGGCTTGGGAATCGCTGGTGCGCGATAACCCCCTACCAGCCATCATGGGCCGCGTCTGTTACCATCCCTGCGAACCAGCCTGCAATCGAGCGCAGAAGGATCAGGCAGTGAGTATCCACGCGGTAGAGCGTTTCCTGGGGGATGAGGCGATCCGGCGCGGCTGGCAATTCACAGCGGGCGTCCCTAGCGGTAAACACATATTAGTGGTTGGCTCCGGGCCGTCCGGTTTATCGGCGGCCTATCATCTGGCACGCTTCGGGCACAAAGTCACTATTTACGATGCTGGCCCCACGGCCGGTGGAATGATGCGAGTGGGCATCCCGAAGTATCGGCTGCCCCGCGAAGTTCTGGATGCCGAAATCGCTCGGATCGAAAACATGGGCGTTACCATCCGCTTGAACACCAAAGTCGACGACCTGGATCGCGTGATGGAGGAAGGCAAATTCGACGCCGCGTTTCTCGCGGTGGGCGCTCACGTGGCCAAGCGTGCCTATATCCCGGCCGGTGATGCCTGCAAGATTCTGGATGCGCTCTCCCTGTTACGAGATGTCGATCGCGGAGATCCGCCTCTGTTGGGACGCCGCGTCCTGATATACGGCGGCGGCAATACGGCGCTAGATGCCGCCCGTACCGCCAAGCGTCTGGGCGCCACCGATACTCTGATCGTGTATCGCCGGAATCGCGAGAAAATGCCGGCGCATAATTTTGAGGTGGAGGAGGCCATCGAAGAAGGCATTCAGTTCAAATGGCTCTCCACCATCAAGCAGGCCGGCGACACCACTTTTACCGTCGAGAAAATGCAACTCGATGCCAAAGGGTTTCCGCAACCCACCGGCGAGTTCGAAACCATTGAAGCCGATGCGCTGGTGCTGGCGCTCGGCCAGGATGTGGACTTGAGTTTCCTGAAGCAGGTTTCAGGGCTTGAGATCGTCGATGGCGTGGTAAAGGTGGATGCGCACATGATGACTGGCCACGCCGGAATCTTCGCCGGCGGCGACATGGTGCCGGCAGAGCGTACCGTGACGGTCGCGGTTGGTCACGGCAAAAAGGCCGCGCGCAACATCGATGCGTATCTTCGGAGCGAGGTCTACGCGGCTGCCCTCAAGCATGAGCTGGCAGGTTCGGATCGAATCAATGCCTGGTATTATCCGGACGCGCCGGTGACGGTGCAGCCCGTGCTTGAAACCATTCGCCGTCAGACGACTTTTGAAGAAGTGGTCAGTGGGCTGGATGAGACCAATGCGCTTTTCGAGGCGCGGCGCTGCTTGTCCTGCGGCAACTGCTTCGAATGTGACTCTTGTTTTACGGTCTGCCCGGAGACCGCCGTGATCAAACTCGGCGCCGGAAAGCGCTACGAGTTTGACTATGACTATTGCACTGGCTGCGGCAATTGCGCTTCCGAGTGCCCTTGCGGAGCCATCGACATGATTGCGGAGCCTGTTGGATGAAAACACCCATCGACTTGTTGCTGGCCGAGCACCGGATTATCGAAAAGGCTTTGCGAGCTCTGGCCGGAATCTGCGATAGGCTGGAGCGCTGCGAGCAAGTGGATCCGGATGCGTTCGATCGCGTGTTCGAATTCTTGGATACGTTCGCCGATCGCCGGCACCACCAAAAGGAGGAAAAGTGCCTGTTCGCGGCGCTTGGCGCGCAGGGCGTTCCACGGGATCGCGGACCCATCGGAGTGATGCTGCAGGAACATTGCACGGGACGCGCTTTGATCGCTCAGATGCGGCGCGCTGTGAACGCTCACGCAATGAAAGAATTCATTGAAGCGGCCCGCGCTTATGTGGATCTGTTGAGCGAGCATATTCAGAAAGAGGACAACGTGCTCTTTCGCGTGGCGCAGACTCTGTTGGATGAGCGCTCCATGCTTTCGCTCCAGGACGATTTCAACCAGGCAGAGGCGGAACTGCCCGGGTCGCTAGCCAAGTACGAGCAGGAAGCGCAAGAAATAGAGCGCGCCTGGGCGATTTAGCAGCCGCCTGAGTCAGAGCCGACCGTATAGCAGCGCTTTCCAACGAGGAATATCGATTTCCCAATGGATCAGAGCCGGATCTTTTTCAAGCAACGGCTGCCAGATCGTGCGATTGCGCTCATCGCCGGCCACGTTCAGCCGATCCACCACCGTCATGCCGCGCGTGAGTTCGCTGTCCGTTTCGACGTCCACGTAGTGGCGGCTCGCGCGCGTCGATATAGATGGATCGAGCGCAATGGCCATCGCGGTGGGATCGGGCAGACAGATTCCGATTTCGCCGGTCTGCACGCGGTTCGCTTCCATGGCGGTGCGGTTGCAGTTGATGGCGAAGCGAGCAAGATCTGTATCGAGCGATAGAACGTAATCGATATCCGCGGCGCTGAGATTCGCTTCGCCGCGGCAGAGATGCCAGCCGACCAACTCGATGGGGAGCCCAGAGCGAAGCACCGCTCGCGCGGCTTCCGGATCTACCCACATGTTGTATTCGGCGGCGGGAGTGACGTTGCCTTCGGTGCAGGGATTGCCGCCCATGACCACGCAACGGCTGACGTTCCTGACGATGCCCGGCGATCGCGCGAGAGCTAGTGCAACATTGGTAAGCGGACCCAGTGTGACGACGACAATGCCGGGGTTGGCGGAAATGACTTCGACGATGGCGTCCACGGCATGTTTCGATTCGGGTTTTCGAACCGGGGGCGGATAGCCTTGATCACCCAGGCCGTCACGGCCGTGAAACCACTGCGCGCTTTGGTGCTTCCGCATGAGCGGGCGCGCCTCACCGGCGTACACCGGCGCGGACGATCCGCATAGCTCGGCAGTATAAAGCGCGTTGCGCATGGCTTGTTCGAGCGGCACGTTGCCGGCAACCACAGTGATCGCGGCGACGTGGACGTCGGGCGAGCGCAAGGCCATGATGAGAGCTACGGCGTCGTCAGACGCGGTATCGGTGTCGATGAGAAACACTCGGGGCATTGGCCGGATCTATTGGGCGTCCGGCGCTTTGGCGTCTTTGTTCCCGTTCAGGAAGCGATCGAACCAGTACAACTGCCAGTTGAGACTCTCCACCAGGTGCTTGGGCTCACCGGTGCGGGTCAGGTTATGGTTTTCGCGCGGGAAAATTACGAACTCCGCGGTTACGCCATAATGCTTCAAGGCACGAAACCACTGCTCGCCTTGTTCCAGCGGTACGCGATAGTCGTTGTCAGAATGCAAAATCAAGGTGGGAGTCTTAACGTTGCTCGCATATTTCAGCGGCGACGCGCTCCAGTACTGATCGAAATCATCGAACACAAACCCTTTGAAGTCGTCTTCGTGTCCGTAGGCGCCATCGCGTGTCCCGTCATCGCTTATGAAATTCGACACGCTGCGCAGCGTGACTGCAGCCTTGAAGCGATCGGTGTGACCCACAATCCAGTTGGTCATGTAGCCGCCGTAGCTGCCGCCGGTCACGCCCAGCCGGTCACGATCGATCCAGGAGTTTTGCTTCAACACCGCGTCAACGCCGGCCATAATGTCCTGATAATCCATGCCGCCCCAATTGTCGACGATGCCGCGCTCGAACTTCTGGCCATAGCCCGTAGAGCCGCGCGGATTGCAGAAGAAAACCGCGTAGCCGTGGGCGGCGTAAACCTGAAATTCGTGATACCAGTCCACGCCATACTGTCCCGCTGGACCTCCGTGAATGCTAAGGATCATGGGATGTTTTTTGCCCGGATCGAAGCCGAGCGGCTTGACCAGAAAGCCGTCGATGGCCCAACCATCGGTGCTCGAATAAGGAAGCCGTTGCACCTTTGCCAGCTCGAGCTCCGGCCACAATTTCGCATTGACGTGGGTCAATTGGCGTTCACCGCTTCCGTCCAGGCGTGAGACGTAGAGATCATCCAGGTGTTCAAAATCGTTGGCTAGATAGCTCATCCAGCCGGCTTTCTCATTGATGTCGAAGCCGTGCACGGAGTGTTCACCATGCGTGACGGCGGTGACGGCGCGGGCGCCGATGTCGACACCAAAGATCTGGGTGGTGCCCTTGAATCCGGATTCGAAGCGAAAGCTGTTCGGGCCGGGACCCCACTCGAGTCCGACGGGAATCAGATCCAGGTTCTCTACCACCAGCCGCGACGCTGCGCCGCCTTTGGCATCTGCCATGTAAAGCTTCGGAACCTGGCGTCGGGCAGTGCGGCCGGCAAAAACGATTTGCGTGCCGTCGGGCGACCAGCGCGGAAGATCGTCCTCGAATGCATGATCGGAGATTTTGGTGAGCGGCCCGCCCGAGGCCGGGATCACCCATACGTCGGTATTATGACCGCCTTCGTATTCCTGACCGGTTCGATCCGACACGAATGCAATGTGTGCGCCATCGGGCGACCATTGCGGATCGGTATCGTTCCATTCGTCCCCGGAAGTGATCTGCTCGCCGTGACCTGAGGCTGCATCCACTACCCACAGATGGCTGCGCTTGTCGTCGTACCAGCCCGTATCATTGAACTTGTACAAAATGTGCCGGTAGTGGCGAACATCGCTTTTGCGTGCGTCACGCGCGATCTCATCGCTCGGACCCGTGCGGCCGACGGCGACGAACCGCTTGCCATCCGGCGACCACTGAAACGCAGTAACGCCGTTTTTCAGATGGCTCGCGATTTGCGCTTCTCCGCCATCCATATTGAGGATGCAGATCTGCGGGTGCGTTGGCTCGGCGGTCGCACTCGCGCCACCCGCGGCAGCCTTCGGTGCTTCCACGTTGCGCGCTGAAAGAAAGGCGAGCCGTGAACCATCCGGACTCCAGCGCGGCGAATTCGAATTAAGACCCTCGGCGGTGAGCCGGCGCGGATCAGACAGGCCGTCCATCGCAACCAGCCAGACGGACGAACTCCGGCGATTCTTTTTCTGATCGATCGCGGTGAGAACGTAAGCCACTTGGCGGCCATCCGGAGAGATGCGTGCATCGCTAATGAAATGAAACGCGAAATAGTCCTCCGGTGTGATCCCGCGATTCGCAAGCGCGGAAATTGAAAAGACCAGGGCGAATACTGCTAGTAAGGTTGCGCGATGAAAGAGCATAGGCTGTACGCCAGAAATCAAGTTTAGCGTATCGGATCAGTTGCCCAGAGGCGCCGAAAAGGCCTGGACCGCCGGTTTGGGACTGCCGTCGGCACGGAAGAGGCCGTAGTTCGCTTCAGGATCAGTCGAGGTACTCGCGTCCCGGAGCGTGTACCAATAAACGCGCTCGACGTAGGGAATACGCGCCAGATAGCTGCGTGCCTGGCTCAAATATTCGGCTTGCCAGGCCTCGCTCACCGATCCAGGACCGTTCGTGTAGCAGCCCATTTCGGTAATCCAAACGGGCTTCGAGACGTCGCCGTTCGAGTCCATCACATATCGGATTCCGAGCAGCGCGTCCGCGAGCCAATCCTCGAGCGCGCCCTCGCCGTATGCGTGGTACGCAACGGCGTCAAAAAAAGCTCCGCCTCCACCCTGGTAGATCTGGTTCAGAAAATCAGCCGCTGGGACAGAATCCGCGGTACCGCTCTGATCGCCAGGACTCAGCCCACCCAGTATAACCGTCGCGTTCGGATTGGCCGCCTTCACGGCTCGGAAAGTTTTCTTGAGCAGATTCGTGTAGGCTTCCACACCCACCGCGGGACGCCAGAAAAATGACGTGTTTGGCTCGTTCCAGACTTCCCATGCCTGAATCTGCGGATATCGTCCGGCCAAGTTAGCCGCGTAGGCCGCGAAGGCATCTGGATTCTTGGGCGGATAATTGATCACAGCCTCCACGTTCTGGCCAATTTCTTGAGACATGGAAAGTGGCACGCCGTCCACCAGAATTCCCGCGGCTTGCCAGATGGCTGGTCCCGGCGCGTGGCCTGGAACAGGATCAACGTTGAAGAAAAGCTCCACCGATGTCCCGGCCAAGTTTGAAATGTCGGCGGTGAGAGTGGCGAGTGCCCCGTCTGGTCCTTTCTGGATGCTAGCCAAGCTGGGAAATCCAGTTCCCTTTAGATAGGTGATAGAAAAATTGGTCCGGGTCTGAGGATCGGAGCCCTGCAGGAAACCAACTTTCGCCCACAGCACCACCGAGTGCCCAGCGGGAACTTGAAACTGAACGTCTGCATGAACAAAGCAGCCTGTCTCGGGAGGGCTAACAGCCACAACGCGCGGATAAGTTTGTCCGTCCTCGAGCTCCACATTCCAGAGATATTGTGCGGTTCCTTGAACTCCGGCCGATCCCCAGGGCAACGGGCCTTGTTCGGTATCCCATGAAATATTGAATGGGCTGATTTCCGTGAAATCGAAATCAAGCGGCATGGAGGATTCGCTCAGGGACGAGTATCCCAGGATGCCCAGAAGTGGCACGCCGGCCTGCGCGGCAGCGGCAACCTGGGAGTCATAGAAATCCGGCGTGACTGCAAGATCGTGCCAATAGAAAGTCATTCGCACGGGAACGGGAGACGGGCTGAGTTGTCCCAGCATTTGGGCATCCCCAGCGCCAAATCCGTAATGATTGACACCCAGCGTTTGTGCGCCGGCCAGCGCGGCTGCCAACACTCCGAGTATGGGCGCTCCCTGAAATATTTTCATGGGCACTCGTTTGTAGATTTTTAGCTTTGGCTCTCACCCAGTTAGCGCAAGCGGTGAGGAAACTGCATCATTGCTGACGGGATTTTGGTACTATAGCCGCGGGAAAGGGGCAACAAGTGCGGATTGCCGGTTTATTTCTGAGTTTGGGGTTTTTGCACGCGGCGGATTTTGCTGTGGGGACAGCGGTGGCTCGACCGGGACAGAAGGCCAACGGGTTTATTCAGGTGCCGGCAGGCGTGGACGCCGCACTCGACATCCCGGTCATCGTTATTAATGGCGTTAAACCCGGTCCTACGCTGGCGCTGCTGGCCGGCGCGCACGGCACCGAATACGCTTCGATCATCGCGCTGATGAAACTGGCGGAAGCAAGCGATCCGGCTGCGGTGTCTGGAACTGTGATTGTAGTGCCGCTACTAAACGTCGCGTCGTTTCTACAAAAAGTGCCTCATCTGAATCCCGTGGACGGCAAGAATATGAACCGGCTCTATCCGGGAAAGCCCGACGGTACCCAAACGGAGCGGGCGCTATGGGCGATCACCAAGCAGGTGCTTGAAAAGTGCGACTACCTGATCGATTTCCACGGTGGAGATTTGGACGAAAACATGCGGCGCTATTCCTACTGGCCGGATACTGGCAACGACCATTTGGATCAAACCACGCGCGGGATGGTGCTGGCATTCGGCTTTGACCACATCATAATCCAACACAATCGCCCCACCGACCCTCGGACTGCCGGAGTCACAACCGTTACGCGCCAGGCACAGAACCTGGGGAAACCGGCGATCGCGGTGGAAGCGGGTCATGCCGGTACCACGCATGCCGAAGATGTGGATGCGCTGGTAGAAGGCAGCCGGCAGGTGATGCGTCACCTGAAGATGTTGCCTGGCGTTGCGGCGCCGGTGGAGCATCCGCTATGGATCGGCCGCTATGCCGTGGTAACCAGCGATCGAGAGGGCGTTTTCTATCCGCTGGTGGTCCCGGAAGCCTACGTCAAACAGGGAAGCAGGATCGGTTACATGACGGACTATTTCGGAAACAAGGTGTGGGATGTCACGGCGCCGTTATCGGGCGTGGTCATTTATATAGGCGCCGTGCCATCCATGAAAAAGGGCGACAACATAGGGTACATCGGCGAGATCGCCGGAAATGAACCGCAGTAACGACTTACTTCTCGCTTTCACTGAGCAGGTTGTTAGTCACTGAAAAAACGCTGGGGACACCGTTGGCTCTTATGCCAATCAGGTTCTTGTCACCCTGGTTGGCCACTACACCCTCCAATGTCACATGCCCGTTCTTCACAATGATGTGAATGGAAGGCAACGCACGATATCCGTAGCGCGTGGATATGGAGGGATCGCCATAGATCGCGCGGTATTCTGCCGCCCGGATCTGGTCGTCCATAGGCGAGAGCGGCAGCACTTCAATGTCGTTGATTACCTGCTGGACGCCCGGGATTTTTTTCACCACTCGTCCAGCATCATCTTTCAGCGTGGGCTTGACGACAGCTCCCAACAACGTGACCGTGCTACCGTCCACTTTAAACGCGAGATCATCGAAGATGTTGTAATACGGAAGCATCACCAGTTCGTGGCGGACGTGCTTTGCGATCTCGGTCTCATCCGGATCGCCCACGAAAGCATCCTGGTGATTTTTGTCATGTTTCTGCGCGAAGCTGGCTGGAACCTACAGTAAAACCGCCAGTGTCAAGCTACTAGTGAGTTTATTCGGCATTCGATGTCTCTCCCCCTTTACTTGACTTGTTTCTAGGCAAAAGGTTTCTGCCTCACTTATAGACGTCGCGCTTCAGATCGTCCGGCAGATCCGATAATTTACCCAACATATCGTAAGTCTTCACCACTGCCCAGTCAACAATGCGCTCTCCCGCGCCGGGTTCCACCCAGGTGCTGGCGCTGGCCGCGCCGTAGCCGCCGCGCGAGGTTGCCGAAATGGTGGGGAAATAGCCGTGGTAGCCGTTGGTATAACCAAGGAACAGCGCGGTCGTGGCCGGACAACGGTCGCGCCAGTTCTTCTGGAAATCGACGAATGGCTCGCCGGGAACCGTTGCTATTGCGATCTCATGATTGATTAGAACGGCGCTAACGCGGCTCTCGATCACGGGACGAATGGGCGACCCCATCAGGTCCAGCGTTTTGGGTCCCAGAAACTTGAGCAGTCCTGCCTGGAACTTTTCCTGGCTCCAGCGAAGCTTGAAATTCAAGGTCTCCTCGCGAAAGTCGATGCTCGCCGCGGGGACATTTTCCGTGTGAATCTCTTTAGCCACGCGGGCCGCTTCTGCGCCCAGCCGTTCACCCGTCCAATCCCGCATCTTGACGGCGTCCTCTTGAAGGGGAGTAACGGCATGGTAGGGATTGATGTCGCCCGGTGCGCCTTGCAGGAAGAAACTGATGACCTTACCGCCCAATGCCGCCTCAACCGTGTGGTTCATCGCCGCGGGGAAGTCGGCCGAATACTGCCGGTTATCCGGCCCCAGAACAACCGGATGGCAGGCATAGTTCACCAGGATGGCGAGCGGTGAGCCGTCGGACGCATCCACGCGAAGCACCGTCACCGTGGGATCCACGGGAGATGTGGGAAGCATGGTTGTATTGCGCTCAAACCATCCGAAAGTGCCGTCCGGGCGCAGCGGGAGACGATTATGGCCGATGTAAACCGAGCCCGTTCCCGTGCCGATCCTGGCATCCGCGAGATGGCTGGCGGCTTGGGCGATAGCCGCGCCGATACGGTCGAGAGCACGCTGCTCCCAAGCGGGTGGCTCGCCGGTGTATTCATCCTTAATGATGGGGGCGCTATGCGTGTGGGAGGCGCACACCAACACGCAGGAAATTCCGCTCGACTTACGTGCCGATTCGCGCAACCGGTCGAGCGACGCTTCGCCGAAGCTGCGGCCGAGATCGACGGCGACGATCGCCAGACGCTGGGCGCCCGCTTCCAGCACCAGCACTCGCGCATACAGCGGATCGAGAGTGCTCTCGGCGGGTTCGATGCGGCTTTCAAATCCCCACATGACTTCGTGGGTGGTGGGCGTAATATCGGTTTTGGAAACGCCGGCACGCAGTCCCGCTGCCCAAGCCGGTGTCGCGATCAAGGTTAGCAGCAGTACCGCGGTTAATCGGAGCATGACTAGCATTCTAACCTCTCATGCTGCTTGCCCTACGCCGGCCGCCGGACCATAATTATTCATAAATGCCGGATGTAACACAGCCCACGGACATCACCACCTTGCTCCGGCGATGGCGGTCCGGGGATTCGCACGCCTACGATTTGGTGATGAGCTGGGCCTATCAAAGAATGCTGGCCATCGCGGCCGGATTCGCCGCTCAAGAAAAAATGCCCACCGAGCCTGCGTCCTTGGTGAACGAGGCCTACATCCGGCTGCGCAGATACAGAACATGCAGTGGAACGATCGCCATCATTTTTTTCGGTGGTAGCCGTGGAGCTGCGCCGCATCCTGGTGGATCAGGCCCGGCTTCGCGTGGCGCAGAAGCGCGAGGGCAGCCAGCGCCGCATTCCGATGTCGGATGATTTGAGCTGGGTGGACGTGCGCGGCCAGGACATGTTGGATCTGGACCGGGCCTTAACCGACCTTGAGAAGTTGGACGCCGACAAAGTCCGCCTGGTGGAATTGCGATACCTGATGGGTTGCACGGTGCCAGAGATTTGTGAGCTGCCCGGCGTTTCAGACGCGACTATCAAAGGCATTTGCGGTTCGCGCGCACCTGGCTGTACGACCGGCTTCACTCGGGTACGACGTGGGCCGCGGTGTCCTTCCGTGGGTCGCTCCAGCGTGAATCATGCAGCATCTCTTCGTCGGTTAGCGATTTCAGAAATTCAATGAGATCGTGTTTATCCGTGTCCGACAGGTTGAGGCGCCGCAAGATGTGCGACTTGTTCGGATGATCCAGCTTGCCACCGGCTGCGTAGTGCTGGATCACTTCTTCGAGCGTGGCCAAGCTCCCGTCGTGCATGTAAGGCGCCGTGATCGCTATGTTTCTTAGCGAGGGCGCGCGGAACTTTCCGATATCTTCGGTTCTGCCGGTTTGTTCAAAGAGTCCACGATTAGGCGCGGTGTACGTGGTTACACCGGTATTGAAGAAGGCGCCGC
>Ga0116135_1000327_pt1 | contig 26238 bp, 19 predicted proteins | sample June2015DPH_20_1_FD_89738 | JGI IMG/M metagenome (GOLD analysis project Ga0116135, IMG submission 89738) | Peatland microbial communities from SPRUCE experiment site at the Marcell Experimental Forest, Minnesota, USA - June2015DPH_20_10 | ecosystem: Environmental > Terrestrial > Soil > Wetlands... | reverse complement strand
GGTCGGGGTCGGCGGTCGCGGTCGGCGGTCGCGGTCGGGGTAGTCGGGGTCGGGAGTCGGCGGTCGGGGTCGGGGTCGGGGTCGGCGGTCGCGGTCGGCTCCGCTCTCGCCGACGCGGCTCGAGCATCCGCAGCTGGGGTGCCGGTAGTCCAAGTCCCTCGCGTGACACGCTAGAACCTGCTACGAGCCTGACCCGCGAAAACCCCTATGCCCCGGCGCGTTCGAGCGTGATGCGGGCGGACAGGTGAGGCTCATGACCGCCACGAACATTGCCACCATCGAGGCCAAGCCTCGCGTCGTCGCTGGAAAAGGCGAAGTCAGCCGCCTTCGTAGGACCGGCTTGGTCCCCGCAATTGCCTACGGCAAGGGCTTGCCCTCGACGCCGATCGCCGTGGCGCCGAAGCAAGTCGCGACGATTTTGCGAAGCGAGCTCGGAAAGAACACGCTCATCGAGCTTGCCTTGGGCGGCAAGAAGCTCCTCGCCATGATTCGCGATTTCACGCTGCATCCGGTGCAGCGGAGCCTCGAACACGTTGACTTCGTCGAGGTGAAGCTCGATCAGCCGGTCGACGTTCGGGTGCCCCTCGTGCCGCTGGGCAAGGCCGTCGGAGTGACGAAGGGTGGCGTCCTGCGCGTCGTTCATCGCGTCATCCCGGTGCGCTGTCTTCCCGACCGCATTCCGGTCAAGATCGAGACCGACGTCACGAATCTCGAGCTCGGCGAGCACATTGCGACGCAGGATCTCAAGCTGCCTCCGGGCGTCGCCGTGCGACTGCCGGCGGAACAGACCCTCGTCGCCGTCGTCGCGCCTGAGAAGGAAGTCGAAGAAGTCGTGGCTCCGGGTGTTGCGGTCGCCGGTGCTCCGGCAGCCGGCACCGGTGCGCCGGCCGCCGCCGGAACGGTGCCGCCGGAGGCGAAGAAGGACGAGAAGAAGGACGAGAAAAAGAAGTAGCCCGTGTTTCTTGTCGTCGGTCTCGGCAACCCCGGTCGCGAGTACGAGGGGAATCGACACAATGTCGGGTTCATGACGGTCGACGCGCTGCAACGGTCCGAGGGCTGGCCTGCGTTCAAGCCCAAATTCTCGGGGTTTTGGACCAAGGGAGAGCTCGGCAGCCACGATGTGGCCGTTCTGAAACCGCAGACGTACATGAACCTCTCCGGCGAAAGCGTGCAGCCTGCCGCCGCATTCTTGAAGGTGCCGCCCGCGAGAGTCATCGTCGTGCACGACGAGATCGACCTCGCGTGGCGCGACGTGCGGATCAAGTCCGGAGGGGGGCACGCGGGCCACAACGGAGTCCGAAGCGTGATTCAGCATCTGGGTCCCGATTTCGTGCGCGTGCGCATCGGCGTTGGCCGACCCGCACCCGGCTTTTCCGGCGACGTAGCCGATTGGGTGCTCGCAAATTTCGCGGCGGAAGAGCGCGCCGAGCTTCCGGACGTGCTCGATACGGCCAACGCGGCGGTTCGGGCGGTCGTGACCGACGGCATCGCGGCGGCGATGAACCGTTCCAAAACGAAGAATCGGGGCCCAAGGAATGGGGGCCCAGGGAATGGGGGAGCCGGCGCAGGTTGCTCCTAGAACGCGCTTGCCCAACCCGACCGGCCGCGTTAATGTGCTGGCCCCTTGCTCGTGGGCGCTATCGTCCCACGGGCCCGCGTTTCTCAAAGGCGTTTGACCTTCGGGGGACGAGCCCAGAAGGGACTCGCCGCATGCGGCGGGGCGCGAACCCCAGGAGAGACCATGACCGCAACGACCTCGGACGCTTCGGTGCGCCCGCAAGCTCCCCGCGTGCACGCGAGGGAGTACGAGACCATCTACGTTCTTCGATCCGACGTCGACGGAGACCTGGCCGAGCGCGTTCAGGCTCGCGTCGCCGACGCGCTCGACCGCGAGCGAGGCAAGCTGGTCAAGGTGGAAGCCTGGGGACGCCGCAAGCTCGCGTACCCGGTCGGCAAGCAGCGGCGCGGCGTGTACGTGTACCTCAAGTACGTCGGCAGCGGCGGTCTGGTTGCCGAAGTCGAGCGCAATCTCAAGCTTCAGGATTGTGTCATCAAATTCATGACCGTCCAGACCTCCAACGAGGTTGATCTGGAGGCTCTGCAGATCGACCCCGAGGAGATCCGTCTCGGTAAGCTCGAACTGCCGCCGGAGGAAGAGAAAGAAGAGTCGCGCGAGAAGCAACTGGGCTTGATCGATCTAGGCCCCGAGGCTCCGAGGGCGCCGCGTCCGCCGGACGACGTCGACGAATTCGAGCACGAAGAGACCGACGAAGTCGCGGCGGTTCGCAAGGAAGGCGAAGAGGTTTGAGTCATGGCCATCATGGACGACGACAAGGACATTACGCGCGGTCCGGACCTCAACGCCGATGTGGGCCGTCGACGCGGCGGCAAGAAGCGAATTTGCCGGTACTGCGCCGACAAGACCGTGGTCATCGACTACAAGGATCCCCAAGCCCTGCGCTACTTCGTCAGCGAGCGCGGCAAAGTCGTTCCTCGCCGAATCAGCGGCAACTGCGCGCGACACCAACGCAAAGTGCAGCTTGCCGTGAAGAGGGCTCGCAATATCGCCCTCCTTCCGTTCACCGTGACCCACTGAGATTGACCCATGCCCGCGAACATTCAGGTCATCCTGCGGCAGGACGTCGACAAGGTCGGCAAGAGCGGCGAGCTCATCCGGGTGCGCCCCGGTTTCGCTCGAAACTATCTGCTTCCCCGCGATCTGGCCCTGCCCGCCACGTCTGCGGCCGTGCATCGAATCGAGCACGAACGATCCGTGGCGCTCGCGCGCGCGGAAAAGTCGAAGAAGGAAGCGCGCGATGCGTCGGCCAAGTTGAGCGCCGTGGCGATCCAGATTGCGGTCAAGGCCGGAGAGGACGGTCGACTGTTCGGGTCCGTCACCACCAAGGACATCGAGCGCGCTCTCGCCGCTCAGGGCTTCCAGGTGGACCGACGCAAGATTCAGCTCGACGAACCGATCAAAGCGACGGGTGTCTACGACGTGCCGATCAAACTGGTCTCGGATGTATCCGCGAGCGTAAAGGTGGAAGTCATCGCCAAGTGATGCGCTAACGATCGACGGAATTGACCGGCGCCCCGGCCTCCAAGAGGTCGGGGCGTTGTCGTTTGGAGGGTGAGCCTGTGGAGAAGCTGCGCGTCGTCGGTGGGCAGTCCGTGGAGCCGATCGCGATCGAGGGCCGCGTGCCGCCCCATGACATGGAGGCCGAAGCGGCGGTTCTGTCGGCCGTCATGGTCGACCCGCTCGCGTTCGACAAGGTGAGCGAGCTGCTGCGGGCCGAGCACTTCTATTCCGAGGCCCACCGGCGCATGTACGAGGCGTGCGTCGATCTCAGCTCGGCGGGCAAGCCCGTCGATGTGGTCCAGGTCGCGACGTGGCTGCGGGACCACGATCGCCTCGCTCAGGTCGGAGGCATGGCGTACCTGACGGAGGTGCTCAATGCGGCGCCCGCCGTATCCAATGTGGGCGCCTATGGGCAGACCATCCACGAAAAGTGGCGCGTCCGGCAGCTGATCCTCGCGTGCCACCGCGTGATGGCCCAGGGCTATACGGGTTACGGCGAGGCGCAGCAGTTCATCGACTCGGCCGAGCAGGCCGTGTACGACATTGCACGAACGCGCGAGTCGAGCAGCGTCCTGCTCCTGCGCGACGTGATGCAGGAGACCTTTCGCCGCATCACCCGGGCTACCGAGCGCGGCGCGCGCATCATTGGGATCTCGACCGGCTTCGATCGCTACGACCGGCTGACGAGCGGCTTGCACGACGGCGAGCTGACGATCGTCGCCGCGCGTCCCGGCATGGGAAAGACGAGCCTCGTTTTGAATATGGCCGTCAACGTCGCGAGTCCTCAGCAGCTCGAGTCGGCGCGGGACCCGAACGAACGCTGGGAAGAGCCGGGCTACGGCGTCGTCGTCTTCTCGCTCGAAATGCCCCGCGAGCAAATCGTCAATCGCGTGCTGTGTTCGGAAGCACGGGTAGACGTGAGCCGCGTCCGCACGGGAATGCTTACGCCGAGCGATTGGAGCAAACTCACGCAGGCCGCGTCGCATCTCGCGAACCTCAGCATCTGGGTGGACGACGCACCGGCGCTGTCGATTCTCGAGCTTCGATCCAAGGTGCGGCGCTTGCAGGCGGAGTTCGATCGGATCGACGCGGCGACGGGAGAAAAGAAGCAACGAATCGGACTCGTCGTCGTGGACTATCTGCAGCTCATGAGGGGCCGGGAAAACGCACAATCGCGCGAGCAGGAGATCAGCGAAATCTCGCGAGGGCTGAAGCGGCTCGCCAAAGAGCTGAATCTTCCGGTCATTGCGCTCAGTCAGCTCAATCGCGCGGTCGAGACCCGTGGCGAGAAGAGCAAGCGCCCGCAGCTTTCCGATTTGCGCGAGTCCGGCGCGATCGAACAGGACGCCGACAACATCTGCTTCATCTACCGAGACGAGTACTACAATAAGGAAACGGCGGACCGGAACATCGCCGAGCTCATCGTGGCCAAGCAGCGAAACGGTCCCACGAACACTGTCAAAGTCCGATTCGATGCTCAATACACGCGCTTCGACAGTCTGGCCGACGGGGAATACGACGACGCGGAGCCCTAGTCGCCCGCAACGGAAGTTCCTGGCGGAACTTCTGTGCTTCGCCGACGCCTTCGGCGTCACCCGGGGGACTCGACTTTTCCCTTGGGCTCCGCCCAAGCCCCGAAGTCGCTCCCGCGACTTCGCTCGTCCCCTGGGCTCGCTCTTGTCAAAGGAACCGCTTTTCCAGGGGACTCGTCACGCATGGTGATGCCGTCGGAAACGCTCGCTCAGCTCGTGATGACGCGTCGCGTGATCGTCGCCGTGGGCGCGGGCGGAGTGGGCAAGACCACGACTGCGGCGGCTCTCGGTCTGGCGGCCGCAGCCCGCGGCCGACGCGTCTTGTGCTTGACCATCGATCCGGCGCGCCGGCTCGCGGAGGCGCTCGGCCTCGAGCGCATGTCGAGCGACGAGCAGCAGGTCGATCCGGTGCGGTTTGCGCAATCGGGGATCGCGATGAAAGGGTCGCTCGCGGCGATGATGCTGGATACCAAGCGTACGTTCGACGATCTCATCGTGAAATACGCTTCGTCTCCGGAGCGCGCAGAGCGGCTCCTCGGCAACAAGCTCTACCAGACCGTATCGACGTCGCTGGCCGGTACGCAGGAATACATGGCCATGGAGAAGCTCGTCGCCGTTCAGCGCGATCCGCGCTTCGATCTCATCGTTCTCGATACGCCCCCTACGGCCAATGCACTCGACTTTCTCGACGCCCCCGAACGGCTCGTCGAGGCGCTCGATTCGACGACCATGCGCTGGATCGTCCACGCCTTCCGGGCGAGCGGCAGCGTGGGCTTCAATCTCTTCGCGCGGTCGGCGGCCGCCGTGTTGCGTGGCATTGCCCGGATCACGGGCGCGGGGTTCTTGGAGGCGATGTCGGAGTTTCTCTCGGAGCTCAACGACCTGTTCGGCGGTTTCAAGGAGCGCGCGCGCGAAGTGGAAGCCGCGCTCCGCAGCCCCGCCGTCACGTTCGTTCTCGTCACGAGCCCGGCGCCGGCGAGCATCCAAGAGGTGCTGTTCTTCAGCGATCGGCTTGCGCAGGCGACGATGGCGCGCGGTGCGTTCGTCGTGAATCGCTTCCGGCTTCCGCCTGCGAGCGCGGACCCGCCGCCGACCGTGAGCGAGGCGGCGGAAGCGATCGAGGCGCGCGGTTTGCGCCTCGCCGTGGACGGCCCCGAGCGTCTCGTGCGATCCCATGCCGATGCCCGGGGCCTCGCGGCGCTCGACGCCCTCCATGTGCGCACTCTCGAGGACCACGTCCGGGGCATGGCTCCGATTGTGCGGGTTCGCGAACTGCCGACCGACGTCCACGACTTGGTCGGTCTGCACGCCGTCGCCGAAACCCTGCTGGGCGGCGGAACATGATGGGGTACGTCAGTCCTCCTCCTTCTTCTCTCCGCGGCGCCGTCGGGCCTTGTAGTGCACGCGGACCGGCGCGCCTTCGAAGGAGAACTGTTTTCTCAATTGATTGACGACGAAGCGCCGATACGAAAAATGGATGGAATCGGGCGCGTTGGTCATCGCGACGAAGGTGGGCGGAGCGACCGACGTCTGGGTGACGTAGTAGAGGCGCGGCGCGCGCCCGCCCATCGTCGGCGGGGGCCGTATCGCGAGCACCTGCGCGAAGAAGCGATTGAGCTCGCCCGTGCCGACGCGGTGAAAGTAGGCCGCGTGCACGCGATCGATCGTGGCGAACAGGTCGGACAGGCCGCGGCCCGTTTTCGCGCTCGTCCGGGCGATCGGGACGTAAGACACGAACGAGAGCTTCTCGCGCGCGTTTTCCTCCGCCTTGGCGAAGTCTCCTTTCGCCAAGAGGTCGACTTTGTTCAGAGCGACGACCATCGCACGGCCGCGCTCTTCGGCCAGCCCCAAGATTTTGGCGTCCTGTTCGGCCACGCCCTCGTTCGCATCACAGAGCAGCACGACGATGTGCGCGCGTTCGATGCTGCGGATGGACGACAGAACGCTCAACGATTCGACCGTACTGGCCTCCTTGGCGACTTTGCCCTTGCGCCGAATGCCCGCCGTGTCGATGAACACGTAGCGCTTGCCGTCCCGCTCCACGATGGCGTCGATCGAATCGCGGGTGGTCCCCGGCCGTGCGTCGACGAGCGACCGTTCCTTGCCCAAGATGCGGTTCATCAAGCTGCTTTTGCCGGCATTGGGTCGGCCGATGAGCGCGATGCGCGCGACGTCGCCCTCTTCGCTCGGGACCTCTCGGGACTCGGGCAACGCTTTGACGAGCGCCGACTCGAGCTCGCCGATGCCACGGCCGTGCAGCGCGCTCACAGGATAAACCTTGTCGACGCCCAGACGATACAAGTCGAACGCATCGGCGTCGGCACGCGGCGAGTCGGCCTTGTTGGCGGCGAAAAGAACCGGCTTACCGCTTCGACGCAAAAGCGCGACGGCGGCTCGATCGGCCCCACCCGGCTCGGTGGTGGCGTCGGTCACGAACACGATGGCGTCCGCTTCGGCCACGGCGCTGCGCACCTGCCGAGCGATTCCAGCCTTCATCGGGTCGTCGTCGTCGGGGTCGAACCCCCCGGTATCGACCAGCGTGTAGGGAGTCCCGAACGCGCTCACGTCGGCGTATTTGCGATCCCGGGTGACGCCCGCCTCGTCGTGGACGATCGCAATTCGCGCTCGCGCGAGCCGGTTGAACAGAGTGGACTTTCCGACGTTGGGTCGGCCGACGATCGCCACCACGGGTGCGCTGCCGGCTCCTGCCGGAAGGGGCCCGAAAGCCGTCCTTGGCTGACGGTGCTTGGTCACGAAAGGGTCCCTTCGCCGTAGCCGAGGTCGCGCATTTTCGCGTCGTCGTCCATCCAGCCCGCCGTCGTGCGCACCCACAGCTTCAGGTGCACTCGTCGGGACAGCATCGCCTCGATGCGAGCCCGCGCGGCGGTCCCGATGCTCTTCATCATTTGCCCCTTCGCTCCGACGAGGATTTTCTTGTGCGCTTCGCGTGTCACGTGCACGGCGACCTCGATCTGAGCGATGGGCGCGGTTTCGTCGAAACGTTCGACCACCACGGCGACGCCGTGAGGGACCTCTTGGCGGACGTGCCTCAGAACCTGCTCGCGGACGAACTCGGCGACGAAAAACCGCACCGGCTGGTCCGAGAGCGTCTCGGCATCGAACAGGAACGCTTGCTCCGGCAAGAACCCCCGCACCTCATCGAGCAACGCCGCGATGCCATCGCCCCGCTTCGCGCTGATCGGCACCACGGCATCGAAACGGCACCGGTCCGCGAAGGCGGCCACGAACGGCAGCAGAAGCTCTTTGGTGTGGAGTCGATCGATCTTCGTGATCGCCAGAATCGTGCCGCGGCGAGTCGCCGTCTCCGAGGCGAGAGCCAGGTCGGCGGCCCGCGGCGCCGGCTCGCCGGCGCGCGGCGCCTCGATCAGCAGGACGACGGCGTCGGCGTGGCTCGCCGCGGAGCGCGCGGCCTCGTTCATGTACCGGCCGAGCTTCGTCCTCGGGGCGTGGAATCCGGGCGTGTCCAGGATCACGTACTGCGTGTCGGCGCGCGTGAGGACGCCACGAACCGTGTCCCGGGTCGTCTGCGGGTGGGGGCTCGTGATCGCGATGGGCTCGCCGATGAGGGCATTGAGAAGGGAGCTTTTTCCCACGTTCGGCCGCCCCACGAGCGCGACGTGCCCGGCACGCGACGGGACGGGCGACGACGGGGTCGGAATCATGCGGCGAACGCGTACCTAGCATGCGCTGGTTGCGCGGCGCCGGACCTTGGAAGTAGTGTCCGCGCCGTACTCGGGGAAAGTGTTTCCGACCCCGTTCGACGCGGTTCGTATGAGCGACCCTCCCTCTTCCGACTCTTCCGGCGCCGACTCGCGCTCGCGCTGGGGATCTCTTGCCGTCGCGGCCGGCGTTCCGACGCTGCTTTTTTTCGTGCTTCCGCCGCTCAGCAAGAGCGGGCTCTGGGACCCGTACGAGCTCAACGTTGCGGATCTGTCTCGCCGCATCGCTCTCAACCTGTACGGTGCGGACCATCTGGCGCTCGCCGGCGCGGACAATTCATTGCCTCACTTGAACGACCTTGGGCGCCCGCAGCTGCCGTTTTCGTCCATCGCCCTCGGCTTCAAGCTGTTTGGATTGCACGAATGGGCGGGGCGACTGCCGTTGGCCGTCTGGGGCTTGCTCGGCGTCGTGGCGACGTATGCCTTCGTCGCGCGCCTGTTCGACCGCAAGACCGGTGTCTACGCGGCCGTCGTCTTGTCCACGATGCCGCTCTACTTCGTGCAGGCTCGTTCGATGCTGGGCGACATCTGCACGCTGGCGTCGCTCGCGATGGCGTTCGGCGGGCTCGCCGTCGCCGCGTTCGATCGCGAATCGAGCGACGACGACGGGCAAGACACGGAGCCGGGCCTAAGGCCCACCCCCTTCGTGAAGCGCATTCCGTGGTTGGCCATGGCGGCGGTGGGGCTCTTCGCGGGGTTCGAAAGCCGCGGCGGGCTTCTCGGACTCGGGGTGCCGCTCTTGAGTATCGGCCTCGCGTGGGCCGTGTCGCGGGTGTCGGTCGGGCACCGGCGGCCCGACGTGGTGGGCGATGGGGTGGGCGCGGCGTCGCTCGTGGCGGGGGCGCTCGCCGCCGCGATGACGCTCCGATCCGTGGCGATCTCCAGCAAGGATCTCGATCCGTGGATCGGCGCCTTGATTCACGTCCCGACCAAGTACCCGACGTTCGACTATTACGTCGCCGCGATTGGCCACGCACTCGCGCCGTGGAGCGCATTCGTGCCGTTTGCCTTTGGCCGATTGCTCTTGACCCCGGCGTTGCCCGGCGCATCGTCGCGGACGACCGAGCGCGAGAGTCTCGGTCGCCTCGCCGTGCTCGTTGGGGCCTCGGTCGCATTCGTTTCGCATGCGTACCTGGTCGCCTCGACCGATGTCATCGCCTTCGACGGAACCGCCCTTTGTGCCGTCGCCTGCGCGATCGCGATTCGCGACTTCGAGCGTGGCGCGCCTTCCTCGGTCGCGGTCGGCTTCGGGACCCTGATCCTCGCGGGGGTCTTGCACCACGACTTTCACGAGCTGCCCGAGAAAGCGTACGAGGCGTTCGGAATTGCGAGCGCTTCCTTTCCGGAGGGCTTCAAGAATGCCGCGTTGAATTTCTGGTGGATCGTGCTCGGCGGCTTCGCGCTGTGCGCGTTCTTGACGTGGGCGGAACGGGTGTCCGACCGCGTCCCGTTCGATCCCGGCAACTACCGCAGGGTGCTGACTTCGCTGCAGACGATGTATGACGGCGGGCTGGCTCTCGCGTATCTGGCGGCCGTCGCCGGGTTTTCTCTGGCCGCCCTGCTGGTGTTTCTCGCGGCTCGGACGCACGGGCACTGGCTGCCGCAGATGTCGTCGACGATCCGGGACTTGATGCTCAATGCGTGGTGGGTCGTGGCGTTCGTTCCCCTCGGCATCGCGTTCGGTCTTGTTTTTGCGTGCGATATCTGGCTTTGGACGTTTGGGCGGTCCCGTCCGTTGTCGAGCGCTTCGGTCACGCGCGGCTTCGAGCCGTTCGAAGAGCTTTTTGGGCGGCTGCGCCCTCCGAAGGCCAAAGTGCCGGCGGAGTCGGAAGACTGGTGGATCGCGCTGCTCGTCGTGGCACCGCTGTTGCTGCTCGCCATTCCGATGATCGTGCTGACGGCCGCCTTGGCGGCCGACGTACGACTGCCGGTCGCGTCGCTGATCGCCGTTCCGTCGGGCATCGCGTTTTTCTTGGCCATGGGAGTCGTGGGCGATTGGTTGCGGCATCGAGCGCCCGGCCTGGCGCTCGGTGGCGCCGTCGTCGGATTCGTCTTGTGTTTTTCGTATTATCCGGCACTCGCGAATCAGCTCTCGCCGAAAGAAGTGTTCGAGAGCTACCGGCATCTGTGTCCGGACGCCCCGCTTGCGTTGCTCGGCGTGGGGGGTCGTACGTCCGCCTATTACGCTGGAGGCCAGCCGCAAGTCGTGAGCGATCCGACCAGTGCGCTTCAGTGGCTCGTGGCGGGGCGCGGACAGCGGCGCTGCTTGGCTCTGAAGGCCGACGAGCTTCCCAAGGTCAACCAGCTCTGGAGAGAGCGGAGTGAACCGCGGACCAACTTGCCGGTTCTCGATACGCGATCGAGCCAGATTCTGCTTGCGGCCTCGTCGCTTGGTGCCGACGAGAAGAACGAGAACCCGCTTTCGGAGATCGTTCTTTCCGCTCCGCCGCACCCGCAACGCAAGCTCGGCGCGAACATGGATGACAAGCTCGAAGTGGTGGGGTTCGACCTGCTCGACGAGCGCGGCCGCATGGTCGATGCGGTCAGCCCCGGCCGCTCGTACCACTTCAAGACGTACTATCGGGTGCTGGCCCCGGTGACGACGGAGTGGGAGGCGTTCATCCATATCGACGGCTACAAGCGTCGCCACAACGGGGATCACAAGCCGATGAACGGCAAGTACCCCATGGCGCTGTGGCTGCCCGGCGATCTGCTGCTCGACGATCACGAGTTCAAGCTCGAGCCGAACTTCACACCCGGCACGTACACGATTTATTTTGGCTTGTTCACGGGCGATACGCGCCTCAAGGTTGTCGGCGGCCCGAATGACGGTGACAACCGGGTCAACGGCGGCCCGCTGCGGGTGCAGTAGTGGGTTCTCCGCGCAGCAAGGCGGGCCGATGGCCCGTTCGGACACGGGAGGGCGACGATGGCGACGATCAATAAGGATTTGCAGGGTGCGGTACTGTCCGCATCCCGTGTCGACGACGCCGACACCGACGAAGAGTCGCCGTCGAGACGCGACGAACGCCGGGTCCACGATCGCTTCGACGTCGAGTGGGCCGTCGATTGCATTGCGGACGACACGTTCCTCTACGCGGCCATCACGAACATCAGTGCGATGGGCATCTTCGTGAAGACCACCGATCCGCTCGCGATCGGGACGCGTTTGATGTTGGCGTTTTCGCCGCCGGGGTACCCGCCCTTCAAGCTGCAGGGCGAAGTCGCTTGGATCAACGCGCTCCGACCCAACGGCGACAATCCGAATCCTGGGATGGGCGTGCGCTTCGTCGATCTTCGGCCCGACAATCGGGAGCGCTTGGTCGAGGTGATTCGCACGATCGCCTATGTGCGCGAGCCGGCCTGAGGCCTTCCGGCGGAGCGAACGCTCAGGGTGAACGGGGTGCCGTTTCACCACAATTCCCTCGTTCTGGCTGGGGAGCTCGAGGGGAGCGGCATTCGCTCCCCTCGACGTGTCGCGGGTACCGGTTCGGCGAGAGCGGAGCGAACGCTCAGGGTGAACGGGGTGCCATTTCACCACAATCCCCTCGTTCCTGCTGGGGAGCTCGAGGGGAGCGGCATTCGCTCCCCTCGACGTGTCGCGGGTACCGGTTCGGCGAGAGCGGAGCCGAGCGAGCGAAGCGAGTCGAGGCGGAGCGAACGCTCAGGGTGAACCGGGGATCTCGAGTCGCAGCGAACGCTCAGGGTGAACCGGGTATCGCTACCTTGAACCCCCCATGCGCGATGCGTTCGAGCTCCGCCCGCGCGAGATCCTTGAACGACGCGATCCCTGTGAGCTTGTCGAGCCGCGCGCGAGCGCTCGCCGTGTCGCCGAGGACCTCGTAACAGCGCGCCCCTTCGAGCAGGGCGTTCCACCCCACCGGCGTATTGGGAGCGTTGCGCGCGACGTCATCGAAGCGCGACACCGACGCTTCGCATCCTCGCCCCTCGCGCAAAGAACGCGCCGCCCACAGCCTCGCGTTGGCATGGGTGGAGGGCAACGCGTCGAACGCGCGACGCGCTTCGTCGAAGTGGCCGGATTGGTAGGCGCCGAGAGCTTCGTCGAAGGCCGTCGTGGCCGAACGATCTCGACCCGATCCCGACGGCTTCGCGGGCGGCCGGACATCGACCTCGTCCAGGGAACGCGTAACGACCGGGACGGCCGCCGGGGCACCCGATCGGCCGTCCGAGGCGCGCGCGTTGGGCTGGAGCGACGGCGAGGGATCGGGCGGTCCCGCCGGCAGGCTGGACGAATGGGGCGCGGCGCCCGCGGGGGTCGTCGGCGCCGGAGTTCCTTCTTCGGTCACCGTAATCTCGGCGCTTGCCGGGGCGCGCGACGACTTGCCTCGAAGAAGCAGCACGCTCGTGGCAATCATCACGAGGAATAGGGCGGCCATCGCCGTCTGCGGTCGCATGGCCCAATTGCCCGCCACCGAGACGGCTACCGCGAGGCGCCCTTCAAAAGGCAACGAAGCGGTTCGCTTGGCGTCCGAACCGGTCGCCAGGGCGGGTTGGGCGAGGGCGGCTTCGAGGATCCGTCGCTCGGCATTCGGCGGAGAGTCGGCCAGAAGCGGCGCGGAAGAAGTCCGCTGTGTCTCGCGCGGAACGCCGAGCGCGGTCGCGCAGCGCGGGCAACCCGACGCGTGCCGGCTCATGGCGGAGCTCGTGACCTCGTCGAGCGCGCCGACGATCGCGTTCCTCATCGCGGCTTCGAATTCCTCGCAGTCCATCATCCGTAAGCAGCCTCAGCATAGTGCGCTCGCGGACTCCGCGAATGCGTCGAGCGATCGTGGCAGCCGGTCGATTGCATAGCGCATCCGACTTTTGACCGCATTTCAGGTAGATTGGCGCCGCGCGCGATCGCCTCGAGGGGTCGCCCGCGCGCACGGAGGGTGGATTGGGGGCATCGAACGACCCAGTGGGTACCGAGGCAACGCGCCGTGTGGGCTCCGAATGGAGCGACAGCGGTCGGACGTGCGGCCACGATGCCGAGTTTCGCTCATCCCGCCTGCGGACTTCCAGTCGCCCATCGTTCGAAGGGTGTAGTTGCCAACTGCGCACGTACGAACATAGACTGCAACGCGCCACGCTCCTGAGCGGCCGAGTAGACGAAGTGTGGCGTGCCCGACGACGGTCGGGACAATCCCACGCTTTCATGGAAGGGACAGTGTCGCATGCGACGTCGAGTGATGATGGTCTTGGCCCTTTTTCTTCCGCTTGCCGGCTCCTCGTGGGCGGCCGGTGCGCCAGCGAAGACGGCTGCGCCCGATGCGGGTGCCAGTGCCGGTGCGAGTGCTTCCGCGGTGTCGTCGGGCGCGGCCCCTTCCGCCAATGCGGCTGCGGCCGCGTCGGAGGCCTCCGGCGCCTCGAGCCCGCCCGTGGCGGTCGCGCCACCCGGCGCGGTCAGCGTGGACCTGACGACCAAGCCGCCGACGGATCAAGCCATGAACGGCGGGACCTACTCGGTGCGCCTGCGCGATCTCGAGCAGCGCGTCGACGAGCTGAAAGACCAGGTCCGCCGAAGTCACACGCGCTTGGCGCTGCTGAGCGACACCATTTTAGGGGGCGGTGCCGCGGGGTCTCGCGCCGAAGTGAATTTCGCCGACCAGATGTCGAGCGCGTTTCTTTTGACGCGCGCTCTCTTCGTCGTGGACGGGCAGATTCAGTACAACCGCCAGGACGATTCGGGCGCGCTGAGCGATCAAAAGGACATTCCGATCTACAGCGGATCGATGCCGCCGGGCGATCATACGATTCAGCTCGTTTTGACGTTTCAGGGGAACGGCTACGGCGTATTTTCGTACCTTCGCGGATACAAGTTCGAGGTCAAGTCGAGCCATGCCTTCACCGCCACCGAGGGCAAGGCTCTGATCGTGACGGCCACCGCGTACGAAAAGGGCGGCGTCACGACACCGCTCGAGGAGCGACCGACCATTCAGTGGCAGGAGAAGATTCAGCCGCTGGCTCCGTCCGAGGCCGCTCCTCCGGCCGGCCCGCCCGCTGGCGGAGGCCCCAAGTGAGACGATTGGCCCTCGGCACGGCGGCCTGCTGTGCGGCCTTCGTGTCGGCCCTTTCGATCGCCGCAGGGGCGAGCCCCGAAGAAGCCGTTGCGGCCGCGCAAGGGGCCTTGGCGGTTGTGGCGCAAAACATGGCCGACGTGCGTTCGGCGGCCCGCGTGGGCGTTACGGATCGGCAGACGCCCGAGCAGCGCCTGGCCAACGGAGAGTTGCTCTACCGTATGGGCGACTACAACCGCGCGTCCGTGCTGTTGAGCGAGATCCTCGAACAGTATGCCAATACCCCCAGTTATCCGGACGCGCTCTGGCTGCTCGGCGAGACGTACTACGCGATGCACGACTACCTGTCGGCCCGGCGCAACTATCGGGCGCTGGTCGATCGCGGAAGCGAGCCGCGCTTCGACTCCTATTTTGGCCGAGCGCTTTCCCGGCTCGTGGACGTCTCGCTCCGACTCGATGATCCGCCCGAGACCCTCGCGCCCATTTTCGATCGGTTCAACCAGGTGCCTGCGGCGCAGATGGACGCGGGCCTGCTCTATGCGAAGGGCAAGGCGTATTACCGCCGGGGCTCGTGGAGCGAAGCCGGAAGCTTCTTTGCGCAAGTCGCTCGGGGGACGCCCTACGTGCACCAAGCACGCTACTTCGAGGGCCTTATCGCCATGAAGGCGGCTCGCGCCGAGGTCGTGTCCGCCAAGCGGGCCGCGACGGGCGCGAACTACAGGCCGGCGATCGAAGCGTTCCGGGCCGTGACCGAACTGCCGCCCGACTCGCCCGAGCACAAGCACGTCATCGACTTGGCGTTCCTGGCCATCGGGCGCCTCTTCTACGAGATGGAGCAGTACCAGCAGGCGAGCGAGGCCTACGGCAGAGTGAGCCGCGAGAGCCCCGAATTCGACACGATGCTCTACGAGCTCGCCTGGGTGTACGTGCGACTCGGCGATGTGCAGCGGGCCGAGCGCACGCTCGAAGTGCTCATGGTGAGCGATCCGGACAGCCAGTACATCGCGGACGGAACGCTACTTCGCGCCGATCTGCTCCTTCGGACTGGCGCATTCGACCGGGCCTTGAAGCTCTACGAAGGCGTACGCACGCAGTACGAGCCCATGCGTTCGGCGGTCGACTCGTTTCTCGGTTCGACGGCAGACGTGGCCGTCTACTACGACAAGCTTAGCCAGCAGCAGCTCGACGTGCTCGATCAAAACGAGCGCCTTCCGCCGATTGCCATTCGGTGGGCGCGCGAGGCCGAAGACGGCCCGTTGGCATTTGCCGTCATCGACGACGTGCACGAGTGCCGCGTGCTCATTCGGCAATCGAGCGAACTGGTCGATCGGTTGTTGTCCCTGACTCAAGCGTCGACACGCGTTCGAGCGTTTCCCGATCTCGAGGCCGGAGAGCGCGCGGCCCTTGGACTCTTGAACCGGCTCTCGTTGGGCCGTCTCGCGATCGCCCGCGAGCTCGACGGCGAGGAGCCGTCGGATCTAAGCGGCGAGATCGCCGGCGTCCGGCAGCGCCGTCGCGCGTGGATGGCGTCGATCGCGGAGTTGCCCGTCTCATCAGGCGATTTCGATCGTCGCGATCAGCAGGGGGTCACCCGGTGGAACGATCTCTCGCAGGAGCTTTCGCGTCGATCGTTCGAAGTCGACTCGCTGCAGGCCTCCATCAACGGGCTGCGTCGCTTGATCGCGGACGGCCCCCAGCAGGGCGTCGCGAGAGAGCCGGCGACCGTGCAACGCTTCCAGGCCGAACTCGACGCCAACGAGCGCGACATCCAGCGCTACCGCGACGGGATCATCGATCTGCGTCGCCAAGTCGAAACGGGCCGGGCTCAGATCGGCCTCGGCGACGCCCGCTACCAGAACGATGCTGCCGCCCGCAACGACTTTCGCGATCTGGTGGCTCGCGAGGTTCAGCTGGCTTCGTCGGGCGCGGCCGGCGGGTCGGTCGAGCCGTTCGCACGCCAAGCGTCACCGCTTCTTCAGCAGGTGCGCGACTACGAGACCTCGTTGGTCGCGATCATCCAAGACCTCGAAGGGCAGGTGGCGGTTCGTTCCGCGGATCTCGGGCGCCGCATCGTGGCCGAACAGGCGAGCTTGGCCGGCTACCGCCAACAGCTCGATGCGCTGGACAACGACGCGCGCGATCTGGTGGGCCACGTCGCTCAGCGCAACTTCGGCATCGTGCGCGACCGGCTGCGCGGAATCGTTCTGCGCGCCGACGTCGGCGTCACCGAGGAGGCCTGGGAGGTCCGTGAAGAAGAGCTCGACCGTGTCCGTACGTTGCAGACCGAGCGCGCGCGGCAAGAACAGGTGCTCGACGAGGAGCTGAAGGAAGTCCGGGACGATGGCCTCGATCCCGCGCAGCCGGCGGGAAATTGAGGGCCGCTCGGGTCCGAGGAAGACGATGACCATGGCGAGGCGAGGTTCGAAGTGGGCTAGTGGGCTTCACGCATTCGGCGGCGTGGCGGGGGCTTTGGCGATTGCGCTCGGCGGGTCCGTTGCGTCGGATTCGTCGGCGGCAGAGCCTGGACCCGCCGCGGCGCAGACGGCGGCCGACGGCGGTGGCCTCGCGACGTCCGGTGACGTCGGCCACGCTGACGGCGGCGGGTCTGTGGCGACTTCGCCCGCGCCGGGCGCCGGATTCCCGAGTCCCGCGGCCACGGCGACGGCGGAGGACCTGCTATCGGTTCCCACCTACCGCGCGCACGCGGTCAAGCTCGCGCCGCCCAGTTCCGCACAGGTGTCCGCGTACCGGGAGATTCGGCAAGAGGCCGATACCTATGCGCGAGGCGCGCAGGATTACAAGGACGCGATCACGACGATCGTGACGCTTCACTACGAGGCCCGAAAAAAGTCGATCCTCGGTGGGCTCGATCGCGAGGTCGGTATCGAGAAAGACGAGCTCAGGAAAGCCCGAGAGATCGCGATTCGACGCCTCGAAGATTTCGTCGGGAAATACAGCGGTGCAAACGCCCAGCCGGACGCGACCCCGGACGCCATGTATCGGCTGGCGGCCTTGTACGAAGAGCGCGCGAGGGGCGACGAGGATGCGAACGCGGACATGGCGACGGGTCTGCGACCCGCGGTCGAACTCTACAAGCGCGTCCTGCGTGAATTCCCGAACTACAAAGAAGTGGCGGGCGTTTATTACTTTCTCGGGCATGCGTTGAACGACTCGCGGCGGGTCCCCGAGGCCCAGCAGGTGTGGCGATCGCTCGTATGCCACAATCGCTACGCCTACCCGGTCGCGAGCGACCCGAAGAGCCCGGACGTCGACTCCATCGCGCCGCTCACCCAAGATCAGGACGAGGCCTTCTGGAAGCGATGGCGGACCAAGTACACGACACCGGCCTCGCTGGCGAAGGGACCCAAAGCCGAAACGACGTACGACGACCCGTATCCGCAAAACTGCGAGATGGTCGCCCAGCCGGACGTTCCGACGGGGGCCGAGCCCAAGTACGTGGCCGAGGTCTGGTGGCGCATCGGCGACTGGGAATTCGATCAAGACGATCTCGGCGGCGGCGTGGTCGACTTCGAGGCGTCTGCGGTGTGGGACTACAACCGGGCCGCCAGCGCGTACACGCACGCGATGGCATTCAAGAAGCCACCGCTCTTCGGGGTGGCTCTCTACAAGTACGCATGGACGCTCTTCAAGCAGCAGCGCTACGAGGCCGCCGTCCAAGAGTTCGTCCACTTGTTGAACTACACCGACGAGCAGCAAAAGCTGACCGGGGATCCCGGGGCGGATTTTCGGCAAGAGGCCTACACGTACATCGCCGGATCGCTCGACAATTTCGATCTCGTCGGACCGGGGCCCGACGAGCCGTACATCGCGCGACCGGATATTCTCGATACCGCGCGAAGTCCGGCCGAGGGCGAGGCCAAACTGCACGTCGCCATCGAGCGAGTCCAGGATCCGCGCCTGATTCCCCAAGACAAGCCCTGGACGATCGAGATCTACCGGGCACTCGCGCTCGAATTTCGCGCGATCAATCAATATAAAAATGCCCTCGCCACCTACCAGATGATGCTCGACAAGTGGCCGAACGATCCATCGGCCCCCGATGCGCAAAACGGAATCGCCGAGGTGTACGATTTGCTCGTGCGCCAGACCAAGATGGGCGACGAACGGCGGGAATACGAGCGCAAAGTTCTGGAGTCGCGCACGTTGCTGTCGAAGTACACGGGCGATTCGCCCTGGGTGGATGCCAACAAAGACAATCCCGAGGCACTCCGGCGCGCCGAAGAGCTCGTGAAGACCGGTTTGAAGGGCGCCGCCATTACGCACACCCGCAATGGGCAAGCCGCCATCGAGCAGGCCGACCAAACGGGCGACCCCAAGGAAAAGCTGCGTCTGACCAACTACGCGATTCAGGAATACCGGCTCGCCGCGATCGGCTGGCTCGGCTACTTCAAGCAGGACGAGAACGCGGCCGACTCCTACAAGAGCCGCTACTTCTACGCGGACGCGTTGCACAACCAAGTGCGTCTCGAAGTCGCCCTGCATCAATTCGATCCCAAAGAGTACGGGGAGCCGACTTCTCCGGAGATTGCGACGGCGGAACGGGCGGCGGTCGACGTGCGCGATTCCGACGAAGACGATCAGTTCATCGACAACGCCGGGCTGTTCGTCGTGGACCTCGCCGACGTCGACCGGGACCTCGCGCTCCAGAGGTGGCAGGACTCCGGCGGGACGGTCGGCATCGAACCGCGCAAAGACGTCAAGCTTCAAGGTACCGAGGGCGACAAGACGGTCGTCGTCGAAGTCATTCCGGCTGTGATCAAGAAATCGATGCAGTCGCGCGACGAATACATCGAGCGGGTGCCGCCCGAGCGCGACAAGCAAAATCGGGCGGCAGAATATGCCTCGTATTCCGCCGATCAGTATTACCTCTACGGTCACTTCAAAGAGGCGACGGTCCGATTCGAGGCGATCTACAAGGAGCGCTGTGGCAAGGACGCGCTCGGCTACGAGGCGTGGAAGCGCCTCATCGTCATGAGCAACATCCAGAAGGATGCGGCGCGGTCGCGCGAGCTGGCGGAGGCCGAGAAGCGAAGTTCGTGCGCCAAGACCGAGCTGCAGGTCGCCGAGGAGAAGCGCGGCGTGCTGACGGATCTGGTCTTGCAGAACGCGGCGTTCGAAGACGCGAACAAGGTCTTCAAGCAAGCCAAGGACGCGGCGCCGGGGCCCGATCGCGATGCGCTTTGGCGAAAAGCCGGCAAAATGTACGAGGACGCTCTCCGTGCCGCGCCGTCGCACAAGGACGCCCCTGCGGCGGCCATCAACTCCGCCTACTGTTACAAGCAGGTGGGCGAGTTCAACAAAGCGATCGATCTGTACCAGCTGTTCATCAGCAATTACGGCAGCGAAGAGATCCTCGATCGGCTGCAAAACGGCGGAATCGACCCCGCCAAGAAGGGCGAGAAGATCCCCCCGAATCCGGACGAGTACAAAGAGCGCATCAAGTATCTCGGAATGGCCCACGACGCCCTGTCGAGTACGTATTACGGCTTCTTTGCGTATCAGCGCGCGGCCGAATCGTTCGCCAAGATCGCCACCAATCCGCGCTTCGACCAAGATCGCCGCTCGAACGCGGCGCGCATCGCGATGGTCCTGTACTCGAATCTGAGCGACCGATCGGACATGAACGCGATGTACGCCATCTTGGTCGACCCCAAGATGCATTTGTCGGCTTCGAAGCGCGTCGAAGCGGACTACTTGAAGGCGAGCTTCGACTACGCGCAATGGGATCCGGGTGGCGGCGAGACGGGCGCCAACGCGGCGGCTCGCAAGCTCGCCGTCGCCGAATTGACGCAGTTTCACGCCGCGAACAAGGGCCGTCCCGAGGCAGCGCGGTACTCGCTGGAAGCGGGGTTCCACGTCGCAAAAATGCTTCAGTCGCAGGCAGACCCCACGTTCCGAAGCTGGTTCAAGACGACTGTGGCGGACTGGGAGTTTTTCAAGTCCTATCCGGCCGCGGCCGCCGCCGCCGACAACAAGACGGTCCAGATCGTCGCGACCGACGTGCCCTACTCCGACTATGGGGGCGAGGCGGACTTCACGCTCGTCGACGAAGAGGTGCGCGTGGGGTTCGATTACGCCTCCGGCAATCATCACTACGCCGGCAACGCCGTGGACGTGACCAAAGCCGTGGACAAGGATCTCGGAGAGGCCGAAAAGAAGTGGCGGCCGCCGCTCGAGCACATTGCCCAAGAGTACGGGTCGTTCCAGTGGGCGGCGGCGGCGACGGCGCGACTCGGATCGCTGTACGACTCGATCCGCACCGGACTCGACCTGGTCGTACCGAAGTACTTCACCGCGCAGCAGGACGCGCTTCTCAAGCGGCTCGAGGGCGTGGCCGCCAAGCTCGACGCGGCGGGACAGGGCGACAAGGCCGACCAGATCCGGCAGCAGATGGACGACATGCGCGACCAGGTCCGGAGCAAATGGCGGGCGACCAAAGATCAGTACATGGAACTCTGCAATCAAAAGATGGTCAGCAAATATGCGACGGCGGCGCTCACGGCGCGCAAATACAACGTGAAGGACGCGGCGGTTCAGAGCGCCGTCGGGCGTCTCGCGTACCTCACCGACTATCTGGGCGACGACAAGATGAAGGCGTACGTCGAAAATACGCCGGACCCGCTCAGTCCGAACTCCAAGTTGGTCTACGTTCCCGGCGAGTTCTTGCAGTGGCGATCCGGCGTCGTCTTCGCGCCCCCGGCCAACGGAGAACCGGCGCCGTTGCCGGCGGCTCCGTAGAATGTCCCGTGCCCATGCCGCCCGCCAACATCGTCAAGACAGGGAGTGTGCGATCGTGCGACGCGTAAGATGTCCCGGGCTCGGGGTGACCTCGGCGTGGGCGGCCGCGCTCGCGCTAGCGGGCTGCGGGGGGGCCGAGCCGCCGCCGGCCAAGGCCGCGCCGAGCCCCGAGGTCGCCGCCGCCCCTGCGGTGCCGACACCGGTTCAGGTGGGCCACATTTCCGCCGGCCCGTCGGCGAGTGCCGACTTATCGGGCGAGGCGAAGGTCGCATACGATCGGGGGTTTCAAGCGTGGACGTCGGGCGATCTCAAGGGCGCACGGGCGGCATTCGGCGACGCGGTGAGCCGCGCGCCCAACTCCGGTGCCGCGCGCTATTCGCTCGGTTGTGTCCTCGAGCGCTTGGGCGACACGTCCGGTGCGCTCGACGCCTATCGCGCGGGCTACTTGGCCAAGCCCAAGAGCGAGCCGGCCGTCGGCGGCTACGCCGTGCTTCTCGCCCGATCGGGCCGGGGACCCGAGGCCGAGCAGTTTGTCGTGGGCGAACGCGCCCAAGACCCCCAGTCCGTGGCCCTCATCGCGGATCTCGCGGAGGTCAAGTCGATCGAAGGCGACAGCGCCGGCTGCCAGCAGCTCGCCCAGCAGGCGCTTGCCAAACAGCCCGACTTCAAAGACGCGATGGTCGTCATCGCGCGCGACTACTACCGGAGTCACCGGTGGGACCTCGCCCGATATGCGCTTCAGGCCATTCTGGACGGGGCGGGCGACGGGTCGATTCCGCCCCGCGACGCCGGAAATCCGCAGGCGCTCTTGCTGCGAGCGCTCATCGAGCGCGAAAGCGGGCAGCGAAAACAGGCCATCGCCGACTTCGAGCGGGCGATTGCCCAACGGCCGGATCTTTTCGAGGCTTACGCGAACCTGGGCGAAATGAAGCTCGAAGCGGGCAACGCGACGGAAGCCGAATCGCCGCTCGAGAAAGCCGTGCGGTACGCCCCCAACGTCGCGGTCGCGCACTTGGATCTCGGTGACTGCTACCGACTGCTCGGCCAGTCGGCCGAGGCCAAGAGGGAGTTCGACACCGCGCTCGGCATGGACTCGACGCTGGCCGGCGCGCACTACGACTTGGGGCTTCTGTATTTGTTTTCTCCCTCCGTGCCGGGCGTCGGCAGCCCGGACGACCAGATCACGCGAGCCATCGCGGAGCTTCAGAACTACAAATCGATGCGCGGTGCCAAAGCCCTGAAGGGTCAGGGCGACGATGTGGACGAGCTCCTGAGTACCGCCAAACGAAAGCAGAGCGAGCTTCAGCTCAAGAAACAGGCAGCCGCCGCGGCTTCGACCCCACCGGCGCCGTCGTCGTCGGCGTCACACCCCCTCCCCGTGGCGCCCGCGTCGGCCCCGGGTGCCCCGAGCGGCAAGCATTGACGACGAGGAGAACCATCCATGCATCGCATCGCCATCCGAGGGGCCGTCCTTGTTGCGGCCGTCTTGTCCACAGTCTCCGTCCACGCCCAGGATCGGACGGCCAACGCCGCTCCGCGCGCGCCGAAGCCGCAGCAAGGGGTTCTGCAGATTGGCGAAATCACGATCGTGGGCCGCGTGCAAAAGCCCGTGGCCGCGGTGGACGTCGCCAAGATTCAGCCCAAGCTGACGCTGGCCGAGTTGCGCCAGCCGTTTCTCGATCGAATTGAAGCCGCCGTTCACAACGATCCATTTTGAGGGGGGCCTCGGGCCCGCCCCATCGGGTGTGCGTGTGGGTGTGGGGTCGCGCCGTCAGCCGTTTGGGCCGCGGGTCGCGTTCGTGTAACGTGGCAGGGTTGGCGGGGGATTGGGTGGGCTACGCCGGCGAATCGAAAGCGAGCGCAGTGGGGTAACGCGGGCCACGGGTACGATGTCTCCGAGAAAGGCGTTTCAGAGATGAATCAGGGCATGGGGCCGGGCGTGGGACCGCAGGTGCATTCGGGGCGTCCCGGCCAGATGACCGCTGTGATGCGGGCGATGCAGCAGGCGAGCGGTCCGAAGGTGCTGCGCATCGGGCTCGTGGCCTCCGGGCGCATCGTCGAAGAACGCATCGTCAAGCAGCGCACGAGCGTGACGGTCGGACCGAGCGAGAGGTCGACCTTCGTCGTGCAAGCGAACGTCCCTCCGCAGTTCAAGCTCTTCGAGCTCATCGGCGGCGACTACTACCTGAACTTCTTGGACGGCATGACCGGTCGCATCGCGCTGGCGACGGGCATCTCCGACCTCGCGGGACTCAAGGGGCAAGCTCGGCGCGTGGGCCCCGCGTACCAGGTTCGCCTAACCGAGGAGGCTCGCGGCAAGATCGTGCTCGGCGAGACGACGTTTCTCTTCCAGTTCGTGGCGCCGCCGCCCGTGCAGCCTCGACCGCAGTTGCCGTTGTCGGTCAAGGGGGGGCTCGCCAATCAGATCGACTGGAACCTGACGGTCATCGCGGCGTTCAGCTTCCTCGTGCACTTTGGCCTCGTCGGCGCGATGTACAGCGACTGGATGGACCCCGTCGTCAACGACGACATCACGGCGGGGCTCATCGACATGGTGCAACGAACGGTGCCGCCTCCCGTCGAAACGGCCGAAACCCCGACATCGAGCGCGTCGTCGACGGACACGGCACCCTCCCCGACGCAGGCGCCGAAAGCCCAGGCGGAAGGAAAGGCCGCGAAAGCGGGGCCGACTGCGCCCGACGCCCGGGTGGTCTCGGGGCTGCTGAACGAGGCGGATCAGGCGCGCATCGCCATCCTCGCCGCGCTCAACGGTGGACCCAACATCAACGGCGCGATGAAGGACGACAACGGCGCTCCCGTCGACTTGAATCAGCTGGCCCGCAGCATGGGCGGGATCAGCAATCAAGGGGCCAACGGCTTGAATATGCCGGGGGGTGCCGGCGGTCCGATTCAACCCGGGCGCGGCAGCGGCGGGCTGCAAGGGCTGCACGGCGGCGATACGGGGGGCGCGTCGACGGGCGCGGGTCAGGCGACCAAAGTCGTGCCGGTCGGCGACGTGCAATATGCCGGATCGTCGATGAGCGTCCCCGTGAGCAACGCCGAAGCGGTCATTCGAAGCCAAATTCACCCCGGCGCGAAGCGCTGCTACCAAAGGGGGCTTGAAACGGATCCGAGCCAGGCCGGCAAACTGGTCCTCTTGATCAAAGTGGCCCCGAGCGGCGAGGTCGATTCGACGAACGTCGCGAGCAATAGTGGGCTGTCGGCCCAAGTCGCGGGTTGCATCGCGTCCGTGGCGAGGCGAGCCAAGTTCGACCCGCCGGGCGCGAATGGATCGACCATCAGCGTGCCGTTCAATTTCGTCAGGCAAGGCAGCTAAAACCCACGTGGGCTGGGGCGCTCGCCCTGAATGCCGGTGGCCGCCGGCGCAACGTACGACTCGGGTCGAGTCCATCGATGGCTCCGGACACGTTCGGAATGTCGCATCATGCCACGTTGACACTGTCCACCTCGACCGTTAAAGTCGGTTACTGACACACGCGAGCGATCGGAGGCGATCTTGGCGATACGACTTGGGGCGGGTATACGGTGGGGAGCAGTCGCGTTGCTCGTCTTGGCCGCGGGAACGGCGGCCGCGCAAAACGGAACCGCCCCGTCGGCGCAGGTGGGGTTCGAGGCACATCCTCGCTTGTCTCTGCAAGACGAGCTGGTGCAATCGAATGCCATCATCGCTCGCATCGATCAAGCGGCGGGCGTCGTTCGCCGGCAGCTCGATGCGGCTCGTCAGGCCCGCGACGTCGTCAAGTCGTTGTGCTTGAGCGACAAGCTCTCGCAGGTCGACGTCGCCGGACGGTCCACGAAGGACCGCCAGGCGTCGCTCCAGGCCGCGGTGCAACGGGGCGATACGGAGTTGGCGAACCACGAATTCACGATCATGAGTGTTCTGCGTCAGCGCGTCGAGCAGCTGACTGCGGAGGCGAACCAGTGTCTGGGTGCCGAGGTCGCCTTCACCGGGCAGACCCAGATCATCACCGAGATCAACCCGAATTTGCCGGGCACCGGCGAAGACAACACTGAGTTCCCACCCTTGGGTGCGCCCCCAGCCATCGTCACGACCCCGCCCCCCTGCACCTCCTGCGTACTTTGAGGCCGGGGCCGACGGCGCTCTCCGTGGCCCACGCAAAGACGTTCTGTGCCTCGCGAGCGATTCGCAAAATGCGAATGTACGTTTCGCGGTAGCTCTGCCGTAGAGTGGTGTACCTTTCGTCCCAACCGATGATCATGAGAGGCCTCGTATCGTCCGCTGTCGCGCTTTCGCTGCTCCTGTCGGGGGCGGCGGCGATCGCGCAGCCGCAGTACACCTCCCAGCCGGATACGCCGACGTGGCTGAAGGATCGGCGCTATGCCGAAGGCAGCGGCATTCAGGCCGGCGATCTCGAGATCCACCCGGGTATCGCGGGCGAGTTCGGCTACGACTCGAACTGGTTTCAACGGAGCAACCAGCAGAACGTCGACAACGGTCCGCCGCTCGCGCCGGTCGTTCCTGCGCTCGAATTGCGGGTGACCCCCTCCTTGTACCTCTCGACGGTCGGTGTGCAGCGACGGCAAGACGAAGGACCCCTTGAGACACCGGCGGTCGCCTTTCGAGCCGGCGTCAATGCGACGTACCGAGCCTATTTTGGCGTGACGAGCGATGCGTCGCAGCCGCAAAACGACATCGCGGGGCAAGCCAACGTGGGGGGCGCTGCGGACGCGCGTCTCGACATCTTGCCGAATCGTCCCGTCGGGGGCGCGATTTTCGCGAGCTACGGACGCACCATCTTGCCCAATGAGGGCAACGCGGATCCGAACGTTTCGTTCAATCAGGATACGATCACAGCCGGCGCCGAAATCGCGATTCTTCCGGGCGCAGGCACTCTCGACTGGCACCTCGGGTACCGGTTCGCGACCACGCTATTTGAACAAAGCGTCGCTCAGCCGTTTACGAACTATACGAACGAAGCGTACCTGCGTGGCCGTTGGCGGTTCCGCCCGCGGACGGCAATGCTGTACGACGGGACGCTCGACTTTTTCACGTACACCAACGCCGATGAGGCGCGCGCGCAGGGCTTGGTTAGCTCGACGCCGGTGCGCGCGCGACTCGGCTTGAACGG
>Ga0116135_1000324_pt1 | contig 26359 bp, 21 predicted proteins | sample June2015DPH_20_1_FD_89738 | JGI IMG/M metagenome (GOLD analysis project Ga0116135, IMG submission 89738) | Peatland microbial communities from SPRUCE experiment site at the Marcell Experimental Forest, Minnesota, USA - June2015DPH_20_10 | ecosystem: Environmental > Terrestrial > Soil > Wetlands... | reverse complement strand
CCACCGCTGCATTGAGTGCCAGGATGTTGGTTTGAAACGCGATCTCGTCGATCACTTTGATGATCTTCGAAATCTTCTCGCTGGAGGCGTTAATTTCATTCATCGACAACAGCATTTGATCCAGATTGTGGCCGGCTTCCTGAATGCGCTGTCCGGCTTCGGCCATGTTTTCTGCGGCCATCCGGGAGTTCTCGGCATTCTTGTGGGTCATGGCGTTGATTTGCTCGGTGGAGGCAGAAGTTTCTTCGAGCGATGCGGCCTGTTGGGAGGAGCCCTGCGCAAGAGATTGGCTGGAGGACGCAACTTGAGCCGCTGCCTCCGCCACCTGCCGCGCGCCGTCCGCTACATGGCTGGCGATGCCTCGCAGCTGGCCTGTGATACCTCGTACGGTCCACAGTACGATGCCGCCCACCGAGAGACAGAGGGCAATCAACACCGCAGCCGTCCAGCGGCTGTACGAAGACGTCTCGCCCGCGGCCTTTATCTCGGCCGCTTGAATCGTACTGAGCAATTGTTGTAGCTGTTCCACCGATTTCAGCATCGGCTCGTAGTTGACCAGCGTTTCGTTTACGGTGTCATTCAGCTTTTCATCGAACTGGCCGGCGTCGCTCATCCGCACAATCTCGTGGTAGAGCGGTTGCCAGGCCTCAACTTTGGCCTGGATGGTATCCGCGGCGTGGCGGCCAGCCTCGGTTACCAGCATGGGCCGGAGTTGCTCCACTTGCTTCCCCACCTCGGCGGTACTCGAGGAAAACAGTTCCTTGCTCTTGTTTACCACGGCTGGGTTTTTCAGCATGGAGTACAGAATGACCCCGCGCTGGGCCGTCCGCAGGTGTTCCACCGCCACTTCGATGCTCCCTACCAGGACCATTTTCTTAGCCGTCTTGTTTACGGCGGTGTCCAACAACGTGCCGAGCGTTCCCAGCGATGAAAACGACGAATACGCCAGTCCCAACAGAACCGCCAGCATCCCGCCGATCGCGAACATCAATTTCTTGCCGATAGTCATTGGAGTTCTCATGCCATTCGTCTCGTCGCCCATCTTATCGGCCAGAGATCGCGGCTTTGTAATGAATCGAAAGGAGAAAAAAGCCGGCCAATCTCCACCTCCTAGTTTGAACGCGGAGGGCGCCGGTATCCGGAGCGCCTATAAGGAGCAGATCCGTAAATGCCAGGACAAATCAAGCGCATTCTCGATTCCATCATTCAGCAGCGCGCGAGCGGAAATCCCACCATCGCAAGCACTACCAAGACCAAGTTGATTTTGAAAGGCGTGAACCCGGACGGCTTCAATGGTTCGTCGCCCGATGACCCTGGCGTGCTGGCGAAAGTGAAAGCCATCGCCGTCGAACTAGGAGTGACTATATAAAGATCCGCCCGGAGCCGAACCAGAATGCCGATCAAAACTGCGAATTCAACCAAAGAACTGCCGGATGCCGTTCGGGATCTGAAGCAACAGTGCGGGGACAGCCAACCACGTGTGGTGCTGCTATTCAGTTCCGCGAAGTACGATGCCATCGAGCTCAACCAACAAATGCAACAGGCCTTCCCCACAGCCTTGGTGGTGGGCTGTTCTACGGCCGGCGAGATCTCGGGCGAAGGCATGTTGATCGGGTCGGTGGTGGCGATGTTTTTGGATGCCGACATTGTGGAGGACGCCCGGTCGGCCGTGGTGGAGAACCTCAGCGGCGAAGTGCGCGTGCGTGAGGCTTTCTCGAGCTTCGAGCAGCACTTTCACACGCCGGTTTCGTCCATGGATATCCACAAGTACGTTGGCTTGGTGCTGGCGGACGGCTTGAGTGGCGCTGAGGAGAATCTAATGGAAAAGATCGGCGACCGCACTGACATTTTCTTCGTGGGAGGATCGGCCGGCGACGATCTAAAGTTCCAACGTACGCAGGTATTCAACCAGGGCAAGGCATATACGAATGCGGCCGTTCTGGTGCTCTTACGGGTGAAGCGAAGCTTCGAGATAATCAAGACCCAGAGTTTCCTCAGCACCGGTAAGATCCTGACAGCCACCAAGGTTGCCGAGCGCAAGGTAATCGAGTTTAATAACCGGCCCGCGGTTACGGCCTACGCTGGAGCGCTCGGTGTGTCCCCGGAGTCCTTGCCGGGGCTGTTCATGAAGCACCCGCTGGGGCTGATGGTGGATGGAGAACCGTATGTGCGCAGCCCGCAACGCGTGGAAGGCCAAAGCATCCTGTTCTATTGCCAAATCAAAGAAGGCATGGATCTGGAAATTCTGGAAGCCACCGACATCGTGGCCGATACGCGAAACGCGATTGAAGCGCGGAAGTCAGCGGACGGCCCCATCGCGGGGATCATCGATTTCCAATGTATCCTGCGTACGCTCGAGCTTCGCGCCGAGAATCGCTGCGAGCAATACGGCGCGATTTTTTCCGGTCTGCCGGTGGCCGGCTTCAGCACGTATGGCGAAGCTTATCTCGGGCACATGAATCAAACATCCACGATGCTCTTGTTCCGCTAGTGTTCAGCCGGCATTCGAGGAACGGGTTTGCCGTAGACGGATAAAGAGACTGAAAAGCTTTACGTCACGGGCCGAAGCAGGCCCTTTCAGAATTGCGCTCGGCAGGCTTTTCAAAAACTCTGAATGCTGGACGCCGCGCGGGAGCTGAAAGATTTGGGCGCATTACCTGGAAACCGGCTTGAGGCTCTCAAAGGCGATCGCGACGGGGAGTACAGCATCCGGATCAATGACCAGTACCGGATCTGCTTCGAATGGCGCGAGCACGATTCCTATAAAGTGGAAGTGACCGATTATCACTGAAGAAAGAGCAAAAAGCGATGCCCAGGCGTGTTCAGAAGAAACCAATGCACCCAGGCGAAATCCTGCGCGACCAGTTCATGGCCGAGTTCGCCCTAAGTATCAATCGCCTGGCCCGCGATCTCCGCGTACCCGTTACGAGAATCAGCGAGATTACCAACGAACGAAGAGCCATTACTCCGGATACCGCCCTCCGTTTAGGACGTTACTTCGGAACGACTCCGGAATTTTGGATCAACCTCCAAGCTGCCTACGATCTCGACGCAGCTCGGTTGACAATAGCCAAGATCCTTCGCGACGTACATCCTATTGAAGCGGCCTGACTACGCCAGCGCCGCGACGTGCGCGCGGACGCCTGCCGCAAGTCCCTCCAGGCTGTAGCCGCCCTCCAGCACCGACACCAGCCGGCCTTGCGCGTGTTTGTCGGCAATCTCGCGCAGCACCATCGTCAAATCCGCGAAGTCGGCGTCAGTCAGCATAAAGTTGCCCAATGGATCACCGATCCTGGAATCGAATCCGGCGGAGATCAGCACCAAGCCAGGCTTGAAAGATTCCGCGGCGGGCAACAGCTTCTCTAGAAATGCTCCCAGGATTTCCTTGCGGCCGGAACCCGCGGGGAACGGGCAGTTGAGCGTGGTCCCATGTCCTGGACCTTCGCCCGTTTCAGACGCGGCGCCCGTGCCGGGATACCAGGGATACTGATGCGTGCTGAAGAAAAAGACCGTGCCGTCGGAATAAAAAATATCCTGCGTGCCGTTGCCGTGATGCACGTCCCAATCGGCGATCAGCACGCGCTCGACACCATGTTTCTTCTGTGCGTAGCGAGCCGCGATGGCCACCGTGTTGAACAAACAGAAGCCCATACCGCGAACGGGAGTAGCATGATGGCCGGGCGGCCGTGGGATGCAGAATGCGTTGCGCGCCTGGCCGCTCATTACGGCATCCACCGCGTTGAGGGCACCGCCCGTGGCGCGCGTCGCTGCATCCAAAGATCGCGGGGAAATAATGGTATCCCCGGTGCTCAGTTCGTGGAACCCGGTGGTCACCTCACGCTCCACCAGCCGGATGTAGGACCGGCTGTGGCACAAGGCCAGCTCGTCTTCGGTGGCATGCCGTGTATCCAGCCGCGCGAGTTCGAGTCCATCCAATGCGCTGAGAGCCGCGTCGAATCGCTCCGGACGCTCCGGATGATGCGAACCGGTGTGATGTTCTTTACAAAGTGGATCGGCGGACAGTGCCGTCTTCATCTTCCATATTCTAGAAGACCGAAGGTACCAGGCACCACTTTCGGGCGCTGCTGCGCTTTCTCGCCTGACGCTGGAGCGGGCTCAAAATCCGCGATCGCCAGATAAACGTTGTGTGTTTTCGCGTCAAGCGCCATGGTGCGCGCACGCTGGACGGTTTTCACCTGTTCCACCACCGTGTATTTATCCGGAGAGTCTTCATGCGCGATGCTCAGCGTGCCATCGCCGCAGGAGTTAAATACATATTTTGTTTCCGGATCGAAAGCCGTGGCATCCACTCCGTCGCTGATGGCCGGCGTAGCGACCACCTTTCCGGTGTCGGCGTTCATCACGGCGACCATTTTGTTGTGGCAGCCCGAAAAGATGCGGCGGCTTTTTGTATCCATGGCCATGCCGGATGGCTCTTCGCAAGGCGCGAGCGGCCAGCGGTGCTCCACGGTAAGCTTCTTCGCGTCGATGTCGAACACTTCGCTCTTATCTTCGATATTCACGTACACGTGCCCTTTGCCGTCGGCTGCCGCGAATTCCGGCTTGCCTTCGAGAGCCACTGTGCCGGCCACTTTTCCGTCTTTGGCGTCTATAGCTGTTGCATCCGAGCTGCGTCCGTTGAAGGCAAACACGCGCTTCGAGCCAGGATCGTAAATGATGCAATCCGGATTCTTGCCGGCGGGGATATCCTCGCCGATTTTGTCGAGCGTCTTCAAGTCGAAGATGGTGACCGTGCCGGATTGGCCGTTGCTGATGAATCCGCGTCCGAACTCGGGCGCCAGCGCGATGCCGTGCACGCCGTGGAGACCAGTGATCTTGCCGGCGACAGCGCCTGTCTTGGAGTCCACCACGTCCACTTCGGTGCCATGCGAGACATACACGCGGCCACTGGATGCGTCAGCGATCAGATAATCCCAGCCGCCTTCACCGCCGATGGATATTTTCTTGAGCTGATGATAGTTGCTTTGGGCAAACGCCGCGGATAGCAGCAGCAAAGCAGCGAGACAACGATACATGGATAGCCTCCGGAGGCATTATGGTCCCGCCGCCTGAAGATTTGGTGAAAGGGGCAAGCCGGAGCCTTGCCCCACGCTGCTAGAAGCGGAACTGTGCGGTGATCTGAAGGAACCGCGGATCGTGCGCCGTTAAGATTTGGCCGAATGTGGTGTCGTTGATGTTGCCATCCGGGTTGAAGAACTGCGTGTGATTGAAGAAGTTGAACGCCTCCCCGCGGAGCGTGAGGGTATAGTGCTCCGCGAGATGGACCGTCTTCGATAAACGCAGATCGGTGTTGAGAGTTCCCGGTCCGTGGAACACATTGCGGCCGAAGTCCCCATAGTAGCCGGCTCCCAAGGAAACCGCACCGCCCGAGCCGACACGGGCGAAGTTGGGATTGCCGGCGCCAGTGGCGGTGCCACCCCCCGTCCCGTTGAAGTACGAGTTCAGAAGGCCAAAATCGTTCGCGCGCGGGTCCACGAATTGCACGGTGCCGCCGATATAGTTCGGACGGTCGTCTCCGGCGCCCGTAAGAGAGCGGTCGCCGCTATCGGTGATGTCGAAGGGAAGGCCGGTCTGTAGCGTTATGACTGACGAGACGGACCATCCGCCGGCCACATGCCCAAGGAACCCGCGTTGATCGCGGAACCAGGGTAGCTCATAGATTACGCTTCCGACGTAGCTGTGCCGTATGTCGGTATCGCAGTTGCCGCGGTCATACTTGGAGCTGAACGGATTCGAATCGACTCGCAATCCCGATGCATCGTCGATGCAATGTCCATACGTATAAGCATTGGTCATCGTCAGGCCGTAGGAGGTGCGTTTCTGCAGACTGAGCTGGAGGCTGCTATAGGACGAATTGGCGTCGCTGAGCTGGTTGGTAATGCCACCAAAAACAGCGCCTCCGTAAGCCGCATCCTGCGGATTGTTTATGTTATAGAGATTTCGAAAAGGTTCGTTTTGGCTCGTTGCGGTAGCGTTTACGATAGCCGGGTCAATATCCCGGCGATCCTCCAAGTGACGCCCCTGGCTTCCCACGAAGCCCGCGGACGCGATCCAGTTCTTAGCGACCTCATACTGGATGTCTAAGCTGTACTGCATCGCGGAAGGAGTTTGGAAATTCGGGTCCATCCGTGTGATGCTGACTGGAGCAATATTCGCGAAGTTGAAGCTGCCCCCTGGTTTTGTGGGTACAAACGGGAACGGATTCTGAGTGAGTGGCGTGGACGAGGTTGAATAAGGCTGCGTCATGTTCGTGACTGAACCCGCTACCACCTGCGCCCCATAGGGGGCCGCACCCAGGAATTGCAACGTCAACTCGCTTTCCGGAACGTTGTAAAAAATACCGAAACCACTGCGGACCACCAGCTTGCCTTTGCCGGTGGGATCCCAGGCTAAACCGAAGCGCGGGCCAAAGTTGCCTCTGTCGGGGCTGTAGGTGGAACGGCTTATCCCCGGATCGCCCGGGAACACCAGGCCCACCGGCGCGGTCGGGAAGACTGTGGATTGCTCACCGGGATTGAATGAGCTCACCCGATTACGGAGCTCCTCAAGTGGATTGCCGTAGTCGTACCGGAGGCCCAAGTTGATGGTGAGATTGCGGCTGACCTTGTAGTCGTCTTGCGCGTACGCGCTAAAGAATTTGTCGCGGTAGCCCTGGCGGTTGGAATTGGATTGATCGTAGAAACCCGAGATGTAACCGTTTGCGAAATCGTTCACTGCCGCCTCGGACGCTCCCGCGAGGCCGGGAAGAACCGGGACCAGACCCTGCTGGGTGGCAGTCCCGCTGAAGGCGAGGTATCCGTTGTTGATGAAGTCAAAGATTTGGTTTTGCTCGTAAGCCCGGTATTCGCCGCCGAACTTCAAGGTATGCGGGCCTTTGATCCAAGTGACGCTGTCGCCATACTGCCAGGTGTTATCACGGCGGGCTTGCGGGCCTTGATAAGTGTTACCGAGGATGATGTTCCCGATCGAAAAGAACGGCGGGCCAGCGGCGCCGGGATCATCGGGAATGATACCAGTGAATCCCAAGCTGGCCGGTGTAGTGTGGTTCTGCGGCTCCACGCCGGGCTGATCGCGCCGGTGGAATGCAGCAATCGCCTCATTAATCACATTCGGACTAAAAGTGTGCGTATCATGCAGAGCGACGTTGTGGTAGGTGATCAAATCCAGTTCTCCGAAACCTGGAAGTGGGGCGCCTGAGAATGCAAAGGGCGCGAGGTCGGTCGACCTTTCGGTGAAATACGAAGCCGAGAAAGTGTTCCGGTCTGAAAAATGATGGTCGAGTTTCAGAATGCCCTGATCGCGTTGCAGGTCATCCTTCGGAGCGCTGGCATATTCGTTGGTGCCGAGGTTAGCGACGGGGGTGATATTCACGACTGCTTTGGCGGCAGCTACGCCGTTGGCCAGGATCGCGGCGCGCTCAGCGTCGGAGAAGACTTCACCAGTATTCGTAACGCCGTACACGCGCCGGAAGCCGAGATATGAGATGAAAAAGAACGTTTTGTTCTTCCAGATCGGCCCGCCCAAGTTGGCATCAAAATCGTTGAGATTGAATGGCGGCCTGGCAATTCCCGACTCGTTCGAGATGAAGTTGTTGGCGTTCAGAACAGCGTTGCGGAAGACTTCCGTCGCCTCGCCGTGGAACTGGTTCGTACCGGACTTTATGGTGGATTCGATGACCGCGCCGGAGTCGCGTCCATATTCGGCTTTCATGGCGCCTGTGACCACGCGGAACTCGCCCAGTGCGTTGGGAGACATGACGTCCACCGCGTCCGGCACATTGATGGCCAGGTCGTTCGAATCGGCGCCATCCAGCATGAAGTTATTCGCTTGCGAGCGCTGCCCGTTCACCGCAAAGGGACCGACTGCGGTGCCGGCCGACCCAGCTGTCGTCATCGACACACCCGGTTGCAGTCCCAGCAAATTCAGGGCATTGCGGCCACCGTTACCCGAAAGAAGAGGAAGATCGTCGATCTGAGTCATGGTCTGGCCCAGCTGTGCGTCTTCGGTATTAACAGGAGCGGCTACCGATTCCACGGTGACGGACGTTGTAACTTCACCAACTTCCAGACTCGCATCCATGCGCAGCGTGCTGGCTACTATCAGGCGTTGCGCTGTAAGCACAGTCTTGCGGAAACCGGTCGCTTCAACCGTGATGGTATACATGCCTGTCGGCAGATCTACAAAGCGATATGAGCCCGTCTCATTGCTTGTTGCGGTTGATTTTGCGCCGGTTCCGGTGTCCGTTGCGGTCACCTTGGCTCCGTTTACGGCAGCACCGCTGGCATCCGTTATGGTTCCACTGATGGTGCCGGTGGCTCCCTGACCCCATGCCATTGCGGCAATAACCAACGCAGCCGCGATCAAAGCGAGATTTCGCTTCCAGTTTGTCATTGTCTTCTCCTCACTAACCTGTGCTCGTTACACCTGGGCGGGGTAACGTATTAGTGAATTTATTATACGGCAATCGTATGCTAACCCGGTAAAAAAAAGTGACGTAATCCACATACTCTTAAAAGCTGAAAATGAAAAACAGTGTAGTAAAAAAACAACAAGCTGTGTCTTGGAGATAGCGGTCAGTTCGGGTGTACTTGGGCTTGACTAAGCTTCGATGTAGGGCATATTTGTTTCAGCGACTTACACCGTATGCCGCATTGCATTCCACGGGTTTACCCTAGGCTTTCGAAAAATGGAATCGCTGAGAGTGGGTCACTTCCAATTCTTATAGATTAGCGCGAGTTGTATTTGTTTAGCGGAACACTTGCCAGCGCGCATCAACTTCGGATCAGCCGCTGAAACAGCGCCAAGTGCAGATCTCGATGGCTATCCACGACAGCCAGGATGCCCACCGAATCTGTCTTCACGGAGTAGATAACGCGATAGGCATTGACGACGATCTGACGATATTCGGAGATCCCTGCTCCCAAAGCTCGGGCACGATCCTCCCGCGCAGGGGGTTCTGCTTCAGCCGCGACGCCGCAAGAAGAATCGCCCGGCCCAGTTTTCGCCCCGCCGACGGCCGATCGGTGCTCTCTCTCGACCAGTGAACAGGTCGCCGGCTCAATCTCCGAGAATCTCCCGGAGTTTCTTCTCCATCTGTGCTTCGGATAGCCAACGTCCCTTCTGAAAATCCTCTTCAGACGCGGCAACCAGCTTGAGTAGGATCAGTGCATCCTGAGTTTTCGCATAGCTCGCGACGCCGGTCGAACGGGTTTTCATGTATGTACTCGCGCCTTATCGCTGGTTGGCCTTCAAGATCTTCTTCCGCAGCCGAATAGATTGCGGCGTCACTTCCACAAATTCATCGTCACGAATGAACTCGATGGCCTGTTCCAGATTAAGGATGCGCGGCGGGACCAGGCGTATGGCTTCATCGGCCGTAGACGCGCGCATGTTGGTGAGCTTCTTCTCTTTGACGATATTCACGTTGAGATCGGCATCGCGCGCGTTTTCGCCGACGACCATGCCTTCGTAAACTTCCAGGCCCGGCGCCACGAAAATCTCCCCGCGCTCCTGCAGGTTCCAGATGGCGTAGCCAGTGGTCTTGCCGGACCGGTCCGCCACAAGCGACCCTGTGGGCCGCGTCGCGATTTCGCCTTGCCACTCAATGTGCCCGTGAAACAGCGAATTCATAATGGCCGTTCCCTTGGTATCGGTTAGCATTTCGCTGCGTAGCCCGATTAATCCGCGCGATGGGATGTGAAACTCAAGGCGCACGCGCCCTGAGCCGTGATTCACCATCTTCGCCATCTTGCCTTTGCGGCTGCCCAGCTTTTCAATCACCACACCGATGAAGGTTTCCGGACAATCGATCACCAGCAGCTCCAACGGCTCGTGCAGCTTGTGATTGATGGTCTTGGTCAGGATCTCGGGTTTCCCTACCATCAATTCAAATCCTTCGCGCCGCATCATTTCGATCAGGATGGCAAGCTGCAGCTCGCCGCGGCCCATCACCTTGTACGCGTCGGGACCACCGGCTTCTTCCACGCGGATCGATACATTGGTGAGCAATTCCTTATCCAACCGATCGCGCAAGTTACGCGATGTCACATATTGACCCTCGCGTCCCGAAAACGGCGAGGTATTGATGGTGAACACCATGGAGATGGTCGGCTCATCAATCTGAATATGCGGTAGCGGCTTGGGATTTTCGACGCTGGTGATGGTCTCGCCGATCGTGATGCCTTCCACGCCCGCGATCGCCAGGATATCGCCCGGCTGGCCGAGGGTCTCATCCACGCGCTTCAATCCTTCGAAGGAATACAGCTTGGTGATGCGCGTGTTGTGATAGGAACCGTCCAGCTTCGCAATGGAAACTTCGTCGCCGTACTTGAGCACGCCGGCAAAGACGCGGCCAATCGCCAGGCGCCCCAGATATTCGCTGTAATCCAGATTCGCCACCAGCATCTGCAGAACGGCTCTGGGATCGCCCTTTGGCGCAGGAATGTTTTTCAAAATGGCATCGAAGAGCGGCCGCAGATCGCTGGATTCGGCTTCCGGAGTCAGTTTCGCGATACCGGCTTTCGCGTTGGTATAGATGACGGGAAAATCGAGCTGATCCTCGGTAGCGTCCAGATCGATGAAAAGATCGTAGATTTCGTTGAGTACTTCCGGAATGCGCGCGTCCGGACGGTCGATTTTATTGATCACCAAGATCGGAGGTAGCTTGGCTTCGAGCGCCTTCATCAGGACGTAGCGCGTTTGCGGCAACGGCCCTTCGCTGGCGTCCACCAATAGCATCACTCCGTCCACGATCATCAGCGCGCGCTCCACTTCACCGCCGAAATCGCTGTGGCCGGGTGTGTCCACAATGTTGATCTTCACGCCGTGGTAGTGGACGCCGGTGGTTTTGGCGAGAATGGTGATTCCGCGCTCGCGCTCGAGTTCGTTCGAATCCATCATGCGCTCCACGGTATGCTCGTTGGAGCGGAACAGGCCGCTTTGATTGAGCATGGCGTCCACCAGCGTGGTTTTGCCATGATCGACGTGCGCGATGATAGCGATATTGCGAATAGTCTGGTTGTGCTCCAGCGCTTCGCTATGATCAGTAGGGAGACTCGACACTTCGGGTTGCATTGTAATTTCCAATCTATGAACTTCTATGGTCGCACGCCCAGACGCTCCAACTGAAATCGCGGCACTGCCCGTGGTGGTGATTGTCGGCCGCCCCAATGTCGGCAAGTCGACGTTATTTAACGCGATCACGCGTACGCGCCGGTCGATTGTTGGCGATGAACCTGGCATCACGCGCGACCGCATTCGCGGCGAGGCCGAATATATGGGACGGCCGTTCGCCCTCATTGACACCGGCGGAATTATCCAGAACGACTCTGAGCTGATACCGAGCGAAATCCTGAAGCAGGCGCGCGTGGCGCTGGACCGAGCGTCCCAGATCATTTTCCTGATCGATGGAAGGACCGAGATCACGGGCGCGGATCGCGACTTGGCCAAGATGCTGCGGCAGATCGGGAAGCCGGTGACGCTTGCGGTGAACAAGATCGACAGCACATCGCGCGAAGATCTCATGCACGAATTTCATTCGCTGGGATTCAGGGATCTGTTTCCAGTGTCCGCGGAACATCGCATCGGTTTGGATGATCTGCTGGAGCACGTGACCGCGGGCTTCGAAAAAAGCGTGGAATCGGAAACGCCCACGGTGGAGCGCCTGCCCATCAAAGTGGCGATTATCGGCCGGCCGAACGTCGGCAAATCCACATTGCTGAACGCGCTGGTGCATGAGGAACGCGCCATTGTCTCGCCTGTGGCCGGAACCACGCGTGATGCCGTGGATGAAAGCGTGATGCACAACGGCGTGGAGTTCGTGTTCGTCGACACCGCCGGAATTCGGCGCAAAGGCAAGACCAAAGCCATGGCGGAAAAGCTGAGCGTGGTGATGGCGCGCCGCCACATCCGCATGGCCAACGTGGTGCTGCTGATTTTAGATGCTAGTGAAGGCGTCGTCGGATTGGATGCCACCATTGCCGGCTACGCGCACGAGGAAGGCCGCGCCTTGATCCTGGTCATTAACAAGTGGGACGTGAGCAAAGAGAAGAACAAACGTACGTTCACGGAAAACATGCGCGACGAGCTCAAGTTTCTGGATTACGCGCCCGCGGCATTCATCTCAGCGAAAACCGGCGCGGGCGTGGACCGGCTGTTCGGCATGATCCGCGACGCGTTCAACTCAGCTTCCAAGCGCGTGACCACGGCCGAGCTGAATCGTTTCGTCGAGATGCTGGATTTCGACCGCGATATCAAGGTTTATTACATGACTCAACAATCGGTGCGCCCGCCATCTTTCGTTGTGTTCACCGACAAAGCCAAGGACATGCATTTTTCGACCGAGCGCTTCCTGATGAATCAACTTCGCAAGCGTTTCGGCTTCGAAGGCACGCCGATCGAGATTAAAACGAAGCGACGGTAACGCGAACCAGAAACCAGAAACAAGAAACCAGAAACGGTCTTATTCGGGCGATGCCTGCGCCCGCGCCCGCCTCATCGGCGCACCCACTGGATTCGGCTCGCGCACTTCCACCGTCTCCGGTTCCGCTCCGAACTTGGCCAGCAACGCGTACACCACAAATCCCACCACGAAGCTGTAAACTACCGCGGGCTGGCTATATTCTTTCACCGCAGCCGGCACCGGCAGGAATGGAATAATGCCTACCAAGAAACCGAGCGCCCAAGCCGAGTAACCGGCCCAGTTGATGCCGCGCCTGGGACCTGCCCATTTCCTTCCGGATAACAGATAGTCCGCCGCCATCGCGCCGCAGATTGGACCGAACGACGCGCCCACAATCTGGAAAAACGGCACCAGGTTCGCCGCGACGCCCGTGATGGCCAGGATGATCGACACCGTTACGCCTGTCATCGTGGAAGACATACGCGGCACTCCGGGAATCATGGTGGAAAAACTATTGCCCGCGATGAATGCGCAGAAGCAGGCCGGCGCGATGGAAGCCAGCGCAAACAGGAAAAACGTTGCACTCGAAAGCCATCCGCCGATAGATCCAATCACCGAGCCGTAATCCCAATTCGCGAGCGAGGGATCCAGTCCCTTAGCGCCCATTACGGCCAGCAGCGGCAGCCCTCCCGCGTAAAGAATCGGCAGCGCGATTCCAACCAGACCTCCCAGTTTGACATCGGACGCATTGCGGCTGTTCATTCCGAAATCCGTGCCGGCCGCGCCCGCAGTTGCGAAGAATCCAATCACGATCGCGATCAACGTTGCAAAAGCCAGCGCCGGCTGAGGATCTGGCACTGTGTATTTCGAAATTCCACCCGCCGTCTTCAGGAACACAATCAGGATCATCAGGAAGGGAATCAGATTCAGATAGAGCGACGCCTTGGCGACATATTGGATGCCTTTTACACCGACGTATCCCATGATGAAACCCCACAGCACGGCGACGATTCCAAATGTCAGGGTGCCGGGTCTCGCGTCCATTTTAAGACCGCTCAAGATGAATGTGGTGGATAGATACGTACTGACGGCGAACCATCCGATCTGCAGCAACCCCATCAATAGGCCGGGCATCAGGTATCCGCCGACGGTGCCGAACGTGGAGCTGCCCACCACGTAGAGCGGATAGCCGGTCCGCATTCCGAGCATCGCTGGAACGTAGTAGTAGAGGCCGTAACTCAGCAATCCGGCAACCACGAGCGCAGCCAGACAGATCAACGGCCCGCCGTGCGACACGGTTCCCTGTGCGATGGATTGGTAGAAGCCGATCCACAGGAAGACGCCGGCGTAGCTCGGCGCGGTATTGGCATACCAGGGCGCGCGATTTGAGACGGAATTCGGCGTCGCCTTGGCGATGTAGTCGGGGAGGGTGGGCATGCGTGGGAGCCAGTATATCTCAAACACTGGCAGCGCATGGCGCTGCTCCACCTACTTTACGACTACTTTATCCACCGCTTGATTGTCGTATTCGTCGTTCACGCGAACCGCGATCACCTGCTCGCCCTGCCCTCGATCGATAACAAGGTGATAATCCTCCTCCGGCGAATCCGACAACTTGGTTACCGGTTGGATCAGCAGCCACTCGCCGCCATTCACGGAATATTCGGCTTTATCGATGTTGCTACGCGCATCCCGCGCCTTCCAGCGGACCTCGATTTTGTTGCCGGCGATGGTTGCGCCTAACTTCAGAATCTGCGGAGGCGTATTGTCGATCAGGAACGGATCGCCCTCGAGCGACCCTTCGAGCGCCTGATCGCGCGGGTTGCTGGGAGAATCCGATGCCGTCACCCGAATCACGTATTCGCCATCCGGAAAGGCCGTGCTGTCCCAACTCAAATATTTTTCTTTTACTGCGTCTTTCAAAAGCTTCCAGCCGGACTCTTTTACGCCGCGAATTTCAACCTTGTAGATCAGTGAGTCGCCGTCCTCATCGAACGCCGACCAGCGCACACCCACGTAGCCCTTCGCGTAGTTGAGAGTCTGCGATGTTCCGAGTTCCATTCCAGACGAAGACGAACTTCGGCGGGGTTGCCCGATAGGCGGAAGCGTAATGCTAGTCGATGGCGTGATGGAAAGAACGGGGCTCGGGAAGCGATAGTTGGGCGGCGTAACTTCGACATCCTCCACACTGGGAGCCTCGTTTTTCGCGAGATACGCAATCTCGACGAACGATACCTCTGACGGCGTTCCCGCCAGTTCCACCTTATATTGCAGGAAACGCGCCGGAGGCGAGCCGACGCGTCCGCCTCCGCAAGAATCGCAAATGGCTTCGCCTGAATCCGCAGCCAGCCGCGCCCAAGGGCTCCAATTGCTCTCGGGCCGATTGAGATTCCCGCTGCGTGTGGACACCACAACATTCCCTTTGCCTCGATAACTGATCCGGCCCCAATAGGAAAACGAAGAAGCGTCCAGAATTTCGCTTTCAAACGAACCGGATTTCTCGAAACCTGGCCCCAGCCGGTAAACGCGCCCAATGTTGCCGGTTACCGCGTAGAGCTCGCCTTTCGAACCTTTTCCAAATCCAGTTACCTGCGTGGGCGATGCATCTAGCAGCTCCGTGCTTATTACGTCGGAATCCAGCCGGTAAATCTTCCCGCGGTTTCCCGTGCCTAACAGCGGCTGGCCGTTAGGATCGAACGCAATAGCGTATACGATGTCCTGCGTGTTCGACCAACTCTTGTGCGGCGATCCGTCGGGATTGATCCGGTATACTTCTGACCCTCCCGAGATGGCGGGAGCTCCGGTGGCGAATGTCGGCGGCGGAGCCGCTCGTTGCGGATTCACCGTCATGGTCCCACCGGGCGGTGCTGTGATCGCGGCAGGCGGCGCCGGCAGAGGCGGAGCAGGCGCCGAAACAGGCGAGGTTGTTTTGTTACCCACCCCAGCCGCGTAGATCGTACCGTCCTTCGCCACGGCTACGGCTGTAATTTCTCGCTTGGGCGCCTGATACAACACAAATCCCTGGCCCGATGGCGACACTCTCAGAACCAGGCCGCCTGGCTCAGTGCCGACGATCAGATTGTCCTCGGAATCGATGGCAAGCGACCTTGCGTGAGTCTCCTCAGTCTTGAAAAACACCGAGCCCTGGCCATCGCGCGTCACGCGATGAATCTCGCCTTGATCTCCGGTGGCGACGAAAAGATCACCCTTGCGGTTGAACGCCAGCGCCCAGATGTATTTCTGATGAGGGTCGTAGAAGACCTGTGGCTTGCCATCCGGCCCGATTTTGTAGACTTTACCGTCGGGATCCGTGGCCGCATAGACGGCGCCGCTCGAATCCACTACAAGGGCGTGTATTTCCAATCCGTCGAGTTCCGCAAAGGCGCGGCTCTTACCCGCAGCATCGATCACGAATAACTTTGCCGATCCGCTGCCGGACCCTCCACCCGCCGTATACAGATTCCCCTTGGAATCCGCGGCAATGGCCCATAGATAGGGAGTGGAAGAATCGAAGACTTCCGTGAAATCCGGAGCCAGGAAGATGCGGCCGTCGTTACGCAGCGAAAGATGATGCAGGCTTCCCTTTTCAAAATCAGACCGGTCGCCCTGCTCCCAGAATCGGGTTTCGACGGCGAAGCAGGCGCCAAGGGTGGCTAATGCCACCACTGAGAATTTTAGGATTGTCATTACCGGGTTTTACTTACTGTGTCTACTTCACTGTTACTCGTAGCGAGTAACTACCGTCGATCATCAGGTCGAATGGAATGCTGCCTTGCTCGACGGCGCTCTCCGAAGAACTCACCAGGTGCCGGCTGGCGGTGCGGCCGGTCTGCATGACGTTCACAACCGAAGCTGGGAGGCTCGGAAGCGTCTTATCTTCGTAGAAAACGGTCGGGCGCGGTTCCACCAGTGAGATGTAAAGCTTGTTGTTGCTGCGTTCCTGATTGATCAGGGATATAGTTTGCGGGATGTCCATGAATCGGTCGGCCATGCTGGCCACGCTCTGCATGCGGTTCAGAGTATCGGCGTCGCTCAACAGAATTCGGTGCTCACCTTTGGGAAGATCGGGTGGGATTTTCAACGTGAAATTGCGTTCCAGCCGCTCGCCGCGATAGGGCCTCAGAAATACCCGCAGCGGGACTTCTGAACCCGCATCCACTTCACTCGACGGAATCCAGGCGTTCTCAATGATAGCCACGCGCCGCTCCGGCAGAATGTCGATAGTGGCATCCACGCTCTTCAGCTTGGGCATCTGCACCGGATTCAGAAACAGGCGATTAAACTTGTCGCCCCACCAGCCGGCCAATTGAATAGGCGCGGGCGCCGGAGCTTCACTCGATGCCAGCATCGTTGCTATGGAGAGCCCCGGCTGGCCGTCGAACTCCACTTTGCCGCTCAAGCGATACGTGGTCTCTTCAGCAAAATCGTTCAATCCGGAAATGGAGTTGAACAGCGTCAGCATCATCAAATAGGGCGTCCACTTCTGCTGCACGAAGACGCTGAAATGCAGATCCTTTTCCTTGCGAACCGCGTTGTTGTCGCCAAACGAACGCACTCTCACGTTGACTGGAACCATCGCGGCCGTCGCACCGAGCTCGCCCATGATGGCGCTATGCCGATCCTGCCGCAGAGCTCCCACAATTTCCGTCGCGTTGCCGAATTTGTTGGGTTGGAACTGCGATGCCAGCGTCATCAGCACATCGGATTTCGCCATCGGCATATCCACCGGGCCCAGGTTGAATATGGGATGGCCGCAGGCCAGCATATGCTTTCCGTCGTTAAAAGTGACGGTGCACATCCCGCTCACGCTCATGTCGCCAGTCACCAGCACGGCGCTGACGGCGTCACCGGGTTGCAGTGAATGCTGCCAGCCAGGAGCGGGCTTCGAATCCGTCAGCGTGCTGCTGGCTCCGCCGGCCGCCACTGTCATCCCCATTTGTTGGAAGAACGGAGTGAACTCGCGCATAGCGCCTTCGTGGAATCCCGCAAAAGTAAGCGGCGTTTCGATGGGGATCATGGTGCCGTTGGATGGGAATGCGCCCGACGCTCCGGCCGCAACTACCTGAGCGAGCATGCCGGAAGAAACCGGCGCCGATTCCCGTACCGCAACTTTATCCGGGGTGCGCGCATCGGATGGACGCGACTCGTCGAAATCTTTCACCTCCAACATCAGTTCGATCGGCGTGATGCCGCAAATGGCATCTGGTGAAAACACGCTAAACCGCAGCGCCACCGCGCCTACCAGCTTGCCGTCAATGTACACCGGGCTGCCGCTCATTCCGCCCGCTACGTTGGTGCGTATCGCCTTGCCGCCCATCTTGCCCAGGATGATGTCCTGATGCGGTCCCCACTGGTTCTTGAGGATGCCGACGATCTCCACTGGAATGGCTTCCGGTTCGTCGCCCGCAAGCACTGTCCAGGCGTAACCTTTCATCCCAGGTTTCAGATCGGCTTCTTTGAAAATTTCGACTTTCCCGGATTTAGGACGGACGGGCGCGGGCTCTTGCGCAAACGCATACGAGCACGCAAACGCCACAACGAGTGCGGCAAACTTTTGCATGGAACCTTCCTTCTACAGATCGTCTTGTATACTAATCGACGCGGAGCACCGCAGTGCTGTTCCCATTATCACCCGGATTTTTGCAGAGTGGGGCAGAGCCGTGCGCTGCCATCCTGTATAGGGGCAAGCCTGAGGCTTGCCCCCGCATCGGACTCAGGTTTGCGGATCCGTACCGTCTGGATTGTATCCGCCGCCCGCGTCTTGATCCAACTCGGCGGGCTTCAGCGGCCCCTCCTCCGGCGGCGTCGCAGAGGCCTTCGGCTTCTGCGTCTTGTTATTCAACTCATCGATCATCGGCTTTACGATTTTCTTTTGTCTCACAGTCCATCTCCTTTCTACCTGGATTCTAGGGACCAGCCGCTGCCGTGCGCCCGGACAATCCTCGCAAGTGGATGAAAACGGAGAAGCTAGAGTAAACGGAGTGGCGTAACCGGGTAACTAACTAGTGGCCTCATTCGCCCGGCCGCGTTCTCTCAGACCCGCCCACTTCAGGATCATCCCGCACACCGCATCCGTGAACGCCTGAATGTCGGTGGGCTTCTGCACGTACTGGCATGCGCCTAGAGACAGCGCCTCCTCGATTTCCCGCTCGTTCCAGGAGGAGCTAAACACCACCACCGGTATGTGACGGCTGGAATACCGCTTCAGCAGGGCATTGCCTGAGATCTTGGGGATATTCAGATCCAGGACGATCAGAGAAGGTTTGAGATTAGGATCCGCCAGCATCTGGAGCGCCTGTTCGCCGTCTCGAGCGACATGCAGCTTCACCGGCAGTTGGCAATCCGCCAAAATCTGTCCGATGAGCAGCGTATCGCCCGCGTTGTCTTCGATCAGCAGAACTTCCACTGGCTTCATGGTTCCATCCCTGCTCGGGAATGTGACTCCGCGCCCTTCATTGGGTTACAGAAATTTACCAAGTAAAAGCCCCAGCCCAGCGGAGAAATTGGTCGTAACTTACGCACTAACCTTGACGACTCCACTGTGAAGGATCCTCTGATTGCACCCCTCCTCGCGCTGGCTGCCGGCATTCTGGTCTCCCGCTGGGTCCGATTCGGAACCGGCGAGTTGCTCATCGCCCTCCCGCTTCTAGTTGGGCTAACCCTGCTAGCCCTAGAGCACGCGCGCCGCGTCGCTACAATCACGGGTTGGGCGGTATTCCTATTGTGCGGTGTGCTGCTCGGCGAGCTGCATCGACCCGGCCGCACTCCGGAAATCGAGGCGGATTCGCACGAGACGGTGCTGTTGAGCGGTTGTGTTGTGGAGCCTCCGGCATTCTATGAAGGGCGCGATCAGTTCACGCTGGAACTGGCTCCCAAGGCCCGCGCTCGAGTGACCCTGACGATCCCGGACGGCCAGTCGCCTCCGAATCTTCGATACGGCCAGCAAGTGGAGTTCGAAGCCCGTGTGCGCCCGGTGCGCAATTTCCATAATCCTGGCGCATTCGATTACGAAGCCTATGCCGCTCGCAGCCACATCTATTGGACGGCGTCGGTGGCCAAAGATCAGGTCATCACCGTTCAGCCGGGTCGTTGCGGATACCAATTCTTCGCGGGAATTTTTGCCCTGCGCACCGCCGCGCTGAATCGGATTGAACACCTGTATCAGGGCAATCCCTACGCGACGGGCATCATGGAAGCTACGCTCATAGGCGAATCGAGCAAGCTCGAAAAAATCTGGACCGATCATTTCCGGCGCACCGGAACTTATCACATGCTGGTGATCGACGGGCTGCACATTACCGTGCTGGCGGCGTTTTTGCTGTTCTTGCTGCGAATCTGTTTCGTTCCCGAACTCACCGCTCTGGCATTGGCGGCCTCGGGCGCGTGGCTCTACGCGCTGGTTGCCGGATTCAATGCTCCAGCAGTGCGGGCGGCCGGCGGATTCACGTTGTACCTGGCGTGCCGATTCTTCTACCGGCGCCGCAGGCTGCTAAACCTGTTGGCCGGCGTGGCAATTGTTTACCTGTTCTTCGACCCGGGCCAATTGTTTGACGCCGGTTTCCAATTATCGTTTCTCTCTGTGGCGGCCATCGCGGCTTTGGCAGTCCCGCTGCTGGAAGCCAGTTCCATGCCGTTCTCGAGAGCGCTCGGCGGGATTACGGAAGCCAGCCGCGATCCTAAGCTGCCGCCCGAAGCCGCACAGTTCCGCATTGAGCTGCGATTGCTGGCTGAAACGCTGGCCTGCTACCTCAAGATCCGAGCCGCCTGGCTGGTGCGGGCACTGGCTTTCCTGGTTCGACTGGTCCTTTATGCGTACGAGATGGCGGTGATCTCCACCACGATTCAGATCGGGCTGGCTTTGCCCATGGCGCTCTACTTTCATCGCATCTCACTCTACGGTTTCTCGGCGAATGTTTCGGTTGTGCCGCTGCTCGCGCTGGTGGTTCCGATCGGCTTCGTCGCGGTCTTTACCGGCTGGCATTTTGTGGCGATGCTGGCCGAGTGGCTGCTCGTTGCCGGGCAGAAAGTGGCGGACTGGCATTTGCATTTTGAGCCGGCCTGGCGCGTGGCCGATCCTCCGCTGTGGCTGGGCCTGGGATTTTCAGCCGCGCTAGTGATTTTCGCATTGTCGCTTAAGCATTCGCGTGCGCGCTGGGCCTCCGGCGCCGCGGTGCTGGCATTATTCATCCTCCTGTTTTGGCATCCCTTTCCCCCTCACCTGTGGACCGGCCAGTTAGAGCTCACCGCCATCGACGTGGGCCAGGGCGATAGCCTTCTGGTCGCGTTCCCGGATGGCAAGCTGATGCTGGTAGATGGCGGAGGCATCCTGACCTTCTCGCATCACGCAAAATCCAAGCTGGATATTGGCGAAGATGTCGTCTCGCCCTATCTGTGGACACGTTCCATCCGCAAGGTGGATGTGGTTGTGCTCACTCACGCCCACGACGACCACGCCGGCGGAATACCAGCGCTCATCGAAAATTTTCATCCCGCCGAACTTTGGACCGGGGCCACGCCCCCGAGCCCGGCATGGGCCAAGGTGCAAGCCAGAGCCCACGCCCAGGACGTGAAGATCATCGCGATGCAAAGCGGCCGAAGCTTCGATTTTGGCGGCACGCGCATTGAGATCCTCTCGCCGCCGTCCGATTACGTGCCGCCGGCAAGTCCCAAGAATGATGACTCGCTGGCCATGCGCCTCACTTTCCTTAAGCGTTCCTTCCTGCTCACAGGCGACATGGAGCGGCCTATGGAACTGCGCGCCCTCGCAGGTGGGCGGCCACTAGCCGCCGATGTTCTGAAAGTTGGCCATCATGGCAGCAACACATCCAGCACGGCCGAATTCCTGGACGCGGTGTCACCAACCTTTGCGGTAATTTCGGACGGCTTTGAAAACTCATTCCACCATCCTCATCCACAGGTGCTGGAGCGGCTGGCCGCGCATCGGGCCGGCGCCTTGCGGACCGATTTCGACGGGCTCATTACCATCCGGACGGATGGCCGGCGAATCTGGGTGGAAACCTATCGTCCACTCACACGTCACTAAAGCACGGCCGGCCAATCGATTCCGGTCGGCGAGAATTACTGATACTATGGTAATGTCAGAGGTCTTCACAAAAATGCGCATTTCCCGCTGGTGCCTGCGGTTCGCTCTTCTGGCTCTTCTCTACAGCCCGATACATTCCAATCTTGCGGCTCAATCCGAGGCGGATGTCAACGCAAGCATCAAGAAGTTCACCCAAATCTACGAGGCCGTGGAGACCAACTTCGCCGACAAAGTGGATCCCGATCGCTCCGTGTACAAAGGGGCGATTCCGGGCATGCTTCGCACGCTCGACCCGCACTCGAATTTCTTCGACCCAAAGGCGTACCAGCTCCTGCGTGAAGGCCAGGCCGGCCACTATTACGGCGTCGGCATGTGGGTGGGCGCGCCCCAGAATAAAGTGATCGTGATGTGGCCGTTCGAAGGGTCGCCCGCGTTCCGCGCCGGATTGAGGCCCGGCGACCAGATTATCGCCGTGAACGACACCAACACCGAGCACGCCACCGTGCCGCAGGTTTCCACCATGCTCAAAGGACCGCGTGGAACTCCGGTGACCGTCACCGCCCGGCGGGCGGGAAGTCCGGAACCGCTGCACTTTTCTTTATCCCGCGACAACGTGCCGCGCGATAGCGTTACCACCTTTTGGTTGCGGCCGGGCATTGCCTACATGAAAATAGAGGCCTTCAACGAAACCACCAGTCACGAGGTGGATCAGGCGTTGGCGCATTTGCCGGAGAGCCAGGTCGAAGGATTGGTTCTGGACCTGCGCGAGAACGGAGGCGGGTTGGTGCAGGAATGCGTGAATGTGGCCGATCATTTCCTGCGCAAAGGCCAACTAGTGGTCTCGCATCACGGCCGCGCATCGGCCGAAACCAAGTTCGTCGCCAAGCATGGTGAGCGCGGGCATGAGTACCCGATGGTGTTGTTGGTAGACCGCGGCACGGCTTCCGCTTCCGAGATCCTCTCCGGCGCCCTGCAGGATCACGACCGGGCCTGGATCCTGGGTGAGAGCACTTTCGGCAAAGGCTTGGTCCAAGCGCCGTTTCCGCTGTACGGAAACAGCGCGCTGCTGTTGACCATCGCCAAATACTACACCCCCAGCGGACGGCTAATCCAGCGCGACTACGCGCATACGGGGTTTTACGAATACCTCAGCCGGAATGAGGGCCACTACGATCCCAAGGACATGAAGAAAACCGATAGCGGCAGGGTGGTGTTCGGCGGTGATGGAATCTCCCCGGATGAAAAATATGAGACTCCCAAATTGACAAAGTTGGAAGCGCAACTGCAATTCATGGCCGGCAACACGTCCGCTTATTTCTTTTACGCGCCTGAATTCTTCGCTACTCACCCCAATACGCATGTCACCAAGGAGTGGAAACCTGACACTGAAGCCGTCGATAGCTTCCGCGCATTCCTTACCAAGCAGGGTGTGCAGTTCACCGCCGAGGAATTTGAACATGACCGTCCCTGGATAGCCGACCGGCTGCGCGAAGAGGTGCTGGTTACCGCATTCAGCAAGGATGTATCGGAGCAGATTCGGCTGCGCAACGATCCCGAAGTGCTGAAGGCCATGGACTCGCTAGGGTCTTCCAAAGCGCTGCTGGATAGGGCGCGCGAAACGCTCGCGTCCAAGAAACCTGCTGTCGCATCCGAAGCGAGATAAGACTCTTTCACAGCGTTCCGTACTACCCATGGGGATAGTTCAAAAGGCATGAGTACCATGGTACTGTTTGCCCTTTTGAGTCCTTGCTGTTCTCCGCCCTGATTGAGATACTGAGCTTGGCCTTCGGAGGGCTCTAATTTAAAAAATGAAGCAAAGGATAGTATTATTTGCCGGAATAGCGTCATTGCTTAGCTCGGCGATATCGGCGCGCGCCGATTATTTATTCAACTTTAACTCCCCATCCCTGCATTTATCCAACTCGGATCAATCCGCCGCGATCGCAACCTACATGGATGGCGTAATCGGTTGTAGCGACTGCGTTACGGTGAGCGCCGGCGTGGCCGTCGCCCAGCAGTACGACGCCGACGGGAATGTCGTTGGCCCAAATGGTGTCGCACTCGATCTAGGAAACACGAATGGCGCGACGAATAACTCGGGTCCGGTAAGCTCCTATGGCAGTGACTATTACATTTCTAATATGGCGACGAACCCCAATGGGACCGGCGATACCCAGCTCTCCCAGGGAATCGTCATCACCTTTACGCACGGATTCTCGCTGACTGGAACGTTCAGTTTCGACTACGAGATATTTCCCGACATAACTTGCCAGGCGCTTAACGCCGCCAGCTGCGGAGGTGCCATCCAGTCGAATGGTCATTATCCCGATCAACCGGATCTGGACTTCACAGCCAACGGCAGTACTCCAGTCTCTACGACTTTTTGGGGAGTGACGCCCGGCACCACCAACGGTACATCCACCAAGTCCGCCGACAGCTCCCACGAAGCAGCTCCCCAGCTGATCGGTACATGGACTGGAACGCTCACCGGCGCCACCTCGCTTTCATTCATGGACTGGCCGGCTGCCATCGGCGTCGACAATCTAAAGCTGGTCACCACCAGTACGCCGGAGCCCCACGGCTACGCGCTCCTTCTGGCTGGGTTGATGTTGGTGGCCTTCGTAGGCACCAAGCTGCGTCAGAGCCCGGCGAAGTTGTCGAACTAGCACTCTTCAAGCCGCTCCGTTTTTCATTGCGCCACTTCTTCGCAAGAAGAAGTGGCGTTAGTGTTTCGGTGTCAGCCGTAAATGCTGGACTGTGTTATATTTTCAACGTGAAAGGCGTCGTTCTCGCGGGCGGTTCGGGCAGCCGCTTGTTTCCCCTCACCAAGATCACCAACAAGCATTTGTTGCCGATCTACGACAAGCCCATGATTTATTACCCAATCCAGACTTTGGTGGACGCGGGGATTCGCGAGATCATGGTGGTCACCGGCGGCCGGAATTCTGGAGATTTCCTCCGCCTGCTGGCGAACGGCCGCGAATTTGGATTGAAACACCTGGATTACACCTATCAGGAAGGCGAAGGTGGCATTGCCGACGCGCTGGCGCTAGCCGAACATTTCGCCGATGGCCAAAAGATCTGTGTCATTCTGGGCGACAACATCATCGAAGGCACCGTGCGCGATGCGGTGGAAGATTTCAAGCAGCAGCCCGCCGGCGCTAAGATTTTACTCAAGGAAGTGCCTGATGCCGAGCGCTTTGGGGTGGCCGAGATTCGCAACGGACGCATTGCCGGAATCGAAGAAAAGCCCAAACGCCCCAAATCCAACTACGCCGTCACCGGCATCTACATGTACGATGAGACGGTGTTCGAGAAGGTGCGCGTGCTGGTCCCGTCCGGCCGCGGGGAACTGGAGATCACCGACGTCAACAACGCCTACATCCGGGAAGGTTCCATGACTTATGCCCATCTTAACGGATGGTGGACCGATGCCGGCACTTTCGACTCGCTGCTGCGCGCGGCGAATCTTGTGGCGGAAACCAGAGCGAAAAATACCGAACCAGTTCTGGTGAAACCATGAGGGTCAAAGCATGAAGGTCAAAGCATGAGCGCTGCCGTCAGCGACCAGGCGCTCGAAATTGGAACGCCTGAGTGCGAGAAGGGCCTGGGCCAGATCATTCTCGCGCCGGACTCGGAAGATCTCATCCCCGGCGTCCGGATTCACCCTTACCCGTTGTGGCCGGACGATCGCGGCTATTTCCTCGAAGTTCTGCGCGTGGGCCAAGGCCTGGCGGCTGAGTTTCCCAAGGAGTCGACGCAGGTTTCCGCCGCGCTCAGCTACCCAGGCACCATTAAAGCGTTCCACTTCCACCGCCATCAGACGGATTATTGGGTGCCTGTCCAAGGCGTCTTCCAGGTAGCGCTGGTAGATCTGCGGAAGCAATTGCCTTCGTTCGGCACTCGCAACACGCTATACGTTGGGGCATTGCGGCCGTGGCAACTTCTGATTCCGCCAGGGGTGGCGCACGGCTATAAAGTGGTTGGCCCTGAAGCTGGCATGCTAGTCTACGTCACCGACCGCTTCTACAACCCCAAAGACGAAGGCCGCATTCCGTACAACGATCCCCAGATAAAATACGACTGGGAAACCCAACACAAATAGCCCCACCACTAGCCCCGCGCGTAAGCAAGGGGACCGGATTTACGCCGACGCCGATACCTGCGATGTCACAACTTCTTCAACAATCCGCCCGTCGAACAACGTAATACTGCGCTCAGCGCAGCGGGCGTAGCGCGGATCGTGCGTGACCATGCAGATGGTGGCGCCTTCCTTGTGCAACTCGCTCAGCAGCGTCATGACAGCTTCGCCGTTCGCTGAATCCAGGTTTCCGGTGGGCTCATCGGCCAGCAATATCGATGGATGCCCGCCCAGCGCCCGCGCCACCGCGACACGCTGCTGTTGGCCGCCCGAAAGCTGCGACGGGTAATGCTTCATGCGATGCGACATACCCACGCGCTCCAGCGCGTCGCGCACCAGGTTCTTGCGCTCCGACGACGGCATGTTGCGATAAGTGAGCGGCAGCTCCACGTTTTCGTATACCGTGAGATCGCCAATCAGGTTGAAGGCCTGAAAGATGAAGCCGATCTCGCGATTGCGCACGCGCGCCCGTTCGGAGAGCTTCATTTGATCCACGCGAGTGTCGTTCAGAACGTAATTACCATCCGAGGGAGTGTCCAGCAAACCCAGGATCGCGAGCAAGGTGGACTTGCCGCAGCCCGACGGCCCGGAAATTGAAAGATACTCGCCCTTGCGAATATGCAGTTCGATTCCCGCCAGTGCGTGGGTCTCCACTTCGTCCGTGGTAAAGACTTTCGAAACGCTCGTCAGCGATATTAGTGTTCTACCTTCTGAATTCACATCGGCTCCTTAGCGGCAACGCTTGCTCATCACT
>Ga0116135_1000316_pt1 | contig 26654 bp, 15 predicted proteins | sample June2015DPH_20_1_FD_89738 | JGI IMG/M metagenome (GOLD analysis project Ga0116135, IMG submission 89738) | Peatland microbial communities from SPRUCE experiment site at the Marcell Experimental Forest, Minnesota, USA - June2015DPH_20_10 | ecosystem: Environmental > Terrestrial > Soil > Wetlands... | reverse complement strand
GGTGGCCCAGGTGCGCGCGATCGCCCTCGGCTTTCAACTCATTGCGTAGCCAGGCCTTTTCTTCAGCTGTCAACCACGCGGCCTTTTCAGGACCGTCAGGCAGCAGGCGCAGCATGACGAAGCTGAAGACGACCGCAGGCAACCCTTCGAGTAGAAAGAGCCATTGCCACCCCGCCAGGCCAAAGTTGCCGCCCATGCCCAGCAGCCATCCTGCCACTGATCCCATCACCACTGAACTGAGCGGCATGGCGATATAAAAACGGCTGACGGCCCGCGCGCGCCTTCGCGCCGGAAACCAGATGGTCAGGTAGTAAATCACTCCCGGAAAGAATCCCGCCTCGGCTACGCCCAGCAGGAAGCGCAGTACGTTGAACTCGAACGGCGTGCGCACAAACATCATGGCCGCGGCCAGCAACCCCCAGGTGAACATGATGCGCGCCAGCCATCGCTTCGCACCAAAACGCAACAGCATCAGATTGGAAGGAATCTCAAACAGTGCGTACCCGATGAAGAAAAGTCCCGCGCCCAGCCCGTAGACTGACGCGCTGAAGTGCAGGTCATGATTCATCTGCAAGGACGCAAAACTGAGATTGAGTCGGTCAATGTACGCAAGCCCGTAGCCGATTCCGATGAGAGGAATCAGCCGCAGACCCGCTTTCCGATTCGCTGACCTTCCGATCGCATCCGAGTTCGCTTCGGACGGATGCAATGTGCCGGGCGTCGTGCTCCAATCGGGCATAAGCGCTGACCTCAGGGATGTCGAACGTGATTCGGGGAAATCAGGGAACAAAGGCCGTGCCGGGGTAAGCAAAATCTATCACAGCGGCACGGCGACTAGCGGCTGGATGCTGCCTCAATGATTCTGAAGGTGCCGCTGCAGTGCATCATGCTCATCAGGTAGAGCATGCCGTCGTAATAGCGCTGCTCGCCCGACGGAATCGGGGTATTCCACAGCTCTTCTACGAATGCCTTTGCAGTTGCGGAGTCGGTGGCCGCGAGGCTTCCGACAGCCGTCGTCGCCACCATGCCCACCGAGTGACGCTCTGAGAGCGGCTTTCCATCCAGCGTGTACTGGTCGGCGAATTTGCTAATTCCCTGCGAGAAGAGAAACCCCTGAATGCGGTTGCTGAGCGCCGTTTCGCGCGGGTCCTTATGCCACCACGAGTAATCCACGCTCCAGTTGCTCGCACTGCGCCAAGAGTCGTAGCTGAAGTGTGTTGGCTTCCCTTCCCAGTCGTTCGCTACAGTTCCGTCGAAGTGGCTGCGGTCAGGCGTCAGTCCCGTCTCCGGATTGGCTACGCGGTTGAAGAAGTCGCGGCTCACATCCGCCGCCTCGGCCCAGAACGCGCGATCTTCCGGTGGCCCCCATCGCGCCCACAGCTCATAAAACGCAGGCAGGTGGTAGCTGGCGTCAGTGACGGCATCCTGCATGTTGGGCACAAACTTGATCATGAAATGCGGCTCATCCACCATGGGGCCGATGGTCTCACTCGAGGTTCCTGACCGCCGTCGAATTGCTGGCCGGGGCGAGCGCTTTGCTGCAGCCTCTCGCTCCAGTCGGTGGTTGTTGGGGCTGCGCCAGGGGTGGTCCGGCGGCACGAATGGCGCATCTTCCGGATGAATGCGAAATGGCCCCGTCCCCGTCAGCACTGGGTGATGCCGCATGCCGCGCAGAATCTTGTCCGCCTCGGTCTGATAGTTATAGATACCCATTCCATTGCCCCATCGGTGCGCGGCAAAGTAGAGCGCCATGGTGAAGTACTCTTCTCCATCCGGTGCTGCGCCAGTCGAACGCGGCGTTCCGTTGGTCGCCATTGACCACGCAAAGTAGCCCACCGACGGGTTCTTCGGGTCGGTGATCAGCATGTAGGTCTTGGCCCAGTTCCAAAGAGCGTCAAACTCGCGCTTTTTGTTCAACTCCACGGCGATCATCATGCCGTAGCTCATACCCTCGGTTCGCGCGTCGTTGTTGGCCCAGTCGGTCACGTACGCCAGGGGCCCGTTCTCATTGGCGCCGGTCTCAAAGTAGATTCGCTCTTCCTGCCCATCGCCATGAAAAAGCTGCTGAAAGGCTTTCTCGATCTTGGCGCGGCTGTCCGCGGGAGTATGTCCCTGCTCGGCAAACAGATCGCGGTACTGGTGCGTCTTGTAAGCGCCGACTCCGTCTCCGGGCATGCGGGTGATTTCGCCCAGTGGTGCATCCACGTGCTGCGAAGGGGTGGGAGCCGGCGCCTGCGCAAACAATCCGCAGGGAAGTGGCAGAGCGAGGCCGGTAGCCAGAAGTACTCGAGAAAAGCGAATCAGCACGGCAAGACCTCGAAGGCAAATGGACCGGAAAACGACCACAAGGTCCTCACCTGCGCCATTATTCCACAGCCATGGTTAAGCATTTGAGGAGCAGAGACCGCGCCCTTCGACCGAAATTGGCCGCTCAACCGCCTTCAAAGGCCCGGTTTGTGCGCCGAGTCACAGGACGTTCACACATCGCGTGTGATAGCATCCGCTTCTTAGCACGAGACGCTCTGCGGAGCCCTCCTCTATTCTCCGCCAAGCGCCGGTCCGAGACCCTCTTCAATGGATGAGGCTGACGGTAGACCGGGACCTGTGGCCCTCCAAGCCGGCTGCTTGGACGCCCCCAAGGACGCCCCCAAGGACGCCCCCAAGCGTTCCCTGTGCCACGGCAGTGATCAGTTTTCAGAGCACAGTGAACAGGGCCATGCCGGCGATCCCGCCAGTTCCAAACTCCAGATAACGTCCCAGCGTCGCCGAGTCTCGTCTTCGATATCTGATGGCGAAATTGGATTCCGTTTGGGCGTGCTGCAAAGATCTGCATTTACAAGGAGAACACCATGAAAACGTACCAGGGAAGTGAGATCCGCAACGTAGCTGTAGTGGGGCATGCGCACAGCGGCAAGACCACCTTGATTGCCGCTCTGCTGCATGCCGCGAAGATGACCCCAACCCAGGGACGCGTGGCCGATGGTTCGGCTGTGACCGCCTATGACGAAGAGGAAGTCGCCCGCGGCGTCACCATGCAGAACGCCGTCGCTTTCGTCGAGTGGCAGGGCGTCAAAATCAATCTCGTGGACACGCCCGGCTTTCACATGTTCAGTCATGAAGCCCGCGCCGCGCTGCTGCCGGTTGAAGCCGCAGTGGTGCTCGTCAATGCGCAGAATGGCGTTGAATCCGTCACTGAACGCGTATGGAGGTTCGCCGAAGAGGCGAATGTTCCGCGCATCGTCGTGGTTAACCAGATGGACCATCCCAAGGCCGGTGGCGGCGGCGGATTGAGCGCGCTCATCGATGACCTGGTGGACCGCTGGGGCCGCAACTGCGTGCCGGTGCAGCTGCCCATCTCCGATGCGCAAGGGTTTCACGGCGTCGTCGACCTGGTGACCATGGAGGCCTATACCTATACGCCTGGCGGCGATGGCCGCGGCAAGGTTTCGCATGAGATTCCGGCCTCGCTGGCCGCCGAAGCCAAGTCCCGGCATGAAGCTCTTGTGGAGCTCGTGGCCGAGGGCAAAGACGAGTTGATGGAAGAGTACTTTGAAAAGGGCACCATCCCTGAAGAACACCTGATCGCGGCGCTGCATGAGGCCATTCGCGAAGACCGCATCTTCCCGGTGCTGTTTTCGAGCGGCCTGGCCAACATGGCCCTCGATCACCTGCTGGACTTTATCAAGGTGTACGCGCCCTCGCCCGTTGAGCGCGCCCCCTTCAGCGTGCGGCTGCCGTCGCTGGTCGCAGCATCCGGCGGCGCCGATTCGGGCGACACTGGCGATGCCGCGCTTTCCCTGCGCAAGGTGGCCGACAGCGAGCCCGCGGCGATGGTTGTCTTCAAGACCATGACCGACCCGTTCTCTGGGCGCATCACTTTCTTCAAAGTCATCAGCGGCGTCGTCAAGAACGACGTTACAGTGGAGAACTACACCAGGCGTGGCCAGGAGCGGCTATCGCATCTGAGCGTTATGCAGGGGCGCAAGGCCGTTGAAGTGGCTGAACTGCACGCCGGCGACCTGGGTGCCGTGGCCAAGCTGCGCGAAACGCTTACTGGCGACATGCTCGGCCAGAAGGGCGCCGAGATCGCCGTCGAGCTGGTCGAGTTCCCTGAGCCGGCCATGACCTATGCCATTGAGCCCAAGAGCCGCGCCGACGAGGACAAGCTCGCTCCAGCCATTCACAAGCTCATGGAAGAGGACCGGCTGATTCGCTTCTACCGCGACCCGATGACCAATGAATTCCTGATTGCGGGCGCGGGTCAGCCGCACATTGAGACCATCGTGAGCCGTCTCAAGAAGCGCTATCACGCCGAAGTCACACTCAAGGCGCCCAAGGTGCCCTATCGCGAAACCATTCGCGGCAAGGCAGAGGCGCAGGGCCGGCACAAGAAGCAGACCGGCGGCCACGGCCAGTTCGGTGATTGCAAAATCCGCATGGAACCACTGCCCCGCGGCAGCGGCTTCGAATTTGGTAACGAAGTCTTCGGCGGCGCGGTTCCCCGCAACTTCATTCCCGCCATCGAAAAGGGCATCGTGGAGTCGGCGGCGCGCGGCTACCTGGCCGGCTTTCCCGTCGTCGACTTCAAGGCGACAGTCTTCGACGGGAGCTACCACGATGTGGACTCGAACGAAATGTCGTTCAAGATGGCCGGCCGCCTGGCCTTCCGCAAGGCGATGGAATCCTGCAAGCCCTGCCTGCTTGAGCCCATCATGAAGGTTGAGATAGAAGCCCCCGACGAGTTTGCCGGAGCGCTCATGGGCGATCTGAACGGCCGTCGCGGCCGAGTCGGCGGCATGGAGTCAAAGGGCCGCACGACGCTGATCAATGCGCAGGTTCCCATGTCGGAGATGCTCACCTACGGAACGATTCTTACCTCAATGACGCAAGGCAAAGGCAGCTACCGGATGGAGATGGACCACTACGACATCGTTCCGCAGTTGGTAGCCGAAAAGATCCTCGCCAACGCCAAGCGGCCGGTGGAAGAGGAAGAAGAGTGAAGCAGTGAATTAGTGAAAGAGTGAAGCAGTGAAAACGCCCCGGATTGCTCCGGGGCTTTTTCTGCTCGCGAAGTTAGAGCGGGTCTCCGGTTGATGTCGAGGGAAAGCACGGATGCCGAATGGCTTTTTCCTCAAGGAAAGGCCACCCTTTACGGAACTCAAGACTTCGCACAGACAGGAGAACCACTTTAACCGCGCTGCGTGGGCTGCATGCTCTCCGAGGCGCAAATCGGGATTTTGGCTTGCCACCCGGTCGAAATCCGACTGGAACCCCGGGTTTCCCGCAATTCAAGAATGCGCAACTCCTTTGTTTTCTTAGGGTGTGAAAATATGTAAACCTAAGTGCTTTGTTTGCAACAAAAGTGGGGGAGGGGGGTGCGTCGGGGGGTACGGAGCGGTTACATCCCTGACGCTTTGAACCGATAGGTTTGGGGATTGGTCTTCACAATTCCGATTGTGCGCGTTTGGTGCGAATTAATCGGCAAATTTTTGAAAGAAATTCTCGGGCACCCAAGAGACTGCGCAGGCCAGTGATTACGGCTTCGGCTGCTCGGGGATTGGGGTGGGCTGGAAGTCTTTACGCCAGAATTGGTGGCCGCGCTTTACTGTCAGCACCACGCTGCTGAAGGCTTGCGCGCCGTCAAGCGGGTTCTTCGCAAAAAAGGCCAGGTTCGCCAGCTTACCCGGCTCAACTGTGCCCATGTTTTTTTCCTGCCCAAGCGTGCGAGCCCCAACTGCTGTCGCCGCCCGAATCACATCCGCGGGTTTCATGCCGGCTCCGTCCTGCAAGAGCAGCAGCTCATCGCGCAGAGGCGACCATGCAGGATTGTCCTCGTCCTCGGTATCCGTTCCTGTCGAGATGGGGATGCCAGCCTCATACGCGGCATGCGTCGCGCGCTCGCCGATATCAAGTGTGCTTACCGCGTTCGGTTGCGGATGCCTAGCGTGGGCTTCGTCGGATTCTTTGAAGACCAGCAGAGTCGCGTCGAGGATAGTGTGGTGGGACTTCATCTCGTCTAAAACATTTGTGAATTGGGAGCCGAAGCCATCGATGTAGAGCAGGGCCGGGTGGACGTGCGACTCGGCGTAAGTGTTGGTGGGGTGGGCTATGGCCAGCATGGGGGCGTGGGAGACAGAGTCAACACCGGCGTCGACGACTTCAGCGGCGTTGGCGGGGAAGACGGTGGCGTGGGCCCACACGAGCAGGCCCTGGCTGTGCGCTTCTTTGGTGATGGCGGCGACCAGATCGGCGGGCAGGTCGGCGTAGATCTTGATGGCTGTTGCTCCGGTGCCTTTGGCTTCAGCGATGGCAAGGTGGAGATCGGTCTGGGGCGTGACGGCTTTCATCCATGGCACATCTCCGGCGACGGCTCTGCGCGCTGCGGCGTGGGTGCGCGGGTCTTTGAAGAAGCTTGGGCCGGCCATGAGCGCGGCGTAAACGATGTCCGGTCCGGGAACCTCATTCAACAGTGAAACGCGCGCCAACTCGGCGAGCTGGCGCGTGTCACCGGCCATGTCGCGCTCGGCGGTAATGCCGCTGAAGAGATCGCGCCGCATGAGGGCGAGGGCCTGGGCACGGTTGGTGTCGGTAGCGATGTGGATGTGGGTGTTGATGAGGCCGGGGAGAACGTAGAGGCCGGTTGCGTCAATGATTTTGGTGTTGGGTGGGGGTGTCAATTGGGCGGAGGGGGCGATGGCGTCGATGCGCTCATCGCGGACGAGAATGGACATGTTGGGTTGGGGGGCCAAGGCCGTTCCGTCGATCAGGGTGGCGTTGCGATAGAGGGTGAGGGTGTCCGATTGGGCGTGGGTGGAGAGGGTGAGGGTTAGAGCGAGGAGAAGGATTGGAAAGCGCGGCAATGTTCTTCGATGCATAAGAAACTTTATCAACCTTTAACCGGGTCACTGCTCGATTGATCTCAGCGCTTCTTCAAGATGGGTGATGCCTTTGAGGACGGCGTCGCGATTCTTCGCGGAGGTCATCCAGGCGGGTAATCGGGAAAACATAGACCACTTCAGGTTTGACATTCTCTCACGGAGGCTGGCAGAAATGTACTGACGTAGTTTCTCTAAATGGTCTCCATTAAAGGCCCAAAGCGTGTGACCGCAGCAGGAGACCTGGAGCCAGAGGGGTAGGCCGAAGGTGGGATCATTCGCCGATCCAAATCGCTCTTTAATGAATTCAAGATCGAGCTTTGTTACGAGTCCGCAGGAGGTGCAGGTAATGAGGGAGAGGTCCTTTTCGACTGCCTTAGGAGTTTTACCACGTGCTGCTTGTTCAAGCCATTGCGTCCCACAATTCGGGCACGGTCTCTTCGCCATTCCGTTCACCGGACCATGCCATTCCACATCGCATTCTCTTCGTTGAAAAGAGCACCGCAGGCAAGTAGCTCTTGCATCTTTGGGTATGAAGGGAATTCCAGCCTTGGATCGGCAGGTGACTAACACCGGACCACTGCAATTCGGGCAGATGCTGAAGACACGTTCAGCAAAAGCAGCAATCAGCATGCCCTGGTCGAAGTATCGAGATTTTTCAGTCAAATGTGTCACGGTCCGTACCGGCAAAAGCAGGATACTAGCGACTCTGGCAGAAGTATCTATCGGGTCACCGCGTCCCTTCAGGACGCGAATCGCATCACGCGGCCTTTCCACGGGTTGCGCTCCGCTTCACCCGTGGCTACTTTCATCTCGTCCCTTCCGGGACGACAACCGGCACGCGACGCTCATGAACGATTGAAAAGATTCTGATTCGGGCCGCTGTGATCCGTTAGGATCGTTGTCAAACGAATCCATTCATGGAGCTTTCCTTTGGGAGTTTTGTCACGGCGGAGTTTTTTGAGGAGTGCGGCGAGTGCGGCGGTGGGTGCGCCGGTCTTTCTTCGCCATGGCTGCCGGGTGTTTGCGGAGTCTGCGCAGGAGTACCCGGAGCGCGTGGTGCGGCTGATGCGCGAGTCGCTGGTGATCGATATGCTGAACCAGTTCCTGTATCGCACTGACCAGAAAGACCTGAAAGAGAAATGGCTCACCGTCCCGGGAGCGTTTACCGAAGCGGATTTTCTCAAGTTCAAGAACTCTGGCGTTTCGGCGATCAACTTCGGCGATGGCGCGGAGAACTTCGCCGACGCTGAGCTGCTCTTCGCCAAGTGGAACAGCTTCATCGCGCAGTATCCGCAGTGGCTGATGCGCATCAACGCGGCCGCCGATCTGATGAAGGCCAAGGAGCAGGGCAAGTTCGGAATCCTTTATGGCCTGCAGTCCAGCGACCAGTTTGAGCATCTTGACGATGTTAACCGCTGCTATGGATTCGGGCAGCGCATCTCGCAACTGAGCTACAACTTCAGAAGCAAAATCGCCGACGGGGCCTTTGAGCCCTATGATGGCGGCGTGAGCGAGTACGGCGGAAAAATCATTGAGCGGATGAACACGGTGGGCATGGTGGTGGACCTGGGCCACGCCAGCGACAAGACCAAGCTCGACGCGCTGGAGATCTCAAAGAAGCCGATCATTCTGTCGCACGGTAATTGCCGCGCGCTCATTCCCGGCGGCCTGCGCGCAAGCACCGACGAAGCCATTCGCAAGCTGGCAGCCAAGGGCGGCGTCATGGGCATCACCGACATCGCCTTCATGGTGAAAGCGACGGATCCCGTGACGGTGGAAGATGTGGTCAACCACATCGACCATGTGCGGGACCTGGTGGGGATTGAGCATGTCGGTGTCGGGTCGGACGCGGGCATCGAGAGCAACGACCTCGGTTCGCCGAAGGTTGCGAAGGATATGCTGGAGCACGCCGATAAGCGGTACAAGGTCCATGGGACAAACGAGATTGTGCAGGGAATGCAGGGCCCGACGCGCATGTACGAACTGACGGCGGCCCTGGTCAGACGGGGCTACACTGACGAACAAATCCGCCTGGTGATCGGCGGAAACTGGGCGAGGGTGCTGAAAGACATCTGGGCGCCTGCGGTGGGGTAGTAGCTCGGCAGTTGCAGTGCGGCAGACGCTCCGGGCAGGCTGGCTCGGGGGCTGCTACCAATTACTTAGATTTGGCGACGGGCCCAGTCGCCTCGGGTGTTTCCGACCGCAGATGACGCGCCAACGACCATTTCAGCTCTTCGATGCCCAGGCCGGTGACTGCGCTGATTTCGTGGAACTCCAACTTTTTGCGCTTGATGTGGGTGCGGAGTTTTTTGAGCTTTTCGGGGTTGGCCGAGTCGATCTTGGTGGCGCAGACGATCATGAGCTTGTGCGCTAACGGGTGGTCGATCAGCGGGACGCGATTGTCTTCCATGGGATCGGCAAGGCGGGTGGTGGTGAAGCTGTCGAGCTCTTTGTTGATGACCTTGAAGTCTTCCACGGGATCGGGCCGGCCAGACGCATCCGAAACATCGACCAGGTGGAGCAGGAGCCTGGTCCGCTCAATGTGGCGCAGGAACTGCGTGCCGAGTCCGGAGCCGAGGTGTGCACCTTCAATCAGGCCGGGCATATCGGCGACGACGTAGGACTCCTGGTTGGGCTCTTCACCCACGGTGACTACGCCGAGGTTGGGCTCGAGGGTGGTGAAGGGGTAGTCCGCGATCTTGGGCTTGGCGGCCGAGATGCGGGAGATGAGGGTGGATTTGCCGGCGTTGGGGTAGCCGACCAGGCCGACGTCGGCCAGCAGCTTCAGTTCCAGTCGATAGAGGCGTTCCTCGCCGGGACGGCCCATCTCATGTTCGCGCGGAGCCTGGTGGACGGAGGTGGCGAAGTGCTGGTTGCCGCGTCCGCCGCGGCCGCCGCGGGCGATGACGACCTCCTCATCGGGGGTCTGGAAATCGTGGATCAGCTCGCCGGTTTCCTGGTCGTAAAGCGCTGTGCCCACAGGCACTTGCAGGGTCACCGATCGGCCGTCCGATCCGGAGCAATTGGAGCCCAGGCCGTGCTCACCGCGCTGGCCCTTGTGTTCCGGGTTATAGCGGAAGTGGATGAGGGTGTTGTGGCGCTGCGAACTGACCATGATGACGTCGCCGCCACGGCCGCCGTCCCCGCCAGATGGGCCACCGCGGGGAACAAACTTCTCGCGCCGAAAGGCCATGCAGCCGTTGCCGCCGTCGCCGGCTTTTACTCGAATTTTTGCTTCATCGATAAACATACGATTCCAGGGATCAGGGTCAGGCTTCAACAGATCTTTTTGTGTCGCCTGTCACAGCTGTGACAGACCGTCTATCCAGTTTACTGGAGTAGGCTTACAATCGCTTGCAACATCACTTTTGGTTTGCTGTTGCAGAGGGAAACCGGCCTGGGTGGGGCTGTGTTTGCCGCAGAGCGAGAACTCGCCGTCAGAGCGGGTCTGGCTGTTGCTGTTTCGCTTGTTTTTCCCGGGGGTCTGCCGCGAGAGGGTTCTCGATGGCAGGGGCAAGACGGGGTTGGGTGGGCGTCGTGGTGCTGGCGTGCGCAGCGCTGGCAGCACAGGCGCAATTGGCGCAGGTGCCGTCGGCCCTGAACCAGTCGATCCAGACCGGCGCACTGGCAGGCCGGCTGACGGATGTGCACTCTGCACCATTGGACGGAGCCACCGTCGTGCTTCGCAATGAGGCAACCGGAGCCGAGACGCGCATTATCACAGGGAAAAATGGCAGCTACCGTTTCGTGGGCCTTGAGGCCGGGGCTTACACGCTGGAGGCTGAAACCGCGCTGGGCCGAGGGCGGTTGGAGGGAATCTTCGTTTCCGCGGGGCATGAGGCGCGCGTGCAGGCGGCGATGGAGTTTGAACCGGCGCCGCCAAAGTCAATCCAGCTTGAAACCCATGCAATCAATTCCCTGAGGGCCGTGAGCCAGCCTGAGCGCCTGGAGCTTTCTGCGCAAAGCCGCTTGGATGCGCCGCAGCTCGCATTGGAACCTGCACGGTTGCTGCAAATATCGGTCACTGCCCAGCCTCTGCCGGTTGCCACGGTGCCGATGCCCCTAATTCGGGCCGTGGCGCTTCAGCGCGTGGCCGGCAATATGACGATCAATGCCGTGCGGATCGCGGCCAAATTGGAGTCGGAACCGCTGTTGCAGCTCCCGTTGACCGCATTCTTGCCGGTTCCTGGATCGAATCGAATCGTGCCGGTTCAGGTTGCCGCGCAGCGCGGCGATCCGGTTGCGCCTGCGGTGACCACTTCGGTGACCAGCGCACAGTTGCAGGCGCTGCCGGCTGGTGGAAGGCGCTGGCAGGATTTTGTGCTGGATACGCCAACGGCAGCAAGCGCGCCGGGCGCGACTTCGCAGACCGCCCTGCGCGGCGCGGGGCAGCTTCCCGCTGAGACCACGCTCGACGGTGCATCGACCAGGCTGGCCTTTGGCGGCAGCGGTTCGGGATCAGACCGGGGAGCATCGCAGGATTCTGGCAGTGGAGCTGGCCAGAACGCCATGGGGCAGGCGTGGGCCGGCGGGCACGGATCGGTGATTGCCGAGGCAGCCATTCGCGAGGTGGAGACCACTGCGGGCAACACCGAAGCGGAAGGAACGCGCAGCGCGGGCGGACGTGTCGGCGTGGTGACGGAAAGCGGCGAGTCGCGCGACGGCGGCAACGGGATGCATGGACAGGGGTTTGCGTTTGACCGGCAAAATACCTGGGGCGCACGGAACCCCTTCACCCAGTGGGTCAAGGAAACAGTTCCGGCCGAAGGGACGATAACGCCGGTCTTCACGCCTGAACCTTACACGCCTCCCGACCGCGAGACGGTTTGGGGGTTCGGCGTGGGCAGTCCGCTTGGCCGGGAAAAGCTGTTCTGGTTCGCGGCGCTCGACGGCTACCGGCGCAACGACCCCGGCCTCGCCACGGTCAAGAATCCGGCGGAGTTTTTTGCACAGCCGACGAATAACCAGATCCTGCTGTTGTGTGCGCAACTGGGGTTATCTGTGCCTGGGCCGCCGGGGGAACCAAGCTATTGCCCGATTGACACGGTGGTGAAGAAGTACTCACAGTTGCTGGAGACGCTCGACGGGCTGCTCGGGCCCGCGCCGCGCACGGCTGCGCAGTGGGTGGGGTTCGCGCGCGTCGATTGGAAGGCGGCTGAACGGCATCGGTTCACGCTGGAAGGAATCGGCGCGACCTGGAACTCGCCCGGCGGTGGACTGACGAGGGTTTCAGAGAGTTACGGAACCAACAGCTTCGGCACCAGCGAGGCCAGCGAAGAGTGGCTGCTGGGCCGATGGGAAGCGTTTCTGACACCGAATCTGTTGCTGGTGACCCAGGGCTCGGCGGGGCGCAACATCCTCAGTACGCATGCGGAGCCGCCATCGGCGTTTGAGCAGACGCTTCTCGGGCCGAATCTGTGGGGACAGTTGCCGCAGATTGTTGTCGACTCGCGCTACGGGCTTACCATCGGCAATCCGGCGCGGTTCGGCCAGGGAAGTTATCCGGACGAGCGGCTCTATGAAGCGCAGGAGGGCCTGGACTGGGTGCACGGCAGTCTGCTGGTGAAGGCAGGCCTGGAACTCAGTCACAACTCCGACGCCACCAGTCTCTTGCGCAATGAGACGGGAACCTATCACTATTCCACGGTCGAGAATTTTGCCTCGGACGCGCTGGTCTTTGGCATGTTTGGTTCGACTGACGTGCTGAATCCCGCAAACCAGCACAACTGCGATCAGACCGGCAAGGCCTGGCAGGATGGCACCGGGGCATTGCGCGGACTGGGGAGCCTGCCCTGTTACTCCTACTTTTCGCAGACGATGGGCCCGACCAACTGGAACCTCAGCACCAATGACTGGGCTGGATTTACAACCGCGCAGTGGCAGCCGAAGAAGCTTGTCGTCATCTCCGCAGGATTGCGCTGGGAACTGGAGCAGATGCCGCCGCCTTTAACTGCGTTGGCAAACACTGACCTTCCGAATGCCGGGAAGATGCCCAGCCTAGGCAGCAACTTTGGTCCGCGAATGAGCATGGCGGTGGGCAGCAACGAGAGTCATTGGCCGGTGCTGCGCGTCGGCTATGGCATGTACTTCGGACGCACTGAAAATGCCACACTGGAGACCGCGCTGACGCAGACGGGCTCATTCAAAGGCGATCTGAATTTTTTCATCCGGCCTACGGACGGGTTCAACCCGGGCAACGCTACCAGCAGCGCTCCGCCGTTTCCCTGTGTCATGCCGGTTGCAGCCAGCTGCGGCTGGGCGGGGTCGGCCGAAAGCATTGTGAAGCCGGGAGTTGTGGAGTTTGCGCCCGAGTTCCGCAACCCTGAGGTGCATCAGGGAGTGGCGGCTTTAGAGGAGTCTTTGCCCGGGCATGTGCAGGTGACGGCGAGCGCGATGGTGAGCCTGGGGCGCAGGCTGCCGGTCTCGATCGACACCAACTTCGACCCGTCCGTGAATCCGGGAACCGTCACTTATGGCGTTATAGATGGGACGGGAACGGGGCCGATCAAGACCACGCAGATCACTGTTCCGTTTTATGCGTCCTGGCCTTCACCGACGTCGCCCACGGGGTTCACCGGGCGCATGAATTCGAATTACCAGCAAATCTCCGAGATCATGAGCCGGTCCAATTCGACCTATGAGGCGGCGATGATCAAGGTGGCGCGGTTTGGGCGTCGCGGGCTGAGCCTGCACGGTCACTACACCTACGCACATGCCATGGACTGGAATCCCAACGAGAGCACAACGGTAGCCGGCAGCGATGTGCTCGCCCCCACCGACTTCGGCATGGAGTACGGAACCAGCGACCTGGACATGCGCCACTCTGCCGCCGTGATGACGATGTACCAGTCACCGTGGAAGCTGCGCGGCGGCATGGGCCGCGCGGCGAACGGCTGGATGCTGTCGTGGATTGGGCAATTCCGCAGCGGGATGCCGTACACCATGCGCACATCGGGGTCGCTGGCGGAGGAGTTCGATGCGACGACCGGCGCGGCCATTGTGGGCCTGGGGCCGGGCATGAACGGCTCGGGTGGCGACAACCGCGTCTACGGCGTGGGAGAGGACGGCCACATTTACAACATTGGCCGCAACACCTATCGTTATCCGGCCACGTGGAAGGCCGATTTGCGCCTGAGCAAGAGCTTTGACCTGGGGGCCATGCGTAAGCTGGAACTGCTGGTGGAGAGTTTCAACCTGTTCAACCACCAGAACGTGACGGAGTTGGAGACGACGGGCTACTATCTCGAGCCGGGCAGTTTGGATGGAACGCTTCCCACGCTGAACTTTCTCACTGGACTGAAAGCGAACACCACCGCCTTCGGAAAACCGCTGAACGTGAATGCAACGAACTTCTACCGCGAACGGCAGGTGCAACTTGGAGTCAGGATGCGATTTTAGGAGAATGAACTAAAGATGAGGTGATGCGATGCGACACCTACGGTTTGCATCGCCCGGCCTGCTGCTTCATCCAATCAGCTATGGGCAATGAGTTAGCGGTTTCGGTACTCGATCTGGTCGGCATGCACACCGGTGAGCCGGCGGGCAGCGCGATTGCGCGCTCGGTTGACTTGGCGCAACATGTGGAGCGGCTTGGATACAAGCGCTTCTGGCTGGCAGAGCATCATGCGATCCAGGGCCTCGCCTGTTCGGCGACGGCAGTGCTGATTGGGCATGTCGCCGGGGCGACCAAGACGATTCGAGTGGGCAGCGGCGGAGTAATGTTGCCCAACCACGCGCCGCTGGTGGTGGCAGAGCAGTTTGGGACGCTGGAGGCGATGTATCCGAGGCGTATTGACCTGGGGCTTGGACGCGCTCCGGGTGGCGACTTCAACACCATGCGCGCGCTGCGCCGCGATCTTGCCCAGAGCGGCGACGATTTTCCCGAACTGCTCGCGGAACTGCAAACCTATCTCGGGCCGGAGAAGGCGGAACAAAGAGTCCGCGCCATTCCGGGCCAGGGAAGCAATGTGCCGATCACGCTGCTGGGGTCGAGCGGATTCAGCGCGCAATTAGCTGCGCGACTAGGCCTGCCGTTTGCCTTTGCTGCGCATTTCGCGCCTGAATATCTACTTGCCGCGGCGGAGCTGTACCATCGGCTGTTCCAGCCCAGCGCGTTGCTTGAGAAGCCCTACATGATGGTGGGTGTGCAGGTGATTGCCGCGGGGACGGACGCGGCGGCCCGGCGCTTGTTTACAACCCCGCAACAGCGCTTTCTGAGGCTGATTCGCAATCAGCCGGTGGAACTGCTTCCTCCGGTGGATTCGATGGAACCGCTCTGGACCGAGTGGGAGCGAGCGGCCGTTGAAAGCAAGTTGGGCGCGGCGATTGTGGGCTCCGACACAACCGTGAAGGCGGGCCTTGAGAAACTGGAATCTGAAACCGGTGCGAGCGAGGTGATCATAGTGACCGACACCTATGAGCATGAAGACCGGCTGGAGTCGTACCGGCGCGTGGCTGAAATCGCCAAAACGGTAAAGCTTGCGGCCGGTGATCAATCATCGGTTCATGCTTAGACGCGGACGCCGAATTCTTTCAGGATTCAACGGGGCTGCTGATGACCGCAATCAGGATCGGCCACAACACTCTTGCCGTTAAGCAAAAAACAGACTGCGCCGTTCAGGTCTGTGCGATACGTGCGCACGTGCGCGGCCTCCAACTCTTCCAGCACCTCTTCTCGCGGATGGCCGTAGCGGTTGTGCAGTCCGCAGGAAATGACGGCCCACTGCGGAGCCACGCGCGCCAGAAACTCGGGCCGCGTGGATGTGATGCTGCCGTGATGGCCCACCTTGAGAAGCGCGCTTTGAAGACCCTGCTCTGCTAACATCGATTCTTCAATTGGCGCTTCGGCGTCGCCCTCGAGCATCACGGACGTTGCGCCGTAACTCATGTGCAGCACCAGCGAGTCGTTGTTGGTGGGCTCGGGACCTGGCTGGTAGTTCGGGAAAGGCGCGAGCACCGCGATCTGCGCGGCGCCGAAGGAGAGCGAGTCGCCGGTGCGGAACGAGCGCACGCGGACATGCAGGCTGGCAGCTTGATTCAGCAGCGCGTTATAAGCGCCGAAGCGCGGGTTGTTGCCCACCCACAACTCATCAGGGTGAAAATTGCGCAGCACCGCCGGCAGGCCTCCCATGTGGTCGGAGTGTGCATGAGTGAGCGCGACCGTGTCGAGATGCCGGATGCCGCGCGACCAGAGGACCTCCGAGACCACCTCCTCGCCGATGTCGAAATTCTCTGAGGATGTTTGCGGAGCCTGGCGCGGTCCGCCGCCGAAGCCTCCGCCGTCGACGAGCAGGGTCTTGCCGTCGGGTGTGATGAGCAGCAGTGAGTCACCCTGCCCCACATCAATGGCTTCCATGAGCAGCGCGTCGTGCGGGTGATCGATGGGACGAGGGAGAATGGCGGCTATCGCGGCCAGCAGCAATGCTACCCATGCAAGACGTAGTGGTAAATGTTTCGCAGAAGTGAGCGCCAAATGAGCCAATGCGATCGCCGCAGCAAGCAGAACACAAAATACGGCGGATTGACTGAGAAGCGGCGCGGGAATGCGGACATCGCCCAGCGTCAGCGAGCCGAAGATGCGGACCAGTCCGGTTCCGAAGTGAAGCGGCAGCGCAACCAGCATGGCCGGAACGACTGCTGCACTTGGCCAGACGATCGCAACCAGCAGCGTCACCAACGCGGCGGGCATCAGCACGAGTAGTAGCGGAAGGATGAAGAGATTGACCGGCAGCGCAAAGATCGTGATGCGGTGAAAATAAACGGCCATGGGCAGGGTCATGGCCAGCTCCACAACGCAGGAGACGACCAGCAGTTCAGCGGCCCGGATGAGGAAGCGAACAGACCAGGGAAGAACGCGCCAGGCAATTCCGGCATTGAACGCCTCTCGCAGCGCGGATGCGATCATGCGCAGGGTGACGCGGAACTGTCCGAGCGTCGGCATCAGCTTGGCGTCGATGGCGACCAGTCGCAAATCGCGCGTGGCCGCAACGTATGGATGAATAGTGGCCTGGAGCAGCGGCGCGGCAACGCCCGCGATAGCCACGACGGCAAGCAGCGTCATCTGGAGGCTGGCGTCGAAGAGGCTGCGCGGGCTGACGGCCAGCAGGCACAGCGCCGCAAACCCGATGGTGTTGAGCGGGCTGCGTTCGCGATAGAGCAGGCGACCGAGCAGGTAAAGTGTCACCATCCAAAGCGAGCGCTGCACCGGAGTGGCGAAGCCGGTAAAGAGCGCATAGGCGGACGAGACGCCGATGGTTAGCAGCGTGGCCGGAACCCGCGGCAGGCGCACCCGGCGCGCAAGCCAGAAGATGCATGCGGCGACGATGGCGAGGTGAAAGCCGGAGACCACCAGCATATGAAATGAGCCGGTGCGCTCAAAGCCGACCCGAAGGTTGTGGGTGAGATAGGTGCGGTCGCCGGTGACCATTGCGGCAAGCATCACCGCGTCGTCCTCGGTGAGGCGTAGCGGCGCGGGCAGCCGGCGCATGGCGGCGGGCAGCGCAAGCAAGTGCGCACTGGAACCCTGCTGAAGAGCACGAATTCTGCAAGCAAGAAAACGGTTGGTCGAGCCGCCGATGCGTTCAACCTGCGTGACACTGACGGTTGCTGTCGAGGTAATGTTCTGGTCGAGGAGATAATCTGTGCGGCTCCAGACGCCGGGATCGCGATAGGTCTCGGGCGGAAGCAGCCGGACGACGGTGCGGACCCGGTCGCCGCATTGAAATGGCTGTGGGTTCGGAAGGTTTGCTGGCCAGCGGACGATGAGGCGAACCCCACCTGAGACGGGCGATTGCACATCTTCATCGTCGTTGACCACTTCAAGGGTGGAGACGCGCAGGTCGATGCGCTGCGAGGGTTTTTCTTCTGCTGTTTGGCTGGCGGGCTCCTCGGGCTCGGGCAGGTTCCGTTCCAATTCCCCACGGACCGGCCCCGTGTCGACCACTGTGCCTTCAACCGTGCGCAGCAGGCCGTCAGACAGTGCGGCAAGGGCTGGTGCGGGAGCCGGTTGGGGCTCCATTGACGCGCACCATCCGCCCAGCAGAAACCACAGAACTGCCAGTGGCATCCAGGCAATGCGCTGTGCACGAATCGCCGCAAGCACGCAAAGTGCTCCGACGAAGGACAACGCGATCAACACCGGGCTGGGCGGCAGCCAAAGCCAGTGAGCGATCGTGATTCCGGCAGCAAAGAGCCAGGCGGCGTGAAAGAGAGGAACAGCGCTCAGGCCAGAAAAGGCGGGAGTTGGAGATGGCCCGGAAAGGTCGGAGTTGTCTTGCATCGAGCAGTTTCGATTCAAGCGCTGTCGCGCTGGCAACAGGACGCCACGAAGAATCAAATGGATTCTATGGCAGATAAGCCTATCAGGCGCGGCGCAGGTGGACCACTGTCTCAAGATGAAAGGTCTGCGGAAACAGGTCCGCGAGAGTGATGGATTCGATTTCATAGCCGCCCTTGAGCAGCGCGTTCAAGTCGCGGGCCAGCGTGGCCGGGTCGCAGGAGACGTAGACCAGCGCGGGTGCGGCAACCCGCACCAGGAGTGCGGTGATCTCTGAGCCAAGGCCGGTACGAGGCGGATCAACAACGATCAAATCGGGAATTGGCGAATCAGGAGTCGTCAAATTGAGCCGGTGCGCATCGGGCAGGTGGCTTTGCAGGAAATCAAGGGTTGTCGAGCGGACGGGAGCGCCGCGAGTGCCCTTGAGATTAGCGGCGAGTGCCTGGGTGGCGGAGGATGCGGACTCAACCGCGACTACACGCGTAAAGTTGGCCGTGAGCGCGCGGGCGAACAAGCCGACACCGGCGAAGAGGTCCCAGGCGAGTGAGCCTTTCTGGCCGCAGGTAACGCGGTCGACAAGTGCGTCCACCAGCCAGCGATTGACCTGAAAAAATGCACCGCTGTCCACGCGGTAGTCAAAACCGGCGGCGCGGTAGGTGAGGGAACCCCCTCCCCATTGCGCGACCGTGCGAGGCGCCTCACCGTTTTTGACTTTGCGCGATTCCAGCAGCAGCTCCGCGCCGATCAGTGCGGGCACGCGTTCGCGCCATGCATGAATCAGCCGGTCGAAGTGATGGTTTCTGGCGATCGAGGTAAAGATGCTGGCCTGCAAGGCTGCCTGGGCCGGGTCGCAAAACAGGGCAAGCTCGGTAACAAGCAGCGAGGGAGCAGCGGCGCGGGCCACATCCGCAAACACCTGTGCTGCATGTAACAGCAACGGCGTGGCAATCGGGCACTCGCGGATCGGGATGACTGCGTGAGAGCGCCGGCCGCGGTAGCCGGGATTGCCGTTGTCGTCAAAGGCCAGCCGGATGCGGTTGCGATACTGCCACGGATCGGCGGAGAGGATGGCGACTTCCCCCGGAATCTGCACGCTGGCACGCGTCAGTGTTTCAAGCAGGATGGCTCTCTTGAATTCGAGTTGCGTTTCGTAGTCGGCGTGCTGATAGTGACAACCGCCGCAGGCGCCAAAGTGCTGGCAGGCAGGCGCAATACGTTCCGGCGCTATGGTGACAATCTGCTCGGCTTCGGCGGCTGCGTAGCCGCGCTTGTTCTGCCTGACTCGAACGCGCGTCTGCTCGCCGGGCAGAGTGAGCGGAACAAAGACCGCCTTACCCTCCACGCGCGCCAGAAAGTCGCCGCCGTAGACCGGCTTAGTGATCTCGACCAGATGTGATTCGGATGAAGCGGCCTCATGGCTCTCCACCTCTGCGTCAAAAGGCCGGCGCGGGGATAGGGCGCCCGATCCGGTTTGAGGTGCGGCTGTCTGGGGTTTGCGCGGTGTCATTGCTGGCTCATGTAGAAAAGGCTGAGGCGCGGGAGGCCATAGTAGACGAGAAGCTGCTTTTGCTCAAATTGATTGAGCACCTGGCGCAGCTGCACCGCGCCCATCTTGCTGCGATAGGGCGCCAACTCCCGCGTTGCGTGGTCGCGAATGCCCACTAGCAGTTCCTCCGGTGCCGCAGACTTGATCGAGTTGAACAATCGTTCCTCAAGTACAGTGAGATTGCTTTCCAGGGCTTCAAGGTTGTTTGCCGTGTTTGCGCGAACCTCTGCGGCCAGCTCGCGCAGGCGGGCCGCAGTAGCCTTGCAGGCTTCCGGAACGGCTGTGGCTGCATCGAGTGCGGCAGCGGTGGATTCAAGATGCGCTGCAACGCGGTCATGCTCGAAGCCGGACTCGCGTGGCTCGCTGGTTGCCGGAGCGGCGCCGGCGGCAGCCTCGCGCAATTCCTCCGCGGCTTCCATCACCGCCTGGGCGCACCAGGCAAGTCCGTTCACGCGCCGCATGCGTCCGCGCTTCTGCCGGGCCTCATATTTATCGAATGCGGCGTCGATTCCGCGCAGGGCCGCGTCCAGCGGAATGCCTGCTTCGCGCCAGGTTTCGATCAGCGCCCAGTCCAGCGTGGAGAGCAGCAATAGCGCTCCGCGGCGCTGCTGAAAGCGCTCCTCGATCTCGGTGAAGTAGTTGAAATAGTTCTGCACAGTGAATAAGTGAACGAGTGAAAAGTGAAGTCGTGAAGACGTACAATAGCGAGCTGTTCTAGTTGGCGCGGTTGCGCGGACGGACGGCGCGGTTGCGCTCGAAGAGAATCAGCAGGCCGTCGAGGGTGAGCATGTCATCGATGTCGGTGATGAAACGCGAGCCTTCCGCGATCATGTGCGCCAGGCCACCGCAAGCGATGACGCGCGGCTTGGCGCCTGACCCGTTCACGTCCAGCTCGGCGATCATGCGTTCCAATATGCCGTCGACCAGGCCGATGTAGCCGTAGTAGAGCCCGCTCTGCAGGTGCGTAATGGTGTTGGTGCCGATGACTTTCGATGGCCGCTTGATGTCCACGCGGCTTAAGCGTGCTGCATGCGAAAACAGCGCGTCGGCGCTGATGCCCAATCCCGGCGAGATGGCGCCGCCCAGGTACTCGCCGCGCGCTGAGATCACTTCAAATCGTGTTGCTGTGCCGAAGTTCACCACAATGCACGGGCCGCCGTAACGCTCGAAGGCGCCAATCGAGTCGGCCAGCCGGTCCGCGCCCAGCTCCGAGGGGTTGTCGACCAGCACCGGCATGCCGGTCTTGATGCCCGGCTCGACAAAGAGGGGGGCCACGCGGAAGCAGGTTTCGCACACCTGGCGGAGGGTTGTCTCGACCGGCGGCACCACCGAGGAGATGATGATGTGCGTCACCTGGCTTGGCTCAATCCCGTTCATTTTGAACAGGTTGACGAACAGAACGCTGTATTCGTCGGCGGTTTGCTGGTGATGGGTAGTGACGCGCCAATGGGCCACAAGGGCGGGCTTTTTGGGAACTTCCGGAACAGGAGCCGTAGCTGGGGCGGTCCCGCTTGCCTCATCGAGGCGGTAGAGGCCGAGCTTGGTGTTGGTGTTGCCGACATCGAGAGCGAGCAGCATGGTGTTCTTAGCTTATATCTGCCGGTTCAGTTTCCGCGGCGCGCAGGCCTCCGGTGTGCACGGTGACCATGCCGGTTTCGGTTCGGACGCGCAGGAAGCCGTTTGCGTCTAATCCGGCTGTTATGCCGGTGCAGGCCTGCGGGCCGTGAACGTGGACGCGCTTGCCGCGGATCCAGGTTGAGGCTTCTTCAACGGCGCTCGGAATTGCCTCAAATGGACGCGCGGCATAATAGCAGCCCATCCACAGCTCCAGCGAATTGAGCAGGGCGACTAGGATCTGCTGGCGCGAGATGGATTGTCCGGATTCAAGATCGAGAGAAGTTGCGGGAGTGGCTAACCCAGCCGCAAACTCTCGCTGATGCACGTTGATGCCGATGCCGATGACCGCGTAAGCGATCTTGTCACCCTCCGTACGCGCTTCGACTAGAATCCCGCCGGTCTTGCGCGGACCGATGAGTAAATCGTTGGGCCAACGGAGGTCCACCGTCAGGCCGGATACTTCCTTGATCGCGCTCGCTGCGGCCAGACCGGCAATCAATGGCAACCACGGCAGATGGTTTGGAAACGTGCATGGGCGCATCAACGCGCACACGTACAGGCCTTGTCCGGCGGCGGAGTGCCAGGTGTGATTGCTTCGGCCGCGGCCGGCGAGTTGTTCATCGGCGAAGTAGACGGACCAGTGAGGTGCGCCGGCGCGGGCGGCTTCGAGAGCGTCGGTGTTGGTGGAATTGGTGACGGGGGCAAAGTGTAGCCTGCCGGCGAACCTGGTACCGGCGAGCGAGGCATCAAGAGCGGCGAGATCGAACATTGGCTATTGCGGCTCCGCGGTGATGGCCATCGAGATGTCGGCGGCCTTTGCGGAGTGGGTGAGCGCACCCACGCTGATGAAGTCAACCCCCGTCTCCGCATACGCGCGGATGTTGTCCAGCACAATGCCGCCGGAGGCTTCGGTGGGAATCCAGCGGGACCCTTCAGCCTGAGACGCGTCTGCTGCTGTCGCTTCCTTGATGCGGTCAACAGAATGCTTCACCTGTTGCGGCGTCATGTTGTCCAGAAGAATGGCTTCCGCGCCGAACTTGAGCGCTTCTTCAAGTTCCTTGGGATTACGCACCTCTACCTGCACGCGCTGGCCCTTCCGCCGCTTTTCGAGCGCCTTGGTGAGCACCGTGGGAATGCCGCCGCCCAGCGAGATGTGGTTGTTCTTGATCAGGATGCCGGAGGCCAGATCGATGCGGTGATTGGTGCCGCCGCCGCAGAGCACCGCGTACTTTTCCAGCGCCCGAAGCCCAGGCACGGTCTTGCGGGTGTCGAGCACGCGCGCGTGAGTGCCGGCAATCGCGTCCACATATGTGCGGGTGAGCGTGGCGATCCCGCTCAGGTGCTGCATCAGGTTGAGGATCACGCGTTCGCAACTGAGCAGAACGCGCGCGTTGTGGCGGATGACGGCGACTACCTGGCCTGGGTGAACACGCACACCGTCAAACATCTCCGGATGGCTGACAACCTCAAAACGGTTCTGCGAAGATGGCCGCCCACCAGTCGCGCTGCCCGAAGCAGCTTTTGCGTCGAGGTGGGCAAAGATCTCCAGCAGGCGCGGCACCGCGCCCAGGCCGCAGACCACCATCTCCTGGCGGGCGATGATGGAGGCCGATGCGCGCAGATCGGGATCGATGGCGAGATTGGTGGTTGCGTCGCGGACGGCCTGATCTTCCACCAGTGCCTGTTCCAGCAATGCGTCGATGCGTGTGCTCTTCCAATCCATGGGGTCTTTCCGCGAAGTTAAACGTGGGTTTCGGATTTCCTGCGCAGTAGAAAGTTATAAACGACCTTCTTGACGCTGTCATCCATTTGGATGTCGAAGCTGCAAAATAAGGTTCTGTTGCGCCCGTAGATCAGCAGCGAATACCTCGGCTGGACACCATAAAGCCTTTCCTTCAGCTTCTGCCAAAGCCTGAGTTTACCGTAGCCGTGCCGCTCCGTGAGTTTGACGTCCTCCAGGTCCGAATACCAGAGGAGAGAAACGATCTTTCTCGCGTCGCGCACAAAAAATCCATGAACAGTGAATAGAACGTATTGGGAAAGAGCCTCTTCCCGCGTTTTGCCGGCCGATAAGTCGATAATCGCCAATGCGTCCTCGGGGTTTCCCAGGTGATCCTCAATGATTCGCCGCGTATAGAAAGGAAAATCCGGCCCTGTGAAGCAGCCCGGCGCGCCGCCAAAGGAGGAGATGGCCGGCCGCTCCACAACGCGCTTGCTCTGGGCGAATGGGTCTTCACCGGGCTGTTCCTGCGCAGGTCGGGCTGGCCATTTCCAGCGGGGTTCAACCGGCTGTTCCCGGGGAGTTTCGTGGTGCTCCCAGAGTTCCCGGTAGGCAACCTGAATCTGCTTGAAATGCTCTTCTGCCGCCTTTTGAGCACCGGGGTCGTTCTCGAACCGATCCGGGTGCCAGAGTTTGGCCGCGGCCCGGAAAGACTTGCGAATCAAATCCCCCGAAGGCGCGGTCTGTTCAAGGCCAAGGGTTCTGGAGTGTTCAAGGCATCTTTGGCAGACACACGGCATTCCGCAGCCTTACCCGGACAGGGCATCGAGATCGCGGCGAGCCTTCTCAAGCAGGGCGCGATTCTCGCTGAGCTGCTTCTTCAGGCCATCAACGACATGCGCTGGAGCTTGCGATAGAAAACCCTCGTTCCCCAACTGGCGTTCGGCGGGAGCGATGACCTTCTCGAGTCGTGCGACCTCTTTCAATTTCAGAGCACGCTCAACGGCTCTATCAATTTTGCGTTCGTAGATCACTGCGACATCGAAATCCGGCGTCGAATGCTTCGCCAATCCTGCGGTGATCTGTTCAACGAAACGAACCTCGCTGACGCGGGCAAGGCGCTCAATGATGGCGCTGTTCTCGCTGAGGATGGGTTTCAGGCGGGCATCGATGCGCAACTCGATTGGAACGACCGCTTTTTCTTCGACGCCGATTTCCTTGCGCAGAGTGCGAACTTCAACGATGATCGATTGCACCCGCTCCATCTCGATCTGCTTGCTGGCATGACTGCCTTGAACGGGCGGATAGCTCATGAGTGCAATTGACTTCGCAGGCGGATTGCTGTCGTAAAGAGCATGCCAGATTTCTTCGGTGATGAAGGGCATGAACGGCGAAAGCAGGCGCAGCGACGCCTCGAAAACGCTCAACAGTGTAGTGAGCGCGGCCCTGATTTTGTCCTTGTCGGCGGTGTCGGAAAAATCTAGACGGAGCTTTACGATCTCCAGGTACCAGTCGCAGAAGCTGCCCCAGAAGAACTGGTAGATAGCATTCGCGGCATCATCGTAACGGTAGGCTTCCAGGGATGCATTCACGTTGGTTGCCGCAGCATGAAACTCGGCGATGATCCAACCATCTTCGAGAGGCGCGTCAGCTCCAGCCCTCGGCAACAACGGGAGGGAATTGGGATCGACCGTGATGCCAAGTTCCGCGGCGCGATCGACGTTCATGAACAGGAAGCGCGCGGCATTCCAGATTTTGTTGGCGAATGCGCGGTAGCCCTCGGTCCTCGCCACGTTGAAGGCAATGTCCGTCCCCGGCGAGGCCATGCTGGCCAAGGTGAACCGAACCGCGTCAGTCCCGTACTGCTTCACGATCTCGATAGGGTCGATGACGTTGCCCTTGGTCTTAGACATCTTTTCGCGGTTGGCGTCGCGGACCAGGGCGTGGATGTACACATCGCGGAAGGGGACGGACTCGGCGAGCGGGCGCGGGCTCCCGTCAGGCATGGGAACATCGGTCGAGAACCAGCAGCCCAGCATGATCATCCGGGCTACCCAGAAGAAGAGGATGTCGAAGCCGGTAACCAGAAGACTGGTCGGGTAGAAGGCGTTGAAGTCCTGACGATCCTGAATCCCCTCCCCGGTCTCCAAGTGCGAGAGACCGGGGCCACCCACATTTTTCTTTGGTGCGAACTTGGGCCAGCCGAAGACCGAGACGGGCAACAGGCCGGAAGAAAACCAAGTGTCCAGAACATCCGTTTCCTGAGTGATCTGGTCCGAGGCGCAGTGCGCGCAGGCGGTAGGATCGATGCGGGCGACGGTGATCTTGCCGCATGTGGCGCAGTGCCATGCGGGGATGCGATGGCCCCACCATAACTGGCGGCTGATGCACCAGTCGTAGATGTTCTCCATCCAGTTGAGGTAGGTCTTCTCGTACTGTTCGGGCGTAAAACGGATCGCCTTCTTGCCGTCTGCGTCGGCCTTGACGGCGGCGATCGCCTTGGCTGCGATGGTTGTTCCGCCTCCGTTGGGCGCCTTGTTGACTGCGATGAACCACTGCGTCGAAAGGCGCGGCTCAACCACGGTCTTGCAGCGGTCGCAGTGGCCAACGCTGTTGGTGTGATCCTTTACCGCCCCCAGTAGCCCCTGCGCTTCGAGGTCGGCGATGATGCGCTTGCGGGCAACGTAGCGATCGAGGCCCTTGTAAACGCTGCCTTCCGCATTGATGTGCGCCGTCTCGTCCATCACATTGATGTTGGGCAGATTGTGCCGCTGTCCGAGCGCGAAGTCGTTGGGATCGTGCGCGGGTGTCACCTTCACCGCGCCCGTGCCGAAGTCGCGGCTCACCCACTCATCCAGAATGATCGGAATCTCGCGACCAACAAGCGGCAAGCGGAGTCTCTTGCCATGGAGATGCAGGTAGCGCGGGTCCTCGGGATGAACGGCAACAGCGGTATCGCCAAGCATGGTCTCGGGACGCGTAGTGGCTACTGTAATGAGCTCGCCAGAATCGCTACCGTCCGCATTGAGAACCGGGTAGCGGATCTCCCAAAGATGCCCTTTCTGCTCTTCGTGGACCACTTCGAGGTCGCTGATGGCGGTCTGGCAGCGCGGACACCAGTTCACGATGTACGCGCCGCGATAGATGAGGCCTTGTTCATGAAGGCGAACGAAGGCTTCGCGGACAGCGACGGAGAGATTGTCGTCCATTGTGAAGTATTCGCGCTGCCAGTCCACCGAGGCGCCGAGCCGCTTCATCTGGTCGAGGATTGCGCCACCGTAGTGCCGCTTCCACTCCCAGACCCGCTCGGTAAAGGCCTCGCGGCCAAGCTGCTTGCGGGTCTTGCCTTCGTCGGCCAGCTGGCGCTCCACCATCATCTGTGTGGCAATGCCGGCATGATCCGTTCCCGGCAGCCACAGCGCGCGCCGGCCGGACATGCGCCGCCAGCGGGTGAGGATGTCCATCTCCGTCTGGTTGAGCATGTGGCCCATGTGCAGGCGGCCGGTCACGTTGGGAGGTGGCAGCAGAATCGTAAAGGCCTCGCCAGTCGGTTGGGAGCCTGACGGGTCGTTCTCTGGCGCATGCTGGGCGAAGAGGTTTTCGCGGACCCAGTATTCG
>Ga0116135_1000315_pt1 | contig 26667 bp, 19 predicted proteins | sample June2015DPH_20_1_FD_89738 | JGI IMG/M metagenome (GOLD analysis project Ga0116135, IMG submission 89738) | Peatland microbial communities from SPRUCE experiment site at the Marcell Experimental Forest, Minnesota, USA - June2015DPH_20_10 | ecosystem: Environmental > Terrestrial > Soil > Wetlands... | reverse complement strand
TGGTTGCGGGGGGTGGATTTGAACCACCGACCTTTGGGTTATGAGCCCAACGAGCTACCAGACTGCTCCACCCCGCAGTTCGATCATAAACAATGAGTTCGGCATCGTCAAACGTCGCCGCCTTCTAACGCGCGCGAAGCCGCGTGGCATCGGGCACCAGGTTGCGATCCGCTCTTCAAATACACCACATCCAATCGGCCCTTCCGAGCATCGAAGGAAGCGCCCGGCTTTGAAATCGAAATTCGCAGCAAACATTCGTGGCAAAAATTCGTAACAAAAATTAAAGTGGTTGAGCGACAAGGAGACTCACCTATGGCCAAAAAAGACCTCAACGCGAAAACTCCTGCCCGCGACGGCAGGACCCTGAATGCGCAACCGCGCCTTCATCAGCGCGCCGCTGAAATTCAAGCCTATGGCACCGTTTCACACATGTTGCCTTTGGATCTGGAAGAACCGGTGCGCCTGGAGATGACTGAGCAACTCAATCTTTTGTTAGCAGACACCATGACCCTGCGCGACCTTTATAAGAAATCGCACTGGCAGGTGGCGGGACCAACTTTTTATCAACTGCATCTTTTGTTCGACAAGCATTTTGAGGAACAGTCCGAGCTTGTCGATACGATTGCCGAGCGCATTCAACTTCTCGGCGGAATTTCCATTGCGATGGCCCCGGATGTTGCCGAGACTACTCGCATCGAGCGTCCTCCCAGGGGCAGGGAAGAGGTTCCCGTGCAGCTTTCGCGCCTGCTCGATGCGCATCAGATCATCATTGGCCATTGCCGCGAGCTGGCTGAGCGCGCCGACAAGTTGGGCGATCAGGGAACGAACGACGTGGTCGTCAGTGACGTGCTGCGCACCAACGAACTGCAGGTCTGGTTCCTTAGCGAACACCTTGTGGAAGAACCGCTGGTGTATGCCGAAGAGCCTGGAATACGCAGCGCCAGCTAGGCCAGTCAAAATGCGAGCAGGCTTCTGCAGAGGAGCCTGCTCGTAATTAGTGTGCTCCTTCTACGCGCCTCCGCTGCATCCAACGGAATAGAGAGTTCCCTTGTTGCCTGAGGGCAGAATCGAGGGCCAAACGCTTGGTTCGGAGGGCGTTATGAATCAGTATCGTGTTCTTTTGAGTGTGGTACTTGGCGCTGCCTGTTCCCTTGGGGTTTTAGGCGTTCCGGCGCAAACCACCGCCACAAGCGGGGTGCCGGTACACACTGTGGTTACGATTGAATCCCGCCATGGATCGATTCCGCCAACCATAAACCGCGAGGATGTCCTGGTTCATGAGGGCAAGGAACGCGACACGGTCACGGAGTGGGTTCCGGCACAGGGAGAGAATGCCGCGCTTGAATTTTTCGTCCTGCTCGATGACGGGTCGAACGCAACCGTTGGCTCGCAACTGGAAGAGATTCGGCAGTTCATCCTGGGGCAGCCACCTTCGGCGAAGGTAGCACTCGCCTACATGCAAAATGGCTCGGCGCAGATTGTGCAGAATTTGACGACCGACCACGAAGCGGTGGCGAAAGCCTTGCGGCTTCCTTTAGGGAGTCCCGGTGTGAACGGTAGCCCATATTTTTCACTTAGTGATTTAGTTAAGCGTTGGCCGGCGGGTGCGCCGCGCCGCGAGGTGCTGATGGTTTCGGATGGAATCGACCGCTATTACGGTGGCGGCGACGATCAGGATCCATATCTCGACGCGGCCATTGACGACGCCCAGCGCGCCGGCATCATCATTTCCGCGATTTACACACCTGGCGCTGGCCACTTTGGCCACAGTTTCTACCGAACCTATTGGGGCCAACTCTACATGGCCAAAGTCGCGGAAAAAACCGGCGGGGAATCCTATTACGTTGGCATGACCGGCCCGCCGGTGGCCTTCGCGCCTTATCTGAATGACCAGGCTGGCCGGTTGACGCACCAATATTTGCTGACGTTTCTTGCCAAGCCGCCGAAAAAGGCGGGGCTACAGTCAATAAAAATCACGTCGGAGCAGCCGAGCGTGGACATGGTTGCGCCGGACAGGATTTTCGTTCCGGCCGCTCCGCAGTGAAAACGCCCGATAAAGTCGGTTGTCAGATCATGGTCGGGTGACATTTGCGTTCGCGATTCCAACGGCCACACTACAAGCTGCACGCTGAGTTCACACCATGTCCCAATCTCCAGATCCCGCCGCGCCGCAGCAGGTGGGTCCTTTGCTTGCGTTGGCCACTAAGTTTCTCAGGGCAGGGCGACCTGGCGATGCGATCGCGCCGTTGCGCGATGCGGCGTTGTTGGAGCCGTCCAATCCCGCCATTCAGCACGATCTCGGCCTCGCCTGCCTCGAGGTCGGCCGCGTACCGGATGCCATCGCTGCATTGCAGCGGGCCGTCGCCAGCAACCCGCGCTACGCCGACGCACATTTCCGTCTGGGAATTGCATTGGAGAAACTGGGCGACATCAGCGGAGCGATTGCTGCGTACGACCACGCCACGAAGCTGCTCCCATCCTTGACCGAGGCGTGGTTCCGCGCCGGTGCACTGGTCTACATTCTGGGTCATCCCGACGAGGCGATCAGCTGTTTCCGGCGTGCAGCAGCGACCGGAAGCAGGACTAACTTCGGACGTCTTGGCAAGGCGCGGGCATTGCTAATCGAGGATCGCAGTCAGCAAGCCGAGCAGGTATTACGAGAGACGCTTGTGGCCGATCCGACAAATGCCATGGCGTATGAACTGCTGGGCAATTTGCTCTCTGAGCTCGGGCGTTTTCACGAGGCCCGTGCCTGCTTCGAACGCGCGATCGCGATCGCGCCGATGCTGGCTGGAAGCTACTACGACCTGGTCCGATGCCGGCCAGTCACGAGCAGTGAGGACGGTCTGCTCGGAGCAATGCAAGCTGCCCTGGCCATCCCGGGACTGGAAGCGGGGCAACGCCAGCGTGTTCACCTCGCGATTGGCAAGGCAGCGGAGGATCTTGGCGACTACGGCTTGGCCATGCAGCATTTCGACGCCGCGGACGAAGTGCGCCGCGTCGCCGCGTCGTTCGACTCGGCCGCGTTCTCCAATTTGATCGACCGCCTGATTACCCTCTGCACACCCGAATTGATCGCGGAGGCGCCCGAACTTAGTAGCTGCGATGCGACGCCGGTGCTAATAGTCGGCATGCCGCGGTCGGGCACAACTCTCGTCGAGCAGATCGTCTCCATGCATCCCGAGGTTGAGGCAGGCGGCGAGTTGAATTTCTGGAACCAGCGGGGGGCGGCGTGGCACCGCTGCGACGCGGCCGGGAACGAGACGCCGCTTGTCGTATCAGAATTCCTGGCCAAGGCGTCGGCGGAATATCTCGACGTACTGCGCAAGATTGCTCCGAAGGCGGCGCGAGTGACCGACAAGATGCCGTTCAACTTTCTCTGGGCGGGGCTGATCCATGTAGCCTTCCCGCGCGCAACCATTATCCATTGCCGCCGCGCTGCAATCGACACGGCGCTGTCGATCCATCAAACCCATTTCCATCCGATCCTGGCGTTTCCGACCGGAGGCGTGGAACTGGTCGCATATTTCCGCGACTACCACCGAATCATCGATCACTGGCGCACCGTGCTTCCGGCGGACCGCTTCATCGAGGTCGATTACGAGGAACTGACCGGAGGACCCGAACCAGTCATCCGCCGGATGATCGCCGCTTGCGGCCTGGCGTGGAACGACGCATGCTTGCGCCCTGAGTCGAATCTGCGGTCTGTAAAGACACCGAGTAAGTGGCAGACGCGGCAGCCGATCTATCGCACCTCCGTCGCGCGCTGGCGACGCTACGAACCGTGGCTGGGGGCGCTGCGCGCGCTCGTCGAGGAAGGTCGGAACTCGCTGGTGACCGGTTAAAATCGCAAAATCCGTGACCATACTTTATTTTTTCGAGAAAAAGCCGGACATGGAAACAAAGACTTTTTGGTCTTCCAGCGAATGGTGTGAATATTTAACCAGAAATAGTCCCGACTCAGATCATCTCCTTACGTGGGCAGGGGACGTTCGCATTAGCCATTCCGAGCGCCAAGCCATCTTCAAGTCACTTCAGTCATTTCAACTCGGAGAGAGTTCAGAAGGCTCACACTTGTATCGTTGCGCCGAAAAATATGCAAAAGCTACGGGGGATGTTCAATATCAAGAAGCGATCAAGCTTTTTATACGAGAGGAACAACGCCATGCCCAATACTTGGCGCGATTTATGAAGTTCGCCCAAATTCCTTTAGCTCGGCGACTCTTTATCGATAGTGTTTTCAGGAAACTGCGTCGGCTTGCGGGACTGGAGTGCTCGATCAGCGTTTTGATAATTGCCGAAATCATTGCCAAAATATTTTACCGGGCACTACGTAATGCGACCGCATCTGATTTCTTGCATGCGATTTGTGACCGAGTCCTCCGCGATGAACAAATGCACATACAATTTCAGGCGGAACGCATGGCTATCCTTCGGAAGAGCAAAAACCGAATCGTCCTTGCCAGCACGAATGCTATTCATCGCATACTGTTTGCCGGAACTGTCCTAGTCGTATGGATGAAATGCAAGAAGGCGCTACGCGCGGGCGGTTACTCCTTCTTTCCTTTCTTTCGTGACTGCTGGAAGGAACTGAATTGTGCAACCCGGCTGATGGAGTGTCGCAGATATGAGGGCCTACAAGAAGTGAGGGCAATCTCTGAAACTTTAGAAAACTCGATTGAGCCTAGTTCGGGTTTGAAGCCAGACCGAAACCGATGGCTGTAATGGCGATTCTTCAACTGTCATACAGCTCAAATCGCGCATCTGAAGGCCGCCCACCTGTGCTAGTCTTGCGCCATAAACGGAGGCGAAATGCGAGAGAACAAGACCAAGGCTACGAGTTTGAGCATCAGTGCGTACATCGACGCCCTAGCCGAACCGACGCGACGCTCAGATGCAAGGGAGCTGATTCGACTTATGAAACTGGCTTCCGGCGAAGAGCCGAGACTTTGGGGACCTTCCATTATTGGCTTCGGCAGCTATCACTACAGATATGACAGCGGCCGCGAAGGAAACATGCCTCTCATTGGCTTCTCGCCGCGCAAGGCCGCCCTTGTTCTGTACAGCATGCTGGGCCCCGGCGAGGCGACGGCCCTCCTGGCTAAGCTCGGAAAACACACAACGGGAAAGGGATGCCTCTACATCAAGAAGCTTGCGGATGTGGATAAAACGGTGCTTGAGACGCTGATCAATAAAGCGGCCGCCCACTCCCGTGCTCGCGCGGACGTGGCTTCATGAACAGATCAGACTCAGTAATCCAGTGATAAGTCGAATGGCAATTTCGCATCCGTTGAGATGAGCGGCTATTTTCTTCCGAGCGCCAACCCGCCTAACGTTTCGGGCTGCACCGTAATCACATCCGGGCCCGTGATCTGGCCTGCGACGATAGGCTTGTCGGGGACGGTCTCGTAAGCGTATCCAGTCAGAGTGCCGCTCACATCGCCCCATTGCCGCCGGTGTCCAAGCGTGACGCTGAGTCTGGCCCAGCCGTAGTGAACTTCGCCGTCAACCACGAACTTTAGTCCCAAATATCGATCCTTGACACCCTCACCTTTGCCGGCCCACGGGCCCAGGTAGGAATACTGGCTGCCGTCATCTTTTTCGAAAAGCTCCACTGCCATAAATGGGAAACGAAGGGAGAAATTGCCTTTTGGTCCGACTTGGGCGCCCGCGCGCAACGCGGAGGCAGCAGAAGAAAAATAGCCGCTGCGACTAAAACGTCTGCCCGCAACCACGTTGCCAATGTTGCGGTAGCCGGACGCCGCGAGCCCCACCTCTAAGCCCGAGGTGCCCCTGTAAAAAATCGTGCGCAGAAGAAAATCCCTGATGCCGTCGTGATTGAGATCAATGTAGAGCGGAAAGCCTGTTTGCGTCACCTGATCCGTCTGCGTATAGACAACTTTCGCCTCGGAGGGCGCGGCCAGCGCGAGCAGGCTCACTCCGGCGGCGCTTGCCACTTGCGCGTACGTACTGAGTTGCCGGTTGAGGGGATCGGAAATTCTCGAGCGCTTCCTGCCCATCGCGGCCCAACTCTAACAGGCGATTTGTGACAGCCTTATGACGATCTTGTGAAATTTCCGTTAAGAGGCCAAGATGACAAAAATGTAATCTTGTCGTCATTCTGTCGTCATTTCCGAAAATTAGACTCGTCCCTACTGAGTGTCTGCGCTAGGCCCTGTTTGAAACTGAGGAACAAGCCAAGGCTCGAAGACCCTTCCGATAACGTCCCATCAACAACAATCCAACAAAGGTCCAAGAGAGGAGAGCGATGTATGTCCCGAAAAGCCTCACGAAAAGCGTTTCGAAACAACTCTCGAACTAGGTCTCGAAGAAAGCATCTGCGACCGCTCGCCAGCGTGCTGGCGGCGGGGCTGAGTTTTCCGGGGCTCGCCGCTGCTGAGAACCAGTACTACCCAACCTACGTCACTGGCCCTCAGTCGAATGGTTCGTGGGTCGTTAGTGATGGCCAGATCATCACCCCATCCGGTACGCAAGTGAACCTTGGTATCCAAGTCCGTGCAAAGGCCATCGCGCTGAACCCAATCACCAAGACTCACACCGCCGCCGTGCTCACCATGGGTACGTACGCGTCCAATGGCAACGGAGCTGTCGAGATTTTCGACACCGAGACCGGCGTCGTCCTGCAGAACTACGTCACGTTTGGACTGGATTCGAGCGGCAGTTATAGCGGCATAGCCTATTCGGCAGACGGCAAATACCTCGTGTTCAGCCAGGATAGTAGCAATGTCACCCTCGCCACGGTTAATTCACAGGGCCTGCTGGCAGACGATGCGCAGATCAGCGTGCCGCCCTTGCAGCCGGTCGATTCCTTCATCCTCTGCTTTCCGAACAGCCCTCCGGGCGCTTATGCCGTTCCCTGCGGCACGTTCTATACTCCGTATACTTCTTACCCCGGCGGCGTCGCGCTCTCGAGCGATGGCACGAGCGCCTATGCGTTGCTGAACCAGAACGACACACTCACCCAGATCGACCTGACCACGAAGACGCAGGGCACGCAGATTCGGGTCGGCAATGCGCCGCACAGCATCGTGATCAACAAGACCGGCACGACGGCCTACGTAAGCAACGAGGGCGGCCGGGCCGCGACGGCCGCGGACTTCCAGATATGGTCCGCCGGCACCGAAATCGTCGCCGACCCAGTAGTGGGCGCCGCGATTACCGGCACCGTTTCTGTGGTTGATCTGAGTTCGATGACGGTTACGGCTAACATCTCGACCGGCGGTTTCCACCCGACCGGAATGGCGTTCTTCGGAAGCGAGCTCTTGGTCGCCAATACCTATAGCGACACCATCTCGGTGATCAACACGACCACCAACACGGTGACGCGGACGATCAACCTCGGACTCCCGATCGGAATACCCGGCACAGGCCAATCGGCCTACGGCGCCGCGCCTGACTCGATCGCCGTCAATGGCAGCACTGCGTATGTCGCACTTTACAATGCCAACGCCGTCGCAGTGGTCGACCTCAGCGTCGGCGCGACGAATCCCGTCCTCGGGATGATCCCGGTAGCCTACGCGCCAAGCTCGGTCGTATATGACAAGAACAATAAGTCGCTGATCGTCGCCAACGACAAGGGCATCGGCACGCGTAATTCGTTCGAATGTGACTACGGCGTCTGCGACTACAACACCCACCAGGACAATGGCACTGTCAGCATCGTGCCGGTGCCGGATAGCGCGACCTTGGCGACGATGACGGCGCAGGTTACCGACAACAACCACTGGAATCTGGTGAAGAATATCCAGTCTGCTTCTGGTGGTAGCCCGAAGACCAAGCCGGTCGCAATCCCGAAGAACATCGGCGATCCGTCGCTGATCAAGCACGTGTTCATGATCATTCGAGAAAACCGCACCTATGATCAGATGCTGGGCGACGTGGCCGCCGGCAATGGCGACCCCTCGTTGGCAGTGTTCGGCGACGGCGCCGCCGCGGGAGGCACCCCGGTCACGCCGAACGTGCACACGCTGGTCACGCGTTTCCCTCTTCTGGATAATTTCTACGACCCGAGCCGCCAGTCGGCGGATGGTCACCAGTGGATCACCGAGGGCATGGCGCCCTACGCCGACGACATCCAGTCGCCTGACTGGGTTCGCAGCTATCCGGGCGGAAACGCTGGCGATGCACTGGCCTATCAGAACAAGGGCTTCGTGTTCTCGGAAGCGGCGGCCGCCGGTCTAACGGTGAAGCTCTATGGCGAATACGTTGAGAACGATACCTTCCTGCAGCCGAACGGGTCGACCAGCGAGCCGAGCTGGAGCGAATTTTACGCCGACTCGCAGTGCTTCGAGGGAGGGCCCGATTGCGGACCGCCTGGAACTCCGGGCGAGACGACGCTGTACTTCCAGAACACCGTTCAGGCGCAGTCTTCGCTGCCGGCCGTCTCTAACCACCTCATCAAGAACTTCCCGCAGTTCGATCTGGGCATCCCCGATCAGTTCCGCGTCGATCTGTGGGTCCAGGACTTCAACAGCGACGTCGCGGCCGGCACGGTACCCTCGTTGAGCATCCTGTGGATCATGTGCGACCACACCGGCGGACCGCCGGTCCCGATCGCCGAAGAGGCGGATAACGATCTGGCCGTTGGGCGCATTATCGACTACATCAGCCACAGCAACGTGTGGTCCACATCGGCGATCTTCATCGAGGAAGACGACGCGCAGAACGGCGTCGACCACGTCGACGGTCACCGCAGCCCCGGCTATATCGTCAGCCCCTACGCCGTGCAGGACGGAGCCACCGACAACACCTACTACACGCAGGTCAACATGACGCGGACGATCGAGCAAATCCTCGGTCTGCCGCCCATGAACCAGTTCGACCTCATCGCATCGCCGATGACGACGGACTTCACCAACACCCCGCCCCAGGCGAACTTCGATCCCTGGACACACGTCCCGAACGACGTCCCGCTGGACCAAGGCGTTACCTCGAGCGCAGAGAACAGCACAGACAGTCTAAAGGTAAAAGCCCTCAGAAGAGCTTGGCTCGAGAAGAAGGCGCAGGTCTTCGCCGGCAAACTGACCAAGCCGGACTCCGAAGACCCGGACACGGTCAACCATTTCAACTGGTACATGACCACTGGATTTACGCGACCCTATCCGGGTGAGAAGACAGTTCGCCCCGCGAGCGACTTCAACAATCCAGCACCCACCAAAGCTGACGACGACGATTAAAAACACGTTCGACTCCAACGGCCCTCTTCCCGTTTGACCGGGGAGAGGGTTTTTTGTCAACGCCTCAAACCGAAAGTCCCCCACCATCCTCCATCCGCGTGGTTCGGGTCTCCATCAAATCGCTAAAGATTCATAGCGGTATTGTCGGTCAGTACAGCCATCCAGTAGGTATGGGCCGTTGCGAGCCATGGGCGCAGATAATTGAGTCCAAAAGGCTCAAATTTCGGAAACGGGGCTGGATGCGGCTGACGGAAATGCAGCAAGGACTGTGCGCCTTGAAAGAATGGCTCCTCAGGTAGGACTCGAACCTACAACCCTTCGGTTAACAGCCGAATGCTCTGCCATTGAGCTACTGAGGAGTGAGAGAGTGCGCGCGGAGCGCGCATCCTCGATTTTGACGCCGCAGTAATCATAACATTTGGTAGCAATCGTGCAAAACTGTAACGCGCATCGGTGTAACACTTCCGTTTGGGAAGGCCTGCACAGCAACCGGAGCCCGCGATACGCTCGACGTGACGAAACAAGGCGAGCGATCACCTCGACGCGTACATCGCGTATTGATGTGTCCCGCCGATCTTCTTTAGCGCTGCGCTTTGGTCGAGCACCTGTGCCAGCAGAGGATTGTGATAAAGCACCAGCACGGATCGCGGATGCTGCTGCAGACTGCGCTCCAGATTTGCGATCACACGCTTCAGCCCAGATTCCGTAAAGGGATTGAACAGAAAGAGCACGGTGGCCTCGGCTGGAAACGAAAAATCGGTTGCGTCTCCGCAGATGGCTTCGATGGCGAAGCATTGCTGTGCTGGGCTGTGATATCTGGCGAGATTTTCTTGGGCTATTTGGTACAAAGCAGGTAACAACTCGACGCCCATGATTTGCCGAAACGAATAGTCGGAGGCCATCAACAGGGTTCGTCCTTTGCCCGAACCTAAATCGATAAATATAAATTCGCGGAAGTCGAAGGTGGGGTGTTTCGACAGGGCGCCGATCATCTCGTGAAATAGCGCGGATTCCGTAGGCTGATAGGGAGAGTGGAAAACGCCGAGCAGTCGATCTCGCCAGCCGACGGCCGCACTGGTCGTGTTGACGCGATGATCCCAGTCGAAATCGGCGTCGCCATAGTGTTGGCGGCGGCGCTGCGGGGTAGAGTCTCGAATCAAACCTGCCAGCGCGGTCAGTAGCTCGCGAATTGCCGCTATACGCCCGCGGAGCGCGGCAATCTCACCGCACCAGTGCCAGGCTGATCGGGCAATGCTGATGCGAGACGAAGGCGAGTCCGGGCTGTCATCCATTCTCCGCCATGATAAAGGACTCGAGTTTATTGTGAGTTGGAGTGGAATTTGGGCTGGGGCGTGTAGCCGGGGGGCAGGCCCCGCGTGGCAAATGGAAAATCGTCCGGCACGCGCAGCTCGATACGCCCTTCCCCGGTCATCCTGTAGGGATGTCCATCGGGATCGGCCGGAACAGGAGGCAGCCCCTCAGCGGCTGTCAATTCCCCCATGCTCGTGGGTAGGCGTCCCGTGCGCTCGCCGAACCGCGTAACCGCCTGCTGTAGATGAGTTACATCTTCATCCACGCGCAACGCGCGCAAGTGTTCGACGGCATTTTCTCGAATCAGTTCATCGCGGTTGTTTTCATAGGTCGCTCTCCACATCATGCGCGCAGTTTCAAATTCTCCGGCGTGTTCCGCCATCTGGGCCGCCAGCAGCCGCAGGAAAGGGTGGGCGTCAGGCACCTTCGCTCCTCGCGCAAATGCGTCCGCCGCCTTCGGGTAGTCTTTCAGGTTCATGTAATAGACAAACCCCAAGTCGTAGTAAAGTCTCCACTCGGTCGGATTGTTCTGGATGCCATATTCCATCAACCGAATCGCCTCTGCTGGCTGGCCGGCACCGTTGGGCGGTGCAGGAGCGAGAAAACTCGCTCCGAAGTGATAGGCCACCACGAGGTGCGGATCGAGATGAGCGGCGATTTCCAACAGAGGCGCAAGCAGGTTGTAACTGTCTGCGTGGTTATGGTGGCGAAAGCCGAAGTACTGTACCGCGCGGGTCCAATAGATATCGGCGAGCAAACCGTTGTATCCCAACGACAGTCGCTTCAGCACAGTGGGCGAGTTGAGATACAAGACTTCCTGTCGCGTGGCCTGCGGACGGAGTTGGTCGATCTGATGAAGCACAAGGGCGCTGGCAGCCAATGAAACAACAAGGCAAGCGGCCGCAATGATCGAAATTTTGCGGCGCTGCTTCATTTCAGATTCCGGTGCTCGAAGATCAGAACAGCTCCGCTCAGCGCCATGGCCGCGTAGAACAACGCGTACAGCGTGTTGTGCAGGATGAGCGCGGCTGTGACGGGCTCTCCATGAGCAATGGAACTGACCACGTTCAGTGCGGAGAAGTTGGGGACGAGGTAAGCCGCGCCGGTTGCAACCCAGCGCGTGAATCCGTGAGCCATGGCGGCAAATCCGCGCAGATCCTCAGCGAAGCTTCCAATCACAAATAAAGAGAACGCGAACACCGCGGAAAGCAGCGGGGAAGAGAACGATGAGAACAATAGGGCCAGTGAGCAGATGATCACGAACTCGAGAATGATGAAGTAGAGAGCCACAAGAATCAGGGCGTCGGACTTTACCAGGTGATGAGAAACGTAAAGTAGAGCGGCAAAAACTCCGATGGCCATGAAAAACGTGTTCACCACCAGCGTGCCGGCGAGCCCAAAAAACTTGCCGACAATAAACTCCCATCGCCGCACGGGCCGCGAAAGCACGGTGTAGAGAGTGCGTTTCTCAATCTCCTTCGAAACCAAACCAATTCCGATGAAGATTGCGATCACGATGCCAAATAACGAAACTGCCGTGAGGCCCAGGTTGATGACCACCAGTTTTTCAATCTCAATCGAGATCTGGCCCACGAGAACCGCAGCGCCGGAGAGCAGCAGGGCGAAGGCGATCAGGTTGTAGAGCACGCGGTCGCGGACCGCTTCGCGGAAGGTGTTGGTCGCGATGTGAACGATGCGGGAGTTCATGCCATTTTCCTCATGCGACTGGATTCATACCGTGGAACCGGCCGTGGTTTCAGCGCGGCGCAGTTTTTCGACAAAATAAGCTTCGAGCGAAGTGCGCAAAGGAGTCAGCGCGACCAAACGCAGGCGTTCGCGGCGCAGAGCGTCGATGACAGCATCCTGCTGGCGCTCGTCGATGATGGCGCGGACCGTATCTCCAGTGACGTGGCACTCCGCACCCAGCGCCTTGAGTGACGCGGGAATCTGCGTGCCCTGCCAGATCACTTCCACCTTGCCCTGGACGCTCGAGGTCAACTCCTCAACCGCGCCCACGCCGCGCAACTCGCCTTTATGAATGATGGCGACCCGGTCACAAAGCGCCTCGGCATCGGAAAGAATATGCGTGGAGAAGAAGACCGTTTTGCCTTCCTGCTTGAGTTGCTCCATCAGGTTCCGAACTTCGCGGCGTCCGATCGGATCGAGACCGGACATCGGCTCGTCAAAGAAGACTAGCTTCGGCTCGTGCAAAATCGCCTGCGCGATTCCGACGCGCTGCAGCATCCCCTTGGAAAATTTTCGCAACTGCACGCCCTGAACATCCGGCAAACCAACGCGCTGCAACGTGGCATGCACGCGCCGCGGGCGCTCTTTGGCAGGAACCGCCGACAGCTGCGCGTAGTAATTCAAAAGTTCATGTGCGGTCAGATGATCGTAGAAATATGGCTGCTCGGGGAGAAAGCCGATTTGCGCCTTTACTTCGGGATCGGTCCATTCGCGGCCGAGAATTCGCGCCGACCCTGCACTGGGGAAGACCAGGCCCATAAGCAGTTTCAATGTGGTGGTTTTACCGGCGCCGTTGGGGCCGAGAAAGCCGAAGATTTCGCCTTCTTCCACGGCGAGGTGAAGGGGACTCAGGGCGCGCTTGGGCCGCTTAGTCCAAAAGCCGACCTTGTAGACTTTTTCAAGACCCAGGATTTCGATTGCGCTCATCGATAGAGAACGAGCCTCGCCAGGCTCAAAAGAAAATTATAAGCAAGCCGCCGGGTTGTGGAGTATCGCCATAGTTACGTTGGTGATGAGGAGCGCCAGGCCTCCGGCACATGCAGCGACGGCCTTTGGCCGGCCATTGGGCCGCCGGGACGGCGGCGCTACTCTAGTTCATGGCATTCAGCGAAACGCAGGTTGCGCGGTCGGGTACAAGGGTGGTTGAGCCCGCAGGCTGGAGACGAATGATCGCGTCTTCTGCCTCACAGTAAGCTCGCGTGCCGGTTTGAGCGCTGATGGGCGTTCCCGTGGCGTAGAACTGGTCGTTGATCGCGCTCGCCGGGCTGGCGGATCCAGCGGCGTTGAAGAAATATCCGCTTTTGCCGCTCCCGCCGGCAGTTGCGGTCGCCAGAAGATTATCGATGAGACAGCCCGTTGCTACGCCCGGGGTACACGGCGCCACGCCACCCAGAATTCCTAGAGTGGCGGGGAAACCGATCGTCGGATAGGTGTCTCGATAAGCAATTTCAGCAGTGCCAATCGTGCGCACAGATGCGGCAGCCGACGAGTCATTGGCTGACATGCGCGCCCGCATCAAGTTTGGAATGGCGATCGCCGCGATGATTAAAATGATAGCCACTACGATCAAAAGCTCGATGAGCGAAAAGCCTTTTTGTTCTTGTTTTTGTTTCTGTGTCGTCACAACGGGCACCATTGGTAACATTTGAATCTCCCACGCAGTCTGCGCTAATGCGATTCAAGTTCCGCTAAATCTGTTGCAAGTTAAGCGCCGAACCGGCCCCACCCCCGAGGAGTTTTAGGACCTGGAGTAACGTCCCGTTCAGTAAAGATAGACGGTTTAGGATTCTCACAAACTCGAATGAAACCATTCGAAAAACATCGGGCAGCGAACTCGTGTTCGCTGCCCGATAGCTTCGTACACTTTGTCTGGGTACCTGCGACTGGTTAGTTCGCGATCGGCAACAGGGCCTGGCAGGCGGCGTAGCCGCCAACCAGAGAAGTGGTGCCGGCAGGCTGCTGACGAATCACGCCATCATCAAACGCGCAATACGACTTGGTCCCTGTCTGCGCACTGATCGGAAGGGCGGTCGTGTAGAACTCGTTGTTGACGGTGGAATTCGCACCTGCGCCAGGCGTAGACGCGAAGAAGTAGCCGCTCTTACCAGCGCCACCGGACGCGGCGGTCGCCAAGAGGTTGTCGATCAAGCAGCCGGTCGCCGTTCCCGGAGTGCAAGGAGCCGCGCCACCCAACTTGGCCAGCACCGTATAGCCAATGGTCGGATAAGCCGAGTAATAACCAACTTCGGCGGTGACGATGGAGCGCTCGGAAGCGGCCGCAGACGAATCGTTGGCTGCCATACGGGCGCGCATCAGGTTAGGAATAGCAATAGCCGCAATGATCAGGATGATGGCTACTACGATCAGCAGCTCAATCAAAGAGAAGCCTCGTTGTCTACGCATTGGATCGTGGATCTCCGGAACCTATGGTTTTGGATTAGGTCTTTCTAAACTCATTTCTGGAGAAAGCATCTGCTGGGCCGAATCCGGCAGCAGGGAGAGTTACCAGAGATTCGATTTATCCCTTTTGTTTCATGGGTTCAGCGAAAAGCCAGTGCTGAATGAGATGGGTCGCGATGGAGGTGTCTTGACAAATTTTGGCAGTAGGTTAAGGCGGATTGACAAATTAAGGTCGGATGTCCTTTGTGTCTTATTGAAAGAAAACGGGCAGCGAACTCGCGTTCGCTGCCCGATATCTTCGTACCCTTTGTCTGGGTACCTGCAACTTGCTAGTTCGCGATCGGCAACAGGGCCTGGCAAGCGGCGTAGCCACCAACCAGAGAAGTGGTGCCGGCAGGCTGCTGACGAATCACGCCGTCATCAAACGCGCAATACGACTTGGTGCCTGTCTGCGCGCTGATCGGAAGAGCGGTTGTGTAGAACTGATTGTTTACAGTGGAATTCGCACCTGCGCTTGGCGTAGACGCGAAGAAGTAGCCGCTCTTGCCAGCGCCGCCGGTAATTGCCGTCGCTAGGAGGTTGTCCAGCAAGCAGCCGGTCGCCGTGCCCGGGGTGCAAGGAGCCGCGCCGCCCAGGTTGGCGAGTGCCGTGTAGCCAATTGTCGGATAAGCCGAGTAATAACCAACCTCAGCGGTGACGATGGAGCGCTCGGAAGCGGCCGCAGACGAATCGTTGGCTGCCATACGGGCGCGCATCAGGTTAGGAATAGCAATAGCCGCGATGATCAGGATGATGGCCACCACGATCAGCAGCTCGATTAGTGAAAAACCCTTCTGTTTCCGCATCTCGATTTTCCCCTCGTTTTTGACTTTCATTGAATTCATTTTCTGGTCACGAATGACGCAGTCGGGCTACATATTCGCACTCGCGGGGCCAAAGAGCCTAGTTACTTTTGTTCCGGGCGGGCTTTCACAAGCGCTTTATTTTCATGGCAGATCGAAACTTCCGTCTCCATTGTAAGCCGTTCTTCCGCCCACCTATGGCAAAATGCGGCGATGATTCTGACAATTCGCGTCACCGCGCCCGAATCTGTAACTTAGAACGCGGTTCTCGGTTTTTCTTGCGAGTGGAATGGTTACCATGTCACTAAGGTAACCGTGGAGGCCGGAAGTCTGGCGGTGTGACAAAAACTGCTGCGTATAATCACTGTCGAAGAAGCGAGGATCGGATGAGTTCCAGCCCGGCGACAATGACTGAGCAACCCGCAATACCTTCTCGCGCCGAGGCACATTTTTTTATTGCCGCCAGAAAGCGCCGGGTTGTTCTGTGCCTTTTGCTGCTGCTAGTCACTCTGGGTTTTTACAATTCTGTCGTCCGGAACCGGTTTACCACGCTGGACGATGAAGTTTACATTTTGCACAACCCTCACGTGCGCGCGGGGGTAAGCTGGAGCACATTCCGATACGCGTTCACAACCTTCGATGCGGGCAACTGGCACCCGCTTACCTGGTTGTCGCATGCTCTCGATTGCCAGCTCTTTGGGCTAAACCCCGTCGGCCATCATTATATAAATCTGCTGTTGCACGCTTCGAACGCGGTTTTGTTGTTTCTGCTATTGGAAGGTGCCACCGGACTGACGTGGCCGAGCCTGATGGTAGCGGCGCTGTTCGCACTTCATCCCGTGAATGTAGAGTCGGTGGCGTGGGCGGCTGAGCGAAAGAACGTTCTGAGCATGACCTTCTTCTTGCTTGCCATGCACGCTTACGGATGGTACGTGCGGCGGGTCAGCGTGAAAAGATACGCGGTTGTCGCGGCGCTATTCGCCCTGGGATTGATGGCCAAGCCGGAGATCATCACGCTGCCCTGCGTATTGTTGCTCTGGGATTATTGGCCGTTGCAAAGAATGGATGGGCAAGCGCGTTCGGCACATTCGACTGACGCGCCAGCGCAAAGATCGTTTTCTTTTCTCTTCCTGGAGAAGCTGCCGCTGCTCCTGCTTTCGCTCTGCAGCGCCATGATGACGGTAATTGCCGCAAGATCGAGCGATGCCGCGCGAAGCGGGTTTACAGGAGCACGGATTGGAAATGCGCTGGTGGCTTACGTCCGTTATTTGGGCAAAGCGTTTTGGCCGACACGGCTGGCAATGATGTATCCGTATCACGGCCACTCCATTCCGGCGTGGGCAATTGCCGCTTCTGCGGGAGCTTTGCTCTCTGTATCCGCCCTAGTCTTGCATCTCCGCCGTCATCGCTATCTTGTGGTGGGCTGGTTCTGGTTTCTCGGCACTCTTGTACCGGTAATCGGCATTGTCGCAGTCGGCATGCAAGCGATGGCGGACCGCTATGCTTATCTGCCTTTTATCGGCTTATTCATAGCCGTGGTCTGGGGAGTAGCCGAAGCCGCACGGCGGCGAAACATACCTGCTCTCTGGTTGGCTGCGCCCAGCGTCTTGATCCTGGCAGTTCTCGGAATGGTCACCCACCATCAGGTCTCCTACTGGAATGACGGCGAGACCATGTGGAGACATACGATCAGTGTGACCGAGCGCAATACGATGGCGCATGATGGCCTTGGGTATACGCTGGCGGAGGAAGGTCGAGTCGAAGAGGCAATTGCGGAATACAACACTGTCGAGGCGATGCACGGATATGGCGCCCCGGCGATGATCCAGATTGGTATCTTCGAGCAAACTCATGGTCGACTGCAGGAAGCGCTCGGGCAATACAAACAATCTCTCGATGTCGCGGTAGATGCAAATGAGCGCGCGGAGGGCTACGCCCACATGGCCGCAGCGTTCGCGCAAATGGGTGACATCCCGAACGCTAAACTGGGCTACGGCTATGCGCTGCAGCAGAATCCTAAGAGCACCTTCGCTTTAATCAGCAGCGGCTTGCTAGCGGAGCGCGAGGGGGACGTCACATTCGCAACGGTGCAAATTGCCCGCGCCCTGAAGATCAAACCTACCGATGTCGGCTATCTCCTGCTGGCGCAGGTGTTGCATCGGGCGGGGCGCTTGCCGGAAGCGGATCAGGCGGAGCAAGTCGCGCAACGGATTTCAAGCGACCTGAATCAAGCCCGGCAGTCGGCGGCAGACGAACTCGCAGCGGCCGGAATAAAGCCAGAATAGAAGGGCTTACTTAGCGGAAACATCGGCATGCTGCAGCCGATCGAGCGCTTTCTGCGCCCCACTTTGGTCAGGATGAAGCTGCAGCTCGGCTTTGTACTCTTCGATTGCTGCGGAGGGCTGCGAAACCGCTTCCAGCGCCGCACCCATCTCATAATGAAATCCATCGGCTGTGGGATCGAATTCCAGCGCCTTCTTCAAGTAAGGAATCGCCTGCTCCGGCAATTGTTGCGCCAGCCGGATTTGCCCGAGCCCAAACCACGCAGTCGCCAGATTCGGATCGAACTTCAGCGCGGCGCTGTACCACTGCTCGCCTTGCGCCAGATCGCCGGACCGCTGATACGCGAAGCCGGCAAAATCCGCTGCCCGCCAGCTTGGTTTCAGTTCGTAAGAACGCACGAAATGCGGGGCAGCTTCTCCGAATTTTTCGCGTGAACTCAACGCGGAACCGTAATTCAACTGTGCCCACTCGTTTCCCGGCGCGCGGCTAACAGCGCGCGCAAACAAAATTACGTCGTTGGCCCAATATTGCGATTGGATGGCGCTAGCAAACGCTAGAACCAAAACCAGAGCAGCCGCCAGCGGCCGAATCAATTGCTGCTCGGGCCATCGTTGCCTTATCCAGGCATACGCAAAACCCGCGAGCAGCGCCACTCCGAGCATGCTCATGTACATGTAACGGTCGTGAACGAAATCGTCTTCATTCATCCATGCCAGGTTGAGAGTTGGAAGGACCGCCAAAATCAGCCACGCATAAGCTACCCATAGCCGCGCATCGCGCCGTGCCAGCGCGATGGCCAATGAGACGAGAACCGCAAGAACCAGCAGATATACGAAGAATTGCGCATTCGGATCGTCGATCAGGTGAACTTCGTATTGCGGGCTCAGGCCAACGGGAACGGCGACCCGATACAGGTTGAACAAAAAGATCTTGGGCGCACTGAGCAAAATGGTGCTGTGCGCAATGGGGTTGGAGACAGCCGCGGCATCCCCCAGCACGCCCCCGCGCACGGCCAGCCATGGCACTGTCAACAAAGCGAAAGCGGAGAAAGCCGCAAGTGGGAAATGTGTCGACGAAGATGCGCGCGATTCACTTTGAGAATCCGACAGCAGATCAACCAGAACGATGCCAGGCAACACAACACTGACTTCCTTGGTGAGCAGCGCGAGCAGAAAAAAAATGCCGGAAAAAATCCAGCACGCAGCAGAATTGCTTTCCGGCTTTCTGGCTTTTCGGCACATCAGAAAGCTCGCGAAGCAAAAAACGGCGGCAAGCGGATCGTTTACGGCTGAAATCCACGATGCCGATTCAACCTGCAGCGGGTGAAACGCGAAGATGGCGGCGGCGAACAGCGCTGCCCCTGCATCCTTCAATAAACTCCTGGCGATGAAATAGGCCAAGGTGGTTGCGGCAAGGTGCGCCACCACGGTCGTGACGTGGAACCCATGCGGATTAAGGCCGAAGATCGATTTGTTGACGAGAAACCAAAGCGTAAGCAAGGGGCGATAGAAGCGGCTTTGAGCGACTCCAGTCGAAGCCCAGAGCTGATGCGTGAGCAGGAATCCGAGACGGCTCCATTGCAAGTTCGTATTTTGCGGAATCTGCGGTGGATCGTCGTAGACCCAGCCAAAGGTAAAAGTGGAGGCATAGGTCAGGAGCGTAGCCGCCAGAAGGCCCGCAACAGGGAACAATTCGCTGCGAGTGGAAGAAACAACTTCTGTTTTTACTTTAGGCTGGGGCACGATGCATTCGCGATCTCCAGCTTACAATACGATTGCTTGCGATATGGCTAATCCTTTTGAGTCGTTCGAAATCGATGCTGATTTAGCCCGGGCGTGGACGCTGCCTGCCCATCTCTATACAGATCCCTCAATCTTCGAAGAGGAAAAAAAGAAAATCTTCCTGCGAAGCTGGCAAGTGGTGGGGCACGGCAACCAGGTCTCGAAGCCGGGCGATTACTTCACCACTGAATTGGTGGGCGAGCCGCTACTGATTGTCCGCGGTGCCGACGAGAACTTGCGCGCTTTTTACAACGTCTGCCGCCATCGCGCAGGGCCGCCCGCGGAGGGCTGCGGCAACCGCAAGCTGTTTCGCTGCGGCTATCACGGATGGACTTACGATCTGAACGGTGCGCTGATCAGCGCGACCGAGATCGAGGGCGTGGAAGGATTTCGCACGGAAGATTTTGCCCTGGCCTCGGTGCGCGTGGAAGATTGGTTCAACGTCATCTTCGTAAATTTCGACCATGAGGCCGCGCCCCTGCGAGCGAGCTTGTCTGAGTTGCAGCAACAAACGGAGAAATTTCCCTTCGCCAGGATGAAGCTATTCGAGCGGCGAACCTATGACATGGCATGCAACTGGAAAACGTATGTCGACAATTATCTCGAGGGCTACCACCTGCCCAGCGTGCATCCGGCGCTGAATCGAGAACTGGATTACACCGCATACGTGGTTGAGCCGTACGAAAGCCACGTGCGGCAATTCAGTCCCATCCGCGGCGCGCAGCCGGGCGACGCCGCGCCGCGCCGCTATCAGGACGCGCGTGAGGATCTGACGACAGACTATTTCTGGATCTTTCCGAACTGGATGCTGAATTGTTATCCCGACAACATCTCGCTGAATATCGTCCTGCCGGTTGCCCCGGAGCGCTCGCTCGCCATCTTCGAGTGGTACTTGCCCGACAACGAGCTTGGCAGCGCGGCGGCGAAAGCCTCAGTTGAGTTTAGCCATCAGATCCAGATCGAAGATGTCGCGATCTGCGAGAGGGTGCAGAAGAATCTGCGGTCGCGCAGTTACTCGCGGGGAAGATTCAGCGTCCAGCAGGAAAAAGGCGTGCATGCATTTCATCGCATGTACGCGGATTGGATGAGACGCGCTGTGCAGCCGCGCGGTTAACTATTTTCTGCTTTGACCAACAGGCAGGTAACATCGTCGTGCTGCGGGGTTGAGCCCACGAATAAATCGAGTTCCGCCATAAAGCGGTTCAGCATGTCGGCTGGCGTGGTTGCCGCGCCGGCGGCGATTGCGTTGAGCAAGCGCGTTTCTCCGTATTCCTCCTGGCGCGCATTTTCCGCTTCCACCAGTCCGTCAGTGAAAATAATGAGCCAGTCGCCCGGGGAGAGCGTGACGCTTGCCGATTGATAACTCGCTTCTGGCTGAATGCCGAGAGGAAGTCCGCCGACATCGAGGCGCTCGATCAAGCCATTAGCGCGGCGCAGAATTGGATTGTTATGCCCAGCATTGATATAGGTGAAGATGCGGTTTGCCGTGTCGTACTCCGCCAGAAAAGCGGTGGTGAACCGCAAGCCGCCCTGGCTGTTCGAACACGCGTACTTATTCATGTTAGAGACGAGTTCGGGCAGGGCCACTTGCGCGGTTGATAGCGTCTTGAGGCTGGCCTGAAACGTAGCCATCAGCATCGCCGCGGGGATGCTTTTGCCGGCCACATCAGCGACTGCAAATACTACGCGATTCTCTTCATTCGTTCTGCCGGGACGCGGGAAGACATCGTAGTAGTCTCCGGCAACGGTGTTGGCCGGGCGCGTCGCGTAGGCAACGGAGACGCCGGGAATCTGAGGGGCTGCGCCGGGCAAAAGCCAGGTTTGAATCTCACGGGCAATTTGCAGATCTCGTTTCATCACCACGCGATCGGCGATCTCCAGCATCAGGAGCAGGAACATCAGCAAGCCGCCCCAGAAGTGGAAATCGAATTCGAGCACATGCATTTCGTGATCGGAGCCGCGATAGCTGAAGCCTCCGCTGGGGAACACAAGCAGAATCAGCGCCGCCAGCAGTAGCACGCGGCGCGCGGGCGACAATTTTTCAAGCACCGCCCAGAAAAATTCTTTGACGATGTGAAGGTGACGGCCCTTTTGCGTAAGGCCGTCGGGAGTTTTGGCGGCAACGTCGCGCGAATATAGCCGGTAGCTGGCGCGTGCTTCGCTTTCGAATTGCGACCAGAGCTGGGTGAGTTCCATGCCCTCCGTTACGCGCCTCCAGAATTGTTTCAGGCGCACACTGAAGCGCGGATTTTGCGCGGTGGCCGGAGGAGGAGCGGTCGCCATAAGACAGTGATTATAGAAGAACTGCACAGCGGTGATTTTCGGTAGATACAGCCGTCGTCCCGAAGTCCCGCGTTTTCACCAGCGGGACGAGGGATCTCCCCAAGCCCACTGCCGTCGTTTCACCCCCGCGCCCGATTTCTCAGAACAGCGAGAGCTGCTGTTCGAACATCTGAACGGGCCATTTGTCCACCGGCATCGTTCCGCGCGGGTCGGCGCGATGGATGCAGTATTTCTGGCGCAGGCGCGACATCAGTTGCGAGATGCGCTTGCCGTAAGAGGGCGGGAGAAAAGAGCGATCCTGAAAGCGCTGGCGGTAGTTCTCGGCCAGATGCGGAAAATGCTCTTCGAGGAACGGAAGAAAAATGGCCGCAGAGCACGGCTTTAAGAAGAGCGGATTGGCGAAGATATGGCGCGCGCCCGCGGCCGCCGCGGCTTTCACCAGCGCTTCGAGATCGGCAGGGGCGTCGGTTATGCCGGGGAGCACGGGCGAGCAACTCACCCCGACATCGAGTCCAGCCGCGGCAAGTTCACAGATCGCATCCATGCGCAGATCGGGACGCGGAGCGCGCGGCTCAAGAATCCGGGCCAGCTCGACGTTCAAAGTGGTTACGGTAATGTGAATCGAGAGAACGTTGCTCCGGGCGACATCGCGCAACAAGTCCAAGTCTCGCAGAATGAGATCGGATTTCGTAACAATGCCCAACTCAAAGCCGCGATGGCGGGCGAACTCCTGCAGAATTCCGCGCGTCACTTCGTATCGTCGCTCGGCAGGCTGATAAGGATCGGTGGCCGTGCCCAGAGCGATCAATTCTCCAGCCTTCACTCGGCGCAGGTCGTTTCGCAGCAACTCTGCGGCTTGTTGCTTGACGTAGATTTTCTTCTCGAACTCGATGCCATCACGCATTTCCATAAATTCGTGCGTGTAGCGGGCATAGCAATATTTGCAGGCGAACTCGCAGCCGCGGTAAGGATTGATGGTCCAGGTGAATGGCAGCCTGCGATTGCTGATGCAGCGATTCAGCAGCGAACGCGCCGGCAACGTGAAGTACTCAACGTTGTGCCCCTCGCGGATGGATTCGCCTTGCGCGGCAAGGCGTGCGATCCCTACGAAAGAGGATTTCTCGGAAGAAGGGAACAAAGATGAGGGCAACATATATTCGCCATTTGTTCGCCTATTATAGACGTGAGGTTAAACAACGGTCAACAGGCTGTGGAAAACTGACAGTGGAGTGTGGAATCGCTTGCTTTGCGAACATGGGCGCGTGTGTCTCGCGATAGAGTCAGCCTCCCAGGGTTCGACTACGTGGGACCGACCGCGGCGAGGTTGCAAATTCTTTCACCATTGACGCGAAGAGGGATTGGCCGCACAATAGCAGCCGGTTTGTGTGGGGAAGGAAGAAAATTCCCGACAAGGCCCCCGTTTTCGAGGCCTCAAGCAAATTCTGTTATTGTTCTCCCCCAGTTACTGCCGTTAGCCGTCTGATCGCGAGGAGCAATCACTCATGCTGTGCCGCCGCAGGAGTCGCCTTGTCTACCGCAGTCTTGCCATGATTGCGCCGATTCTAGCCTGCGGCCTTTTGGCTGCAGCGCAGGTTTCGGTGACGACTTATCACAACGACAATAACCGGACCGGCTGGAATTCGCAGGAAACGGTGCTCACCCCCGCCGCCGTTCACGGTCCGTCGTTCGGAGTGCTGCACACGATTACGCTTGACGATCAGGCAGAGGCTCAGCCTCTGGTGGTGGCCAACGTGGATATCACCGCCGGTAGTCATAAGGGAATTCACACTGTCGTGTATGTAGCCACCGACAATAACTCTATTTACGCCATCGATACGACGAGCGGCGCGGTGCTCTTGAATCCGAACTTCGGGCCGCCGGTAGTCCATCCGCTCAACTGCGGCAAGGGTACCCCGGACGTGGGCATCAACTCGACCCCCGTCATTGACCTTAGCAGCAATACTTTGTATGCGGTGATCTACACGCAACAATCGACCGGCCCTGCGTATTTTGTTCACGCTCTCGACCTGGGCAGCCTCACCGACAAGGTAGCGCCTCAACCGGTAACGGCGTCCCACACGCTCACGAACGGGACAACGTTCACGTTCAACGCCACCTATCAGCGGCAGCGGCCCGCTCTGCTGTTGGCGAATGGTAACGTGTACGCCGCCTTCGGCAGCTTCTGCGACCTCGCGCCGAATCTGTCACGCGGATGGCTTCTGGGATGGCAGACCGGAACCTTGGCGCCGCTAGCCGGAAACCAGTTGCTAGACACCCAAGCCACCGATACCGACGACTTTTTTCTTTCTTCAGTCTGGATGTCGGGTTACGGCCCGGCAGCGGACGACTCCGGCAACGTCCTATTCGTCACCGGGAACTCCGATCATTCGGGAACCACCTATGACGGGGTTACAGATATTCAGGAGAGCGTGGTCCAGGTCTCTTCGGATTTGACCACTGTGCTGGATCTATTCACGCCCGACAATGTGGGAGACATGGACGAACATGATCTCGATTTCGGATCCGGTGGAGTGATGGTTCTTCCCGACCAGCCGGGCTCGATTCCGCATTTGGCGGTGGCCGCGGGCAAGATAGGATCCATGTTCTTCATGAATGAAGACGACCTCGGCGGATACTCGACGGACTCAAACAATGTGCTGGGCACTTATACCATCGGTGACTGCTGGTGTGGGCCGTCTTATTTCGTAGATCCCAAGAGCGGCGCTGCGGTGGTTAGCAGTGGCGGAAGCAGCGTCAGGGTCTGGAAGGTATTGACTTCACCGACTCCGTCGCTGACCCAGGTGACCAGCGCTCGGCTGACCTCGGCGGGGTCAGGTTTTTTCACAAGCGTGTCCTCGAACGGCACGGCCAACCCCATCATCTGGGCCCTATCGCGACCCACTATAAGTCAGACGACGGTCTCCCTTTACGCTTTCGATCCCGACCTGGGAGGGACAACCATGAAGCAACTTTTCATGGGAACTGCCGGCGCCTGGGTAACAGATGGCCCGAACACCAATCTGGTTCCCGTGGTGGCCAACGGGAAAGTGTTCGTCGCGTCGTATAAGGAACTCGTGATTCTGGGACTGAAGCCGAAGGAAGAGACAGCGAAGAAATAGGGCTGCACCAGACAGTCGGTGACAACGATCTTGAGCAAACAGCACAACCGGAGGGCTTCTTTGAATCTCGCAACCAAATTCCTGCTGCTATCCGTCGTGGCCTCCACTGCGGCGTACGCACAGTCTGTGGCGAGCCCACAGGGAACCATTCAGCATGTGATTATCATCGTCCAGGAAAATCGCACCCCCGACAACCTGTTCGGCAGCAACCCAACCTTCCTGAAAGGCGTGAATCTGGCGACCTCAGGAAAGTATGCAGGCCAGGCCAATGTGCCTCTCACCGCCGCGCCCATCATCACCTGTTACGGCCTCAACCATGCTCATGAGGACTTCGTTAATATGTACGATAACGGTGCGATGGATGGCGCCTACGAGATTGGGGTTCATCTTCTAAACGGCTGCCAGAATCCGCCGAACCCACAGTATTCCTTCGCCGACAACAGCAGCACCACCACGCCACCCAATGAAGTACAGCCCTACTTCGACATTGCCACGCAATTTGGTTTCGCCAACTACATGTTCCAAACCAACCAGGGACCAAGTTTTCCCGCCCACCAGTTCCTTTTCTCCGGAACCTCCGCCCCGGTTTACGACGACGACGAAAGCACCCCGTATTACGAATGGTTTGTCGCCGAGAATGCGCTCAACAACATTCCCAGTGGCTGTTTCGGCAAGCTCACCAACACGGCGCTGCAGTTAGCTCCGGGCCAAACCAAGGAATCGCTGGGCTGGACGAATCCAAATCTTCTCAACGCAGTGCCCGGCTATCCCTGCTACAACCACAACACCTTGGCCACGGTGCTTGATCCCGCCGGCATCAGTTGGCGCTACTACACAAACGACTCGACAAATTTTTGGACTGCTCCCAACGCCTTCCAGGGAATTTGCAATTCCACCGCGGCCGGCGACGGCTGTGTCGCCACCGACGACAGTCCCGACTGGAATTATGTGATCCAGGCCAGCGGTAACGGCGACCCGCCGAATGCCGGCCAGATACTGGCGGACATCCAATCCTGTAACCTGGCGCAGGTCACTTGGGTAACTCCCGATGGCGCATGGTCGGACCATTCGGGCAGCGGCGATCCGGATCCTACCAATCCTGCGTTGGGACCATCCTGGGTTGGCAGTATTGTGAACGCCATCGGCCAGGGCATGACCGGCAGCACTTGCAATCCCTTGAACGCCCCCATCTATTGGGACAATACCGTCATCCTCATTCTCTGGGACGATTGGGGTGGCTTTTATGATCACGTCAAACCACCCAGCATCGGATACCTCAACGCCGGCGGTAACGGCTCGCAGTACGTCTACGGATTTCGCGTTCCAATGTTGGTCGTCTCCGCCTACTCGCCAAAGAAGGGTTACGTCTCTGGAGCCACCGCCAGCAATAGCATCGACGTTTGCCCCCTCCAGCCCAGCTCACGATACTGTCACGACTTCGGCAGCATCCTGAACTTCATCGAATACGTCTTCGGCAAAAAGGGCAAATCGCTTGGCGAAATCTATCCTGCTTATCACTACGCCGACTACTACGCTCTGGACGGCCCCAACAATAAAACGTGCCCGCGGACAACCTGCCCCTACGGCCTCTCCGATTTTTTCAACTTCAGCCTGCCGCCCGCGGTATTCGCTCCGATCACCACTCCCTACGATGCCGAGTACTTCATCGACTACAGCGGAGATCCCCAGGATCCCGACGATGACT
>Ga0116135_1000314_pt1 | contig 26759 bp, 19 predicted proteins | sample June2015DPH_20_1_FD_89738 | JGI IMG/M metagenome (GOLD analysis project Ga0116135, IMG submission 89738) | Peatland microbial communities from SPRUCE experiment site at the Marcell Experimental Forest, Minnesota, USA - June2015DPH_20_10 | ecosystem: Environmental > Terrestrial > Soil > Wetlands... | reverse complement strand
GATCACCGTGTTCGGACTGAACTTCAACTTGGTGAACAGCATCGCCTGATACTTGCGAATGTCCTCAGGAACAAGCTGATCGGGCGGACGGCGAAAGTACCGGCTGAAGTGTTCAACACCGTGCAGGTATGTGCGGATGGTGGTAGCGGCGAAGTTGCGGCGATGCAACTCCTCAAGCATGAGCTGACGTAGTTGGTTCACAGAGAATCCTCCTTCTCTGCGTCCCAAACTATCGAATCGGAGGCAGCCGCTGGCTCACGAACACGCGAATGCGTCCGCCGCCGCAGCGGCTTCGTTCATGCCGCCCAGCGTTTACTGAAGTGCAGGCCGCTTCGTTCCTGCTCAGCCCAGCGCGATGACCACGGCTCGGGCAGTGATGAGCAGGCCGCCGACCAAGGCTGGGGCGGTGATTCACCGCTCTCCCAATGCGAATACGATGGCCCAGGCAAAGACCACAACGGCGCTGGTGCGGGAACCGGCCGCGTTTGGAATCGATCAGGCTTGAGCTCGGCTTCGCCGCGTGGGTTGATTTCTAAAAAACATGTGGATAGATAGTGGCACGGTTAAACAGGCTACGAAAAAAGCCAAATCCCAAGGAGAATTAGAGAAGGACATCCCTCAGGGGCTAAAGCCCGCGTTGATTTTGCGGTATTTACGACACGACTGAAGCCGTGCCCTGATTCAAAGCGGCCTTTTGAAACAGCTTCTACGAGTTTTTCCACAGCATGTAAAGCCCGCGATTATTTTGTTACATTTGCGGCAGTCAGGGCTAGAGCCTTGACCTGCCAGCCGTGCCCTTTCAAGACTGCGCGCAGTTGGGGTCTGTAATTTCCCAGGTCCCAAAAGCGGGACCTGGGGCACCCGCCCTTTCAAAACAATGAAAAACAAATGCAGGTCCTTCGACTTTGCTGCGCTTCGCTCAGGATGACATCCTGTTTAGCTGGCGGGTGCGCGCATGCCGTCGAGGGCGGAGGTCAGGCTGGCGGCGAGGGTTTGCTGAGCGGGCTCGGATAGTTTGGCGTCCTGGCTGGTGAGGTAGAAGACGTCAATGGCGGTTTCGCCCTCAGTGTCGATGAGCGCCACCTTGATATTGCAGTCGTGAGTGCTTAGGGTGAGGGCTATTCGGCGCAACAGGCCGGGCAGGTCCTGGGCTACTACTTGAAGAATGGTGGAGTGGGAGGATGATTCGGAGTCGAAGAGGATGCGCGTGGTCACTTCAACTTTGATGTTGGCGGGGTGGTTCATGTGGCTGCGGGCTTCAAGCATTGCTTCGACAGGAACCGTGCTGGCGACCACGTCGTGGAGATAGGCGAGAAAGCGCTCCCGCTCACTGGGGTTCAGCTCGATAGTGCGGAAGACGTCGCTGAACTGGAAGCTATCGACGACCACTCCGGCGTCGTTGGAAAAAGCGCCGGCCTTTACGATGTTCATGCCCCAGGCAGCCAGGGCTCCTGCTACGTCGGCGAAGAGGCGGCCACGGTCGCGAGTGATGACGGTGAGGTCGAAGAGCTGGCGATGAGGGCGTAAGTCGAGCTGGACGGAGTCGGCGTCGAGGTTTGCGGCTAACTGGAAGTGGTCGCGGATTTGCTCTGGGAGGCGGGTTTGCAGATAGCGTTGCGGGAGGCCTTCAAGGAATTGGCGGAGAGCATCATGTTGAGTGGCATGAACCATGGAGCGTAGGCGATTGAGGAGCGTGGGGTCGAGGCTGGCGTGGTAGCGGACCTCGTCCACTGAGCGGTCCATGCTGTTAGCCGTGGAGATGTGAAACTGCCAGAGGTTCTCGGCTTTCCATGGGGTGAGCGCGTCGGGGCTGACGGCCTTGATGTCGGCGTAGGTGAGCAGGGTGAGCATTTTGAGCATCTGCGGGCTGCCGATTTTCTCAGCAAAGCCGCGCACGTTTTCCGGATCGAAGATGTCGCGGCGCAAGGCGTTGGACATTTCCAGGTGCAACCGGATGAGCTGGAGGACGGTATCGCGCTCTTCGGCGTCGAACTCGAGTCGAGCGAGAAAAGCGTCGGCCAACTCGACGCTCTGAATGGTGTGTTCGCCGGTGCGGCGGGCCTTGCCGGTGTCGTGGAGGAGCAGGGCGAGCAGGAAAAGATCGAGGCGATCGATTTCAGGAAGCAGTTGGGCGAGGCGCTGCTCGTAATCGTGGACGGGCTGGCGGAGGAGGTGGACGTTGTCAATGACCAGGAAGGTGTGCTCGTCAACGGTGTAGCGGTGGTAGCTGTCGCGGATAACCAGGGCGTCGATGCCGTGAAATTCGGGGATAAGCATCTCAAGTACGCCGAGGGCATGCATGGTGCGGAGTGCCTGAGCGGCGTGGGGGCCGAGGAGGACTTCGCGCAGTGAATTCCAGAGATAAGGGCCTTCGGGGATATGGATGGCGAGGGCGGGCAGCGCGTCGGTGATGCGGTCTTCTGCGGCCTGCGAAAGCGTGTAGCCGTGCGTGGCCATCAGCGAGAAGATACGCAGAATCGCGCTGGTGTCATTGAACTGCGCGCCGGGAACGATGTCAATGCGGCCCTGGTCGAGCAGGAAATCGGTTCCGGCAATCGGCGTGCGGCGGCGGCGAAACTGCTTGTAGAAGCTGACCGGCGCGGGCAGATGCTCCATCAGCAATGCTGCACGGCGATAGATGATGCGCGCGTGGCGATAGTAGGTGCGCATCCAATAGGCGGGATCGGCCGTGCCACGGGTCTCGAGGCCGATGGATTGAGACGCGGCTTCATCCTGCGATTGCCAGTCGAGCGTGTTGTCATCGCGACCATGACGGAAGTGGAGAAAACAGCGTGCCGCGGCGAGGAAGTCGAAGGCCGCCTCGGCGTCGCCGCGCGCGCTCTGGAAGACGCCGCCGCGCTGGCGAGGCCATTCCTTGGTCTCCTTTAGATGGAAGAGCAGGGCAAACCAAACGGCCAAGTGGTAGTCGCGCAAACCGCCGGGACACTCTTTCAGATTCGGCTCGAGATGGAAGATTGTATTGCCGTACTTGGAGTGACGGGCGCGGGCGATTTCCCCGAGCTTCTGGGTGATGGTGTTCCACTCGCTCAGCACCAGGCCGGGGAGCGCGACCTGGTGAAGCTGCTGGTAAAGAGGGAACTGTCCGGCAAGAAACCGACGGTCGAGTGTGGCGAGTGTGAATTCGAGGTTGTCGGGGTCGAAGCGGCCGATTTCTTTGACCGTACGGGAGCTGGGGCTGGCGCGCAGGCCCACGTCCCACATGCCCTGGATGATGAGGCGGACGGCTTCCTTGGTCTGCTCTTCGGTTTTCTCGTCCGCAAACGCGAAGAGGACGTCGATATCGGAGTAGGGGAAAAGGTCCTTGCGTCCGTAACCACCCAGTGCTAACAAAGAAATGTTCTGCGAGGCCTGGCCGGCGAAGGCTCTGCGCCACATTTCAATGAGGATACGGTCGACGACCGCGGATCGGCGGCGGATAGCGGCGGTGCCGTCTCCGGTGCGCTCACAGGTTTGGCGGACGAGCGCCATTTCCCGCGTATACTGCTCCCGAAGATCGTCAACCGCGAAAGCGACTGGAGTCATGAGGTTTTTCGAGTGGCTCGCCGAAGCAAGTAAGGAATTGTTATCAGAATAAGCGAAGATGGGGCGGAAGGAGAATTCTGGCTGCGTCTACCTCGCCGAACTATTCGATGTTTGCTGTCTGCGAGGACGCTCGGCGGAGCGGCACAAGCGAGTTGCCTTGGATCAGTTTGTTTCGGTACCGTGAGCGATCTGGCTCGGCAGGCCATTTGTGATTCCGTCTAGAGCGCCGTCTCTCCGCGCTCGTCGTTGCGGATGCGGATGGCCTCCTCAATGCGGCTGACAAAGATCTTGCCGTCCCCGATGCGGCCGGTTCGCGCGGCGGAACCGATAGCCGCGATAGCCTTGTCCTTCATTTCGTCTTGAACAACCAGCTCAATCTTCACCTTGGGCAGAAGGTCAACCGTGTACTCACGGCCGCGATAGAACTCCGTGTGACCCTTCTGGCGCCCATGGCCGCGCGCTTCCAGAATGGTCATTCCTTCAATTCCTACTTCCAGCAGGGCGTCCTTGACAGCATCCAGCTTGGAGGGCTGGAGAATGGCTTCGATCTTGAGCATAAGTAAACAGCCTCGTTTGACAGCGTATCAGGCGGAGGGCTGTTGGGTCCGCGCCCGAAGAAAGTTTTTTGTGACCTCTCAGCTTTTTGTGAGCTTTCAGCTTTCTGTTACCTAATCCTTTGCGGCAGTGGCATGGCGGATCGTTGCCGATCAATTCCACTGAATTAGCTGATAGCGAAAAGTTGAAGGCTGCCTATGAGTTGAGGTCGTAGCCTTCCTCGCCATGTTGCGAGAGATCGAGGCCGACTGCTTCCTGGTCCGGAGAAACGCGCAGCCCGATGACCTTGTCGACCACAAGCAGCAGCACAAGCGTGCCCAAGATCGAGATGACCCAGGCAATGCCCACGCCGGCCAACTGGTTCACCAACTGGCCCCAGTGTCCGTCGATGACCCCGGTTGGGACGGGCTTGCCGCCGGCGTCTTTCCCGAAGACGGCATTGATCGCGCCAGTTGCGAAAAGGCCGGTGAGGACGGCGCCGATGGTGCCGCCGGCTCCGTGGACACCAAAGGCATCGAGCGAGTCGTCATAGCCGAGGCGGCTCTTCACTTCAAAGACCATGATTGAGCAGAAGACGCCGGCAATCAGGCCAATTGCCAAAGCCGCCATGGGTTGCACAAAGCCTGAGGCCGGCGTGATGGCCACCAATCCCGCAACCGCGCCGGAGATGGCGCCGAGCGCAGTCGGTTTGCCGTTGTGAATCCACTCGGCGACGGTCCAGCCAAGGGCCGCGGCAGCTGCGGCGAAGTGCGTATTGACGAAGGCGCTTGTCGCCAGACCGCTTGCACCCAGCGCGCTGCCGGCGTTGAATCCGAACCAGCCTACCCAGAGCAGACAGGCGCCAATGAAGCTCAACACCATGGAGTGCGGCGGCATGGGGGTCTGCGGGTAGCCGACGCGTTTGCCGATATAAATGCATGTCACCAATGCTGATACGCCCGATGTGATGTGGACCACCGTTCCGCCGGCAAAATCGAGCGAAGGGAACCGGCCGCCGGTGGAGTTGAGGAAACCGCCGACTCCCCACACCATGTGTGCCATCGGGCTATAGACGAGCAGCGACCACAGCGACAGAAACACGGCCATGGCGCTGAATTTCATGCGTTCGGCAAACGCGCCGGTGATGAGCGCCGGGGTGATGATGGCGAACATCAACTGGTAGACCATGTAGGTCTGTTCGGGAATGGTGGGAGCGTAATCGGTGTTGGGCGCGAGGCCCACGCCGTGAAGAAACACATGCTCGAAGCCGCCGATGAAGCTGTTCCCATGGCCGAAGGCCAGCGAGTAGCCGACCAGTGCCCAGAGGAACGTCACCAGGCCCATCATGGCGAAGCTTTGCATCATGGTGGCCAGAATGTTTTTGCGGCGAACGAGACCGCCGTAGTAGAGCGCCAGGCCAGGGCCGGTCATAAGCAGCACCAAAGCGGCCGAGGTAAGCATCCAGGCGTTGTCGCCGGCCGACTGGGCATTCTGGACAGCCTGTTGGAGCGCGGCGATTTGTGCCTGCGTGGCGGGCGCGCCGGCTGGCTGGGACTGGGTCTCGGGTTGGGCCGCAGGAGTCTGGGTGATCGCGAGGGCGGGAAGCGCCAGGAAGATGGACAGAAGCAATAACTTGATGGTGCGACTACGCATTTTCGATTTCGCTCCGGCTGGGTGGTCCACAGAGTTAAGTTGTGAACGGAAACAGGGATTGAGTTTTCTGTATCAGCGTTCAGCGACGGTTCATGCTGGGCCGGCCGGTGTTTCACCGCGCCGGAATCAACGGGTGGCCTTCACGCGGGACGACAAGAGAGTGAACATTGAAGGATAGCGCAAAGGGCATGATCTCCGGAGAGGATTTGAAGAGATCGTTGGACAATGATCTTCTCGACTGTGGACTGGCCTGGCCGGATAACTCGAACGCGTAGTTCGAAACTATATATCGAGGCCCCACATCATAGCCTCCAGAACTGTTCTCGCGAGCTGTCGGCAGACATCAGCATCGCCTGGAAATTGCCTATGCAATAAGAGCGAAACTGCCGTCAAAAAACCGAAAGAGTGCAATTGTGATCGTTTTCCGGTCTGGGAAGTCGAGGTATATTAGAAGTATGGCGGTTACGGCAGAGCGGGACCATTATCTTTTTGGGGCGCTTGAGAGCAGTGCGAAGAATCGCGTAAAGCTCCAGGAAGTCAGCTATGGCTTCGAGCAGCCCGAAGGCGTGTTCCTCACTTCGCTTGATTTTGCTGTGAATTGGATCCGCAAGAGTTCGGTATGGCCAATGACCTTTGGTCTGGCCTGCTGCGCGATTGAAATGATGTCGATGGGCGCATCGCGCTTCGACATTGCACGTTTTGGGGCTGAAGTCTTCCGGCCATCTCCCCGGCAGTCGGATTTGATGGTTATTGCAGGGCGGGTTTCGCAGAAGATGGCACCGGTGATCCGGCGTCTATACGACCAAATGCCGGAGCCGAAATGGGTGATCTCAATGGGCGCTTGCGCTACCTCCGGCGGCGTGTTTAACAATTACGCTTTGCTCCAGGGCGTAAACCAGGTCATCCCAGTGGATGTATATGTTCCAGGATGTCCGCCGCGTCCCGAGCAACTCTTGTACGCAATTACGCTTCTACAAGAGAAGATACAACGCGAGCCTCGAAGTCTGATGAAGACGCTCAATATGGGGTAGGTTCGCTGCGACGTCGGTACTCAGGGGTTGAGTTACTGAAGTAATGCATCTGTTCTGAATCATTGCGGCATCTATGACGAGTGAGGCAACTCGTTGAAAAAATGTGCTCTGCGGAAATCGTCCTATGGTACGTTTGATAGTACTGTTAGAGACGCCTTATGGGCCGCTTGCTAGGCGAAGTCAAGTCAGTTTGAAGAGAACTTACTCTCGCTGCAGCCCTTGCCAACAGTTCATTTCAGCTTGATTGTGGAGGAAAAAACTCATGTACGGTCGTGTTTTGAAGTCTCTTAGCGGGATTGTTGCCTTGGTATGTCTGGCACTCATCCCAGCTGCCCTGGCTGCACAGGATTCAACAAAGCCAGCCGCTTCTCCGGCTGATAACCCATCGAAGTGGGACATCTTCCTGGGTTATAGCTACCTGGCGCCGCATGGAACGGTCGGTGGGAACTCGTTCAATGCTATTGATTACGGTGCGATCGGCAGTGTTGCCCGCTACTTCAACAAGTACGTCGGTGCGCAGTTGGAGGTCGACGAGCACGCGCTGCTTCCAGAACGGTCGACAACTTCACAAAGTCAGCCGGGTGATGATTTTGAAGGCGGATCGGCAGGTCTGATATTCCGTTACCCGACAACCGACATCACGCCGTTCGTTCATGCCCTTGTTGGCGCGGAAGATGTGGGTAGCTACCACTTTCCAGAGAAACTAGGCGTTGTGCTGACAGCAGGAGGCGGCATGGATTATGCCACTCCGCTTCTGCACCATCATCTTGCAATCCGCGTTTTCCAGGCTGATTTCCAGTACACGCACGAAGATTTTGCTCCGGGGTATCGGGGTAACTTCAACATGGCCCGCTTGAGCGCAGGCCTGGTGTATCACATCGGCTCCATCCTGCCTCCTCCGCCGGCGACTCTGGCATGTTCGGCCAGCCCCTCGACCATTTTCCCTGGCGACCCGGTTACCATCACGGCGACCGCGGGCAGCCTGGATCCCAAGGCCAGCGTTGTGTACTCATGGTCTGGCGTTGCCGGGCTCAAGGGCAACGGAACCACGGCCACCCTGGATGGAGCGGCAACCGGCGCCCTGACAGCGGGGACCTACACCGTCAAGGGTGAAGTGAAGGAAGGCAAGGCAGGCAAGGAAGGCCTCAAGCCCGGCGAGACGGCAGACTGCTCAGCCACGATCACGGTCAAGGCCTTCGAGCCGCCGACCATCAGTTGCTCGGCCAGCCCCAGCACCATCAATCCCGGAGCGACGAGCACGATCACCGCTTCCGGCGTGAGCCCGCAGAATCGCCCGCTGACCTACAGCTATTCTGCCGCTTCCGGTTCGATCAGCGGAACCGGCACCTCTGCCACCTTCAACTCAACGGGTGCTCCAACGGGTGCTGTCGGAATCACATGCAACGTATCGGATGACAAGGGACAGACCGCCACCGCGAATACCACGGTGACCATCACGGCTCCTTATGTTGCTCCGGCCCCGCATACCCAGGCTCTCTGCTCGATCTCCTTCACGAAGGACAAGGCACGGCCGACCCGTGTGGACAACGAAGCCAAGGCTTGCCTTGACCAGGTTGCCCTCGATCTGCAGAGCTCCGCGGACGCGAAGGCAGTGGTTGTGGGCGAATCCGATGCGAAGGAGAAGGCTGCAACCGCGAAGGAAGAAAAGGCGGCCCAGAAGAACAAGCACGTCAAGGTCATCGACTCAGCGGCTGAGCGTGCCGTGAATACCAAGGAGTACCTGGTGACCGAGAAGGGTATTGATCCCTCCCGTGTCAGCGTTGCTACTGGTACCACGGACGGCCAGACGGTGGAAGATTACCTGGTGCCTGCCGGCGCTACCTTCACGACCGACGTGACCGGAACTACCCCGGTGGATGAGACAGTTGTGAAGCCAGTGGTGCGCAAGCCTCTTGGTGAGAAGCCACACCACAAGAAGAAGGAAGCGGCTGCACCGGCGCAGTAAGCCAAACGGCCCGCTTCGGCAGCAAATCCAACCGCCTCTTCCTCCGTCCCTTCTGGATGGAGGAAGAGGTCTAGACAACGGTGAGATTTTCCTCCTGCAGGCATTTGAGGCTGACCGGCAAGCCGGTCGGCCTCTTCAGTTTTCCGAGGTATTTTGCGTTAGCTTTTCCTTGAACGCTGGGAGTTTTCTTTTTTCAATGAGCCGCACGCGGATCTTTACTGTAAGTCTGTTCAAGCGCGTCGTTCTTGCGCTGGCTGTCCCAATCCTCATTCTTGACCTCGCAACATTGTCCTCGCTGGCCCAGACCCTGTGGAAGGCGGTGGGCCCTGACGGCGGCGATGCGCGCGCATTTGCCACGGTTCCCGGCCATCCCGAGCACCTTTATCTGGGGACGCTGAACAGCTGGCTTTATGAATCGTTGGACGAGGGTGCTTCGTGGCATCGCCTTGCGCGGATCGGCTCTGAAGACGGGTTGGTGCTCGACAGTATCCTCGTCGATTCAGCCGACCACTCCACTATCTTTGTGGCCGGGTGGCGCGACAGCGACGGCGGACTCTGGGTAAGCCACAACGGAGGCAAGAGCTTTACCGAGTCGATTGGTCTACACGGCCAATCGATACGCTCCTTTGCACAGGCTCCCTCCGATCCACGGACGCTCTTTGCGGGAACTCTGGAAGGAGTCTATCATTCCACGGACTCTGGTGCGACCTGGACGCTGATCAGTCCGCAGGGCAGCAAGGAGATTCACGAAGTTGAGTCGTTGGCTGTGGATCCGTCGAATCCAAACATTCTTTATGCGGGCACATGGCACCTGCCATGGAAGACCGAAGACGGCGGCGAGCACTGGCACAACATCAAGAAAGGGATCATCGACGATTCAGATGTGTTCTCCATCGTTATCGATCCGATAAAGCCGCGCACAGTGTTTCTGAGCGCGTGCAGCGGCATTTACAAGAGCGACACGGCCGGCGAACTGTTTCGCAAGATCCAGGGCATTCCGTCTACGGCGCGGCGTACGAGGGTGCTGATGCAGGACCCGGAGAATCACGAGATCGTCTACGCCGGAACCACGGAGGGCCTTTACAAGACCACGGATGGTGGCAAGACCTTTCGCGTCATGACCGCGGACGATGTGATCGTCAACGATGTGTATGTCGATCCCACCGACTCAAACCATGTGCTCTTAGCTACCGATCGCGGCGGAGTGTTAACGAGCAAAGATGGGGGCGAGAGCTTCACGCAATCGAACCAGGGCATCTCCGGCCGCAAGGTTGAGGCGCTGCTTGTTGATCGTGGCAATCCCGCGCGCTTGATTGCCGGCGTGGTGAACGACAAGAAATACGGCGGCGTATTTGTTTCAACCAACAGCGGAGCGGAGTGGCATCAGGCAGGCGAGGGCCTCGACGGGCGCGACGTCTTTGCCCTAGCTCAGACTGCGGATGGAACGGTGTTGGCCGGGACCAATCGTGGTATCTTCGCGTTGACTTCGTTGACACCGGACGACAAGCCAACATGGCAGCCACGAAACACGATCGCCAACACCATGATGAAGACCTCCACCGAGGTCCACATGCGGAAGCGCGTCAACATCGAAAAAGAGGTGGAAGCGCCAGTGATTCAGTTGGAGAGCCGCGTCAATGCCCTCGATGTCTCAGGGGACGCGTGGCTGGCCGGAACCTTCTACGGCCTGCTCACAAGCAAAGACCAGGGCGCGACCTGGCAGGGCGGCCCGGTGATGGGTGCGGGCGATTATCTTTCGGTCACCTCGCACGGAGCAACGATGGTGGCGGCGCGTTCAGAAGGCGTGGTGCTCTCAAAGGATGCGGGTTCGAGCTGGTTCCCCATGCAAATTCCAACCATGCTCACACGCATTCACCGCGTTGCTTTTTCCGCGGATGGAACGCTTTGGCTGGGAGCGCGGGAAGGAGTTTATTTTACGCGCGATCTGGGCAAGTCCTGGCTTTGGATTCAGCGCATGCCCTTCCGCGACGTCGACGACCTCTACTACGATGCGGGCCACGACAAGGTGCTGGTCAGTTCGCGCGAAAATGACCTCGTCTACTCTATCGACCCGAAAAGCCTTACCTGGAAGTGGAATCAGACAGGCTCTCGCATCAACCTGATTCGCGCGGCAGGCGATCGCCTGGTGGCAGCTTCCATGTTTGACGGCGTGCTGGTGCAGCCGTAGGGGTCGGTGGCGAACCGCTGGGACGTAGCTTCGAGTGTCTGTGCTCCGAGCGCCTTTCAGCACCCGGGAGCCGTGTTTCTGTATCATAGGAATATGAGCGCTGAGACCCTCGATTCCCGCCAGCCTGCCGCCTTCCGCACCTATGACCCTCGGCTCTCGCCGATTGCGGACAAGGTTCTGGCAGGGGACCGGCTGGACTTCAATGATGGGCTGGCTCTCTATGGATCTTCTGACGTGCTGGCGGTTGGCTGGCTCGCCAATTATGTCCGCGAACGCATGCATGGCGATGTGACCTACTTCAACGTCAATCGCCACATCAACCCGACCAACGTTTGCGTGGCCGCCTGCAAGCTGTGCGCGTTCGGACGCAAGAAGGGCGACCCGGCCGGCTACACGATGGCGCTTGAAGAGGCATGGGAAACCGCGGCCTCCGGCTATTCTGAGGCGGTTACCGAATTCCACATCGTCGGCGGTTTGCACCCTGATCTTCCGCTTGAGTATTTTCTCGACCTGGTTCGCGGGCTTAAAGTCCGGTTCCCCAAGGTGCATATCAAGGCATTCACCATGGTCGAGGTTGCGTACCTCGCGCGGCGCGCCAAGCTCAGCATTGAAGAGACGCTGATCAAGCTGCGCGATTGCGGTGTCGACTCCATGCCTGGCGGCGGCGCGGAGATTTTTGCCTCGCGCGTTCGATCCATCATCTGCGATCACAAGATCGACGGCAGCGAGTGGCTGGAGACGGCGCTGCTGGCGCACAAACTCGGGTTCCGGTCGAATGCCACGATGCTCTACGGCCACATCGAGAACAACGAAGACCGCGTCGACCACTTGCTCAAACTGCGCGCGGTGCAGGATGAGACGGGCGGGTTCCAGACTTTCATCCCGCTTGCATTCCATCCGGAAAACACGCCACTCGATCACCTGCCCGTAACCACCGGCCTTACCGACATTCGCCAGATCGCGGTGAGCCGCCTGCTGCTGGACAACTTCCCGCACATCAAGGCCTACTGGCAGATGATGACGCCAAAAATTGCGCAGATCGCTCTGCGCTTCGGCGCCGACGATCTGGATGGAACGGTGATCGAGGAGAAGATCTACCACGATGCCGGCGCCACCACGCCGCAGGGCATGACACGCAAGGAACTGTGCCGTCTGATCACCGAGGCCGGGCGCGTTCCGGTGGAGCGGGACACGCTCTACCACGCGGTCACGCGCACCGAGGACAGTTTCACCGTTGCGGTGTAGTCAGCGCGAAAGAGAAGTGCGATGGACGTATTTGGACCGGCCGCAATCCTTGGACTCTGTTTAGGATTCATGTGGGGCATCGGCTGCTCGCTCGCGATTCTCTACTCCATTTATCTTGGCGGCTATCGCAAAGCGGTGCAGGATTCGCTGCTGCCGGAGAAATCGAAGCGCTGGCGCGAGACGCTTAAAAAGATTGAAGCCAAGCGAGAGCAGGAAGCTACGGAACAAAAGTAGACGCGCTATTATTCTGTCTTATAAGTAAATGTATCGCCTTTCCCGAGAGGTCACGATGAACGCATACATCGCTTTGTTGCGCGCGGTCAATGTTGTCGGCACCGGCAATCTTCCCATGGCCGAGTTGAAAACCATGTGCGAAAAGCTCGGGTTCAAATCCGTGAAGACCTACATTGCCAGCGGCAACGTGGTGTTCACGAGCAAGAAGACCGAGGAACAGGTGAAGGCTGTCCTTGAGAAAGCAGTGGGAGCCTATCTCGGCAAGCCCGCGGGTGTAATGATTCGAACCGCTGCGGAGATGGCCGCGGTTCTAGCTGCGAATCCATTCAAAGAGATGCACGGCAGCAAGACTCTCGCCTGCTTCCTCGATAGCGCACCAAGTGCCAGTTCCCTCGACCCAAGAGCTCACCATGTCGACGAACTGATCGAGCCAGGGTTGCGCGAAATCTATGTCTACTATCCCAACGGGCAGGGCCAGTCACGGCTCAGAATTCCGGCGTTCAAGAGTTCGACTGCGCGCAACATGAACACGGTGGCGAAGCTTGCGGAGATGTCAGCTGCGCTCATGAAGTGAGCGGCTCGGAGTGTTGATTTGTAGTCCATTCGATTTGGTTACCCCCCCACCAGTTTCTGTGAATAAGCCACATATTATCATCGCTTTACGGGTGCTTTGGCTGTGAGTATTTGATTCCAAAGAAGTTGCTTCCAGAAACTAGACAACAAAGCACTTGCAGTCCGGCGGACGCTCGCAGTGGCTCGCACCAAGGTTTGCAGCAGCCGCTCACGGGAATCCCGCACAATTGCATGAAGCAGACGCCCGCTAGAGGCTCGCGTAGCCTTCTGCGTTTCCCCTTTTTGGGCTCTTAAACGATTGTGCGCCAATTGATCGTAATTATCTGCACAACCAACTGCAATTAATTTCAAGCTTTCTTAGATCGAGCCGAATCTGGTAAACCTACCCTTCCAGGGCGTCTTTAATGTGGCCTTTCCTTGGGAAAAGGCTACCTGGCGGGAGTGTTTTTCTTGGCAAATCTACTCGGATTCGGCTACTGGGCGCGAGTTTGAGTACACAGGAAACATTTGCCAACTCCAGCTTATCGAAGTGAACGAAAGATTCTGCACGTGGTGACTCTGTGTACCGCGTTGATAATAAAGCAGATTTTCCAAAACTCTTCGATTGAGGAGTGGCACTCGAATTTCGGCGCTCACTGCCGAACTACCACGCCGTTTTTCATCACAAAGCTGACATGCTCGACTACTGTGATGTCGTCCAGGGGGTTGCCCGGTAGTGCAATCACATCGGCAAAGTACCCAGGCTTCAGCTGGCCGATCTGGCCATCCCAGCCCAGGACCTTTGCGCCATTGATCATATCGGCCTGCAGCACTGCCAGGGGCGTCATCCCGTAGCGGACCATCAGCTCCAGCTCAACCGCCTGCGTGCCGTGAGGAAACGGGCCCACATCCGAACCGACGGCAAAGGGAATCCCAGCGGCGATCTGCTTCTTGAACTCGGCAATTTTGTAGTCCAGCAGCGCCGATTCGCGTGCCGCTGCTGCTGGCGAACCAGCGTGCTCGGCAAAGTATTTGAAGATGGCAAAGGTAGGCACGGCTGGGATGTGCTTCTCTTTCATGATGCGCATAGTCTCGTCGCTGAGCTGGGTTGCGTGGTCGATGGAGGCAACGCCGGCCTGGGCTGCGTAGAGCGTTCCCGGCTCGCCCATTGCGTGTACACCCACCGTGGTACCAAGCCGTTTGGCTTCTTCCACGGCGGCTGTCAGCTGCGCTGCGGTGTATTGGTAGGGAGTATGAAAGGCGCCATCCACCAGGCTGTCTTTGCCGGTCTCGTAGATCTTCGCGAAGTCAGAGCCTTCCTTATGCTGCTCGCGCATGACCTCGACGATCTGGTCAATGGAGTTGGCGTAATCGGCATTGGAGAGCACATGCTGCGCGGGGTTGTAGTGGATCGCATCTTCATGCCCGCCAAGAATGTCGATGGCGTTGCCGCTCATGCGCATGCGCGGCCCAAGGATCAGGCCCTTGTTGATGGCTTCGCGGATGGCCGTGTCAGCAGAACCAGCGCCTTCGGTGCCCATGTCGCGCTCGGCGGTGAATCCGGCGAGCAGGTCGGCTTTGGCAGCGTCGGCTGCAATCAGCGTTCGCATCGGGACCGACTCCTCCACGGTCTGCAAATCTTCCGCGCCGGGATGGAGGAACAGGTGCACATGCGCATCAATCAGTCCGGGCAGCAGAGTGGTGTCGCCGAGATCGATGACTTTTGCTCCCTGCGGATGTTCGACTGAGACGCCCACGGCGCGAATGCGGTCGCCGACCACGAGCACTTCACCCGGTTTGAGCAATGTTCCGGTGTCCACTTCGAGGAGTCGCGCCGCGCGCAAAACAATGGGTGGCGCAGCAGCCTGTTGGGCCGAGAACGGCAGCGCGGAGATTGCGCAGGCAGCAGACAATGCGAGGAGGCGGAAGCGCATAGGAATCATGGGTACGACTATAGCAATTGCAGAATCTATTCGAACAGGGAGTCGCGAAGATTCATTTCTATCAAATCCAGCGGTCAACTCCGCCAGCATCGGCTATGCTCACTTCCATGGGCCGAAAATCTTTCCTCTTATTCGCTGCTTTTTTGCTTTCTGCGTCGCTCGAGCCGCCGCAGGCCCCATCGCAGCCCGCGCCCGCGCAGCCGTTTCGCGTGGAAGAGGCCAATATTGCCGACATGCTTGCCGCCATCCGGGACCATCGCACCACCTGCCGGCAACTTGTGGAGCAGTACATTGCCCGCATTCATGCCTACGACCAGCGCCAGCCCACGCCGCTGAACAGTATCATCCTCATCAATCCCGAAGCTCTGGCCGACGCTGACCGGCTCGACGCGGAGTTTGCGAACACACACCATCTGCGCCCGCTGCACGGTATTCCGATCATCGTCAAAGACAACTACGACACGGCGAACCTGCAGACCACGGGAGGCTCACTGGCGATGAAAGGCTTTTTGCCCGCTGAGGACGCGTTCATGGTGAAGCGGCTGCGCGAGGCGGGCGCAATTGTTCTGGCCAAGTCCAATATGGCGGAATGGGCCTTCAGTCCTTACCTTACTGAGTCTTCGATTGCCGGCATTACCCGCAACCCGTATGCGCTCGATCGTGTCCCCGCCGGCTCCAGCGGAGGCACGGCGGCCGCGGTTGCGGCGAGCCTGGGCGCTGCAGGCCTCGGCACGGATACAGGCAATTCCATCCGCGGGCCATCGTCGCACAATGACCTGGTCGGCATACGGCCGACAATCGGCCTCACAAGTCGCGACGGCATCATTCCGCTCTTTGCGCACAATGACGTCGGCGGCCCCATGGCGCGTTCCGTGGCAGATGCCGCGATACTGCTTTCCGTGCTTGCCGGATACGATCCCGCTGACCCGGTGACGGCGATGAGCGAAGGCCCGCAGAATCCCAACAAGCTTCCGCTGGACTACACGCGCTTTCTCGATCCCAATGGCCTGAGAGGCGCGCGCATCGGCGTCTTCCGCCGCTACATTGACACGCCAACTACCGACCCAGAGGTTAAAGCCCTTATCGAGCAGGCAATTCGCGATCTGCGCGTCCAGGGCGCGACGATTGTCGATCCCTTTGACCTGCCCGATTACGACGAACTGACCAAGCATCTATGGTGCGGCGACTTCGAGGCGGACCTCAATGCCTACTTCGCCAAACACGGCCGCAGGGCGCCCTATACCAGCCTTGCGGACATTGTCGCCTCCGGCCTTTACCTGCCCTACATCGAAGAAGAGATCAAAGGCGCGGTGAAGACGACTCCTGCAAAGCCCGCGAATGCCGACCCGAACTCAGACGACCGCCCTTGCGCTGACGTTTACCACGACGCGCCAAAGATCGCGTTCCGGAACGCATTGCTCGCGGCCATGCAGCGCGACCACCTCGACGCTATTGTTTACCCCACATGGAGCAATGCGCCGCGCAAGGTGGGAGACACGAAGAGCCCCGCCGGCGATAACAGCCAGGTGCTCTCGCCGCAGACTGGCTTTCCTGCGATGACGGTGCCCATGGGATTCACTCACGGTACTTTGCCTGCCGGACTCACATTCATTGGCCCGCTCTTCTCAGAGCCAACGCTGATCCGGCTCGGCTACGCGTATGAACAGACGACGCACCACCGACGTCCGCCAGAGGGTTTTGCACCGCTGCCGTAGAGTGGGTTCAGAGCAAGTCCTGAGAAGAGGTGTTCCGCGACTTCAGCGATGCGGAAGAGCCAGCGGGATGAGCCGCAGGTTCACTTTTGCGTGCGGGTATCCTTAATACGCAGCGATCCCGGTAAGATGCTGGCCCAGGATCAGCGCGTGGATATCGTGGGTGCCCTCGTAGGTTTTCACGCTTTCCAGGTTCATCATATGGCGCATGATGGGGTAGTCCTCGGTGATGCCGTTTGCGCCCAGAACGTCGCGAGCCATGCGCGCTGTTTCGAGGGCCATCCACACGTTGTTGCGCTTGGCCATGGAGATGTGCTGGTGGCCGACCTTGCCCGCGTCCTTTAGCCGGCCGACATGCAGCGAGAGCAATTGGGCCTTGGAGATTTCGCTGGCCATCCACACCAGCTTCTCCTGAATCAGCTGATGCGATGCGATCGGCTGCCCGTGGAATTGCTTGCGGGTCTTGGCGTATTGGAGCGCCGTGTCATAGCAGGACATGGCTGCGCCTATGGCGCCCCAACTTATGCCGTAGCGGGCCTGGTTCAGGCACATAAGCGGGCTCTTCAATCCGCCGGACAGCGGAAGCAGGTTGGCGGCCGGAATGTGCACGTCCTGCAGCACCAGGCCGCTGGTGATGGATGCGCGCAGGGACCACTTGCCATGCACGTCGTGCGCGGAAAAGCCCGGGCGGTCTGTTTCGACGAGGAAGCCGCGGACCTTGTTGTCCTCATCTTCGACCTTGGCCCAGATGATGGCTACGTCGGCTATGGAGCCGGAGGTGATCCACATCTTCTCGCCGTTCAGAATGTATTCATTGCCGGACGTGCGCGCGGTGGTGGTCATTCCGCCGGGGTTGGATCCGAAGCCGGGCTCGGTGAGGCCAAAGCAGCCGAGCTTTTTGCCGCTGGCGAGGGCCGGGAGCCAGGTGTTTTTCTGGTCTTCAGATCCGAAGGTGTAGATGGGGTACATGACCAGCGCGGACTGCACGCTGACAAAGCTGCGCAGGCCCGAGTCGCCGCGCTCCAATTCCTGGGTGACGAGGCCGTATTCGACGTTGGACATGCCGGCGCAGCCGTAGCCCTCGAGCGATGCGCCGAAGAAGCCCATCTCACCCATCTGCGGGACCAGTTCGCGGGGAAAGCGGCCCTCGCGGAAACACTCCTCAATGATGGGGATGATGTTGTCTTCGACGAAATCGCGCGCGGTACGGCGCACCAGCAGTTCGTCTTCAGAGAAGCCAGAGTCGAGATGAAGGAAGTCAAAATTCTGGAATTTGAATGACATAAGGGCACCTTCGTTCCGGTGCTAAGGCTAGCAGATTGGAGGGTTGGGGTTCCAGCCGACGGCACTACGGTGCAGTGAATTCAAAGTCGATGTGATAATACCATGGCTGGCCGTTCACCAGGTAAGGTTTGAACCGGCAGTTGCGGGTATTGAGCTTCGCCTTCTGAATCACTTCCCAAGGAACTCCGGCTGGGAAGCTCTCTCCCGTGTCCTTTCCCTGCTCGTTCACTGAGACTCGAATCTTGAAGCTGGTTCCGCTCGGCAGTAAACCTGCAGGCAACACGGGGTTATACCCGCAACCACTCGCAACCTTGTCAATATCCTTGCCCGTGAGAACCGGAAGCGGGTCGGCGATATGAGTGGAGAAGTGCAGAACGAGCGGCGTTTCCATCTGTTCCGCGACGCCGTTCACCATGAGGGGCTTGAACTTGTAATTCATTGCCTGGTCGCGGCCAAAATCCGCTACGCCGCCGCTATCCGAACTGTGTTCATATGCTTCACGAACCTGGCCTTTGCGGTCAGTCAGCACATGAATTATCATGTTTCCTTCGGTCTTGCCTTCGCGGATTGTGGGCCAGTCAATAGCCGGTGCCTTCTCAATGAGTGCCTGGTTTGTAGCCATGGAGACAAAGCTGGTTTCAATGCGTTGATCGGTCGGAGTGGGATGTTCCACCGTGAGGAGACTCTCGTCGACTTGCTTCCAGGCTTCCAATTTGCTCAATCGGCCGAGGATCTTTTCATTGTCGCCATCGTACGTGACGTAACTCCTGGCAATTTGCTTCTTGCCAAATGGTTCATAGTCGTCGAATTCCATGAACGAAGTGAAGTCCATCGCCGATTGAATGCGCGGCTCGCTTCCTTGAAAGCATAGGCTCGCCCATGTCATCTGGTCTGTAATGCCTCCCGGCCGGTCGTCTCGGCTGATGCAGCTACGCATCTGCCCCTTGCCGACAGCCACAGTTCCGATCCGTCCCCGAAACAAATCAGCGCGGCGCAGCGGGTCGAGTAACGCCAGAGCATAGTTGCGAAGCCATCCGGGATAGAAATCGCCGGTGTTCTTTTCCTCTAGGGCATCGCCACTCACGATTTTGGTCTGCTGAAAGCTCTTCGAGCCAACAGCAATTCGGTAGTGCGTTGCATCGGCCCAGTACACTTCGATGGTTCCTTCAAACGGCGAGCCTTTTTCGGTAGGCTTGGAAATCTCCATCAGCGCATGGAAGGAAACGCCATGATAAGTCAGCGAGGACGCTTCGAGAGCTCTCTGTATCGCCTGGTCTGCTGGAACCCGCTCAAAATGCTGCATTGGAGGCCGGCTTACGCTGGAGACTTGAGCGTAAATCGCGATGGAATTGCCCAAACAAAAGACAGCCAGCACGCCAAGGGATATCTTCATGGTGCGTGAAATTATACTTCAGCGCTGCTTCGGCCTCTCTGTTTTCCTACTCCAGAAACTCGCGGACGAATTTGTTGTCGGTGTGCAGCAGCTCGTGCAGCGAGCCGTCGAAGATGAGCCGTCCCTCTTCGAGCATCAGGTAGGTGGTGTTGGGGTCGGTCTCGCCCTTCGGCAACGGGACCATGCAGTTCTTCTCGGTGTCGAAGTGGTGAGTGGACAGGGTGAAAGCGTCCTGCAGGCGGTGCGTCACGAGCAGCGAGGGCGTGCGATAGACATCGCGCTGCTTCATCACCAGTTCAACGATGGTTGTGGAGGTAATTGGATCGAGGCCGCCGGTGGGCGAGTCGTAAAGCACCAGCTCCGGATGCCGGATGAGCGCACGCGCGATTGCAACTCGACGACGCATACCGCCAGAGAGACTGCCGGGCAAAAAACCGAATGTGTTGTCGAGTTCTACGAAACGGAGGGCTTCGTGTACGCGCTCGTCAATCTCTGCGTCCGGAACGCGCTCCTGGATCAGTTGATATGCGACGTTATCGCGGACGGTGAGCGAATCGAACAATGCGCCTTCCTGGAAGACCATTCCGGTGCGCGAACGCAGGGGGAAAAGTTTCTGCTCCGGCATGTGCGAGATATCTTCACCAAACAGCCGAATGCTGCCCTCGTCAGGCCGGAGCAGCCCGTTGGTCAGCTTGAGTAACACGCTTTTGCCTACGCCCGCCGGCCCGAGCAGAATGCGTGTCTCTCCAGGCGCCACGGAGAAGCTTACGTTTTCAAGAACGGTGGGGCCATCAAAAGCGATAGATACCCCGTCAAAGGCAACCACCGGCTGGGCATCCGCGGGCGGAGGCGGTTCGGGCGCGACGGTTGCGGAGGGTTCGGGCATCGGAGACTCTAAGCTACCGGAAAATGGAGAGCATTACCTGGGTGACCAGGGTATCTACAACAATGATGAGGACAGAGGCGGTGACGACGGCCGAAATGGTGGAGCGGCCGACGCCCTCGGTGCCGCCGGTAGTTCGCATGCCGTAGAAGCAGCCGATGGAGGCGATGATGAATCCGGAAAACAGCGGCTTTACCAAGCCCTGCAGGATATCGGGATAGCGCAGAGATTCCCATGCGCTGGAGAAGTATTGGGTTCCGTTCTGGCCGTTGAGGAAGACGGTGACGACGCCGCCGCCGGCGATGCCGCATGCGTTGGCCAAGATGGTCAAAAAGAACAACATGGCGATTGAGGAGAAGAGACGCGGTGTGACCAGCTTGCGCATCGGGTCAACTCCAAGGGCGCGCATTGCATCTATCTGTTCAGTGACCACCATGGAGCCCAGTTCACTGGCCATCGAAGATGCGTTGCGGCCTGAGACCATGACGCCGGTGAGCACCGGGCCCAATTCGCGGATCATGGTGAGCGCTACAAACCGGCCCGTCAGGTTGGTGGCGCCAAACTGCGCAAGTGTCGCAGCTGATTGAAGCGCCAAAACGCAGCCGGTGAAAAATCCCGACAGCAGTACGATGGGAGAGGAGCCGAAGCCGATAATGTCCGACTGCACCAGGAATTCCGGCCAGTAAACGGGCGGACGAAAAAGATTCATGACCGCGCGCCACGAGAACAGGGAGTACTCCTGCACCGTGAGCACAAGCTGCTTTGCCTTTGTTTCGATCGTTCCAATCGCCATTTTATGGTCTGCTGGCCTGGAAAGAAGGGACGTGCTGTGGCAACGCACTCCCGCCTTCATGGACAGAATAGCGCACAGGGCGTTTCAGAGTCAGAGAAGTGAGCCTCTTGCAGTGCCTTTCAGCATCAGACAACAAGAAGGTTCGTCAACAAAGTGAGCAAAGATTACCTGCCTAAAGGGAGAATATTCACGGTCGCCAAACGTTTGATCGATTGAAACTCTTTTGTTTTCAAATTTTTGCACGATGGGCCATTAAGTGCATTGTCATTGATGAGGATGTGTGTCGTACGAGGTTCCGAGGAGGCTCCAATGCGTACATTTCATTTGCGGTTGATTCTTGCCCTCATCACAGGGATCACGCTGGTCTCCGTTGCCTCAACTTATTTTGAGGTGCTATCCCACAAGCACATGCTGCGCAAGGACCTGGAAAGCCGAACCGCCCGGATCGGAACCAGCCTGCAAGTGGAGATGGAAGATGTAGTGGCCGGCAACCGGGTGAGTGCGATCAGGGCTACGCTGGCGCGTGAAAATGCTGCCGAGCAGACACTGGGCATGGCCGTCTATAACCCCGCTGGGCGGTTGGTAGCCTCTGCGGGCCAACAGGATGTGATTGCAGCCCTGCCGCCGGGCCCGGCGCAACAGGCGATGGAGCGCGATGCGAAGACGTCTGTTTTCAGCCATGCCGGCGATAGCCAGTGGCTCGAGGATGTGACACCGCTTCATGGGGATGGGCAGCTGACCGGAACACTGGTGGTTCTGGCCGATGCGAGCTACATTCGCGCCGAAGGGAATACGCTTTGGTGGCGCAGTTTCTGGCGCATCCTGGCGTTTGTGGTGCTCATTGTGGGTGTGACGCTGCTGATGGTCCGCTGGTTTCTCATGCGTCCCATCAGCCGCGTGGTTGAGCGGCTACGCGGAGTGCGGCTGGGCCACGCCGACTCCCTCGAAGACGAGGACTCTGAAGAACTGGGACTGTTTACCCCGCTTGCGCGTGAAGTGAGGACAATGACCGAAAGTCTTCTGGGCGCACGCGCCGCGGCCGCCGCCGAAGCTCGTTTGCGCGATGCAGGCGAGAACCTATGGACCGCTGAGCGGCTGGCGGTACACATGCGCGACCGCAACGGCTCGAGCCGCATCTTTGTCGTCTCAAACCGCGAGCCCTACATGCATGTGCATAAAGGCCGGGAGATTGAGTGCATGGTTCCTCCGAGCGGACTGGTGACGGCGATTGAGCCCGTGCTGCGCGCGTGCGATGGTGTGTGGGTGGCGCATGGAAGCGGCAATGCGGACGCCATGACCGTTGATTCGTATGATCGGCTTCGTGTTCCTCCGAACGATCCGCGCTACACGCTGCGCCGCGTGTGGCTGTCGAACCACGAAGAGGAAGCGTATTACGATGGTTTCGCCAACGAAGGCCTGTGGCCGCTCTGCCACATCGCTCATACTCGGCCCATCTTTCGCGCCTCTGACTGGGAGGCCTATCGCGCAGCCAATGAGAAGTTCGCGGCGGCGGTTCTAGAGGAGATGGAGGGCAGCGCTGAACCCGTCGTCTTTGTTCAGGACTATCATCTGGCGCTGGTACCGCGTCTCGTGAAGGCCGCGCGACCCGATGCGCGCGTGGCCATCTTCTGGCATATTCCGTGGCCAAACCCCGAGGCATTCGGTATTTGTCCCTGGCAGGCTGAACTGCTTGACGGCCTGCTTGGCGCCGACCTAATCGGCTTCCACATCCCGCTGCACTGCAACAATTTCCTGTCCACGGTGGATCGCGTACTCGAGTCTCGCACCGATCGCGAACACATGACTGCGCGGCGGAATGGCCATACCACCACCGTGCGGCCCTATCCGGTGAGCGTTGCGCTCGATGGGTCGAAACCTGATCGTGTGAAAGAGGACTTTGGCAGGCCGCACCTGAGTGCTACGCGCGACGACCTGCTGCGCGAGTTTGGCGTGCGCTGCGAGCACCTGCTGCTGGGCGTTGACCGGCTCGATTACACCAAGGGGATCGTGGAGCGAATCATGGCCGTCGAGCAACTGCTCGAGGATCACCCTTACTATCGCGAGCGTGTGACGCTGGTGCAGATCGCTGCTCCAAGCCGCACGCGCATTCCGAGTTATGTGGAATTGAAGTTCCGAGTTGAGGAGGCGGCTGAGCGCCTGAATGTCCGCTATGGAACGGCGCATTGGAGGCCGATTGTCCTGATCGAACGCCAGTGCAGCCACGAGGAAGTTGATCGCTGGTACCGCGCGGCGGAGATATGCCTGGTGACTTCGCTGCATGACGGAATGAACCTGGTGGCCAAGGAGTATGTGGCGGCTCGCGACGATGGAGACGGAGTGCTGGTGCTCAGCAAATTCACAGGCGCCGCGGTGGAGTTGCGCGATGCGCTGATGGTGAATCCGTACGACAGGGAAGGCGTGGCCGAAGCGATTCATCGCGGTCTGGAGATGGAGCGCGGCGAACGGGGCATGCGCATGCAGTGGATGCGGCGGCAGGTGATGGAGCACAACATCTACCGCTGGGCTGCGCGGGTTCTCGGCGATCTGCGCGAACTTCGGCTGGAGAACGCCGAGGGGGTGGATGCACGCCAACTCGGCCCAGTCTCAGTACCCACGAAGCATCGTAAACTGGCGTAGAAAGCGAGCGAGTGGTGACAGTGGAGGCGGCAGAAAAGCTGGCAGACTTCTTTGCCGGGTTTGCGGGCGGCGCTAACCCGATCCTGCTTCTGGACTACGACGGCACACTCGCATCGTTCCGCGTGGATCGCTTTCAATCGCGCCCCTGGGCAGGCGTGCGCGAGCTTTTGACGCGCATTCAGCGCCAGGGCAGAACGCGCATGGCGGTCATCACCGGCCGCCCCGCCGGCGAAATTGCGCCGATGCTTGGTCTTGATCCGCCGCTTGAGGCGTGGGGATTGCATGGCGCCGAGCGGCTCTATTCCGACGGCAGACGCGAACTCGAACAACCGCCGCCGGCAACGCGCGGTCTGCTGGATGAGTTAAAGCAACATCTCCGGCATGACAGTCTTGGCGGCCTCTTTGAAGACAAGGCCAACGGTGCCGTCATGCACTGGCGCGGTGTTTCACCGCGCAAAGCGAAAGTCATCGAAGCGCGCACGCGGGCGCTCTTTGAGCCGCTTGCACAACTGGATGGACTAAGGCTGCTGGATTTCGAGGCTGGACTCGAATTACGGGCTGGCCGCAATAAGGGTGGGGCCGTCGAGGCCATTCTTGCAGAGGCAGATACGGGAGGGCCAGTCGCTTACCTGGGAGACGACTTGAGCGACGAGGCCGCATTCAGCGCTGTCAATACGCTGGGCTCGCGCGGGCTGAGCGCGCTGGTTCGACGTGGGTATCGCGAGACTGCCGCAAAGATCTGGCTGAGACCGCCTTCGGAAGTGAGAGAGTTTCTTGCCAAATGGCTAGAGGCTTCGTCGTCCCTGTCCCCAGGGCCCAGCTAAAACTGCCGTGGAGGGGTATCCTGCCCCTCGTCTTCTCGCAGCCACCTCGGCGTTGTCGTCAGGCGCGCATGGACCTGTGTAGTGTCAGATGTGTCACCGGTTCAATCTATCGGGGATTCGCCTGGTCCGTACCTGATTTTCCTTCCTTACCCCCCATTCCCGCAAAAAATAAGCGGCTTGTTTTCATGCGGATAGCGGTTAGGGGCCACCAGATGTGTGATAACAAAAGACTTCTCCGCGAAAATCAGAAAACAAAGGACTTAGAGCGGTTCTCCAGTCCACGTGGAGTCGTTGAAGTTGTGAAAGGCGGCTTATTCTTAAGGAAAAAGCCATTCAGCAATCGTGCTTTCCCCTGCGCCGACTGGAGAACCGCTATAGATCCAGAATGGAGAACTATGCGCGGGCCTGCGCGGGCCGAGCGGACAAGACGCTGGGGCGGGTCAGCGCGTAATTCCAATACTCAATTCCATGGTAGTGGATTGAGGGGAAATAGTCGGCAAACGGGGATGGCGGTGGAAGTGGTTGAAACCAATATGGATGCCTTCGGTCTGGGAGGGGGCGGGACTTGACAACTGAATTTGCGGGCGGATGTGGATGTGGGTCCTGGCGCCGAGTTTGAAGGCTCGGAAATAGGCATCATGTCCCCAGTCTTCCCCATACTCGTCCTGTCACGATCTCACCGCAACGCCCGCTCATCGCAAAGAGGGACCGGGGGGGCACCCGCAGGAGCTGAACGCTCAAGTAGCTTAATGGGCGTTTTTCGGCACGAATGAAGTCGTGCCCTTTCAGAGCTCCGGCTTCCCCGTTCTACTCGCGGCCCTTTTTCCTGATCTCGATATTGAGGCGCTTGATCTTCTGGTTGAGCGTGGAGAGAGGAATGTGGAACTGCTCGGCTGCGTCGGTCTGGTTGCCGTTGCAGCGCTCCAGCTTCTCAATGATGATGCGCCGCTCAATGTCTTCGAGGATGTCGAAGAGCGAGGCGTTGGGATTGTGCTCGAGCAGTGCGTCCTGGAAGCTTCTGCCGGTGATGTGACCGGGCAGCAACTCTGAACCGATGACCGGTCCGTTGGAGAGCACGACGCCGCGTTCGATGGAGTTTTCAAGTTCGCGCACGTTGCCGGGCCATTCGTAATCCACCAGCGCGCGCAGTGCGTCGTTGGTGAGCTTGCGCGGGGGCAGCTCATTTTCCTTGGCGTAGAAGTCGAGGAAGTGCTGGACCAGCAGCGGAATGTCTTCACGGCGCGCGCGCAGCGGAGGCAGGTCGACAGTAATGACGTTGAGCCGGTAAAACAGATCTTCGCGGAACTTGCCCTCGCGTACGGCCTGGCGCAGATCGATGTTGGTGGCGGCGATGATGCGCACGTCCACCTGGATTTCCTGAATGCCGCCGAGGTGCATGAAACGCCGGTCCTGCAGCACGCGCAGAATTTTTGCCTGGGTGTCCATGCCCATCGTGGCAATTTCGTCCATAAATAATGTTCCGCCGTTGGCTACTTCAAAGAGGCCCTTCTTTGCCGCAACCGCCGAGGTGAATGCACCCTTGACGTGTCCGAAGAGCGTCGACTCAAGAAGCTCGGAAGGCATGGCGCCGGTGTTGATAGGGACGAATGGCTTGTCTTTGCGCGGCGAGTTGGCGTGAATGGCCTTGGCGATGAGCTCCTTGCCGGTTCCGCTCTCGCCCTGGATGAGTACCGTGGAGCGGCTGGGCGCGACCTGAGCAACAAGGTCGAACACCTTGAGCATGATCTCGCTTTTGCCCACGATGTTGGTGAAGTTGTAGCGCTGCTTGAGAGCGCGCTTGAGTTGCAGGTTTTCTTCTTCGGCACGATGACGAGCAGCGGCCGAACGAATGTCGGCGAGCAGCTTTTCGTTGTCCCACGGCTTCTGAACAAAGTTTTCCGCGCCGGCGCGAATGGCTTCGACGACGTTTTCGACGGTGCCGTACGCGGTAATCATGATCACCGGCAGTTCGGGCTGGCGGTTTTTGATCTGCGGCAACAGATCGAGCCCGCTTTGGCCCGGCAACGCCAGATCGAGCAACACCAGGTCGAAGTTGTCCTGATCGAGAATGCGCAGTCCCTCTTCGCCGTCAATGGCCATACGTACCTGGTAGCCCTCCAGAGTGAGCAGCAATTCAAGTGACTCGCGAATAGCGGACTCGTCATCGATGACGAGGATTCGTGCGCCTGCAGAGCCATTGTTTGCGGGGGACGACGGGACGGGCAAATTCACGGGCAGAACGACCTCAGACATGTACGGACTTCCTTAACAGCGGAAATTCAAGATGAAACGTTGTGCCGGAGCCGACCGCGCTCTCGACATGGATCTTGCCCGCGTGCTCCTG
>Ga0116135_1000313_pt1 | contig 26796 bp, 33 predicted proteins | sample June2015DPH_20_1_FD_89738 | JGI IMG/M metagenome (GOLD analysis project Ga0116135, IMG submission 89738) | Peatland microbial communities from SPRUCE experiment site at the Marcell Experimental Forest, Minnesota, USA - June2015DPH_20_10 | ecosystem: Environmental > Terrestrial > Soil > Wetlands... | reverse complement strand
GAAGGTGTCGCCGGTGGCGGTCGTCTCCAGATTGGCGGTGACCTCGGAATAGCCGGGGGTGTTCGCGTTCGAGACGTTTTGACTCGTGGCGTCGAGGGCGGCGGTTTGCGCCGCGAGCCCGTCGGACGCGATGTTGAGCAGGCCGAATAGCGATGTGGAATTCATGGCCTAGCCCCGGACCGACAGGCGGTTGCCGGCGCCGAGAATCGGCCGCCCTGGAAAGCCCGGCGCGGAGACCGCCAACTGACCCCCACGTACGCGCAGGATGTCCCGAAGAATGCTACGAGCATGCGCGAGCAAAACGCCGTTCTGTCGCAGCTTGCCGACGACGGTGCGCAGCCGAGGCGCCAGACGGGCGCGCTCCGCCGGTTCGAGTGTCGTCAAAAGCCGAACCAGGTCGAGCTTCTGAGCGGCGGTCGCATCGACCGCCGCCCCGTCGAGCCGCCGGATGGCGTCGCGCTCGGCTTCGAGGACTTGATCAAGCGTGTCCAGCGCCCCTTGCCCGTTCATCAACTCAATCTCCGTTCACGATACGTTGAGCAATTTTCGTGCTGTCGACGTCGAGGGTTCCCGAGCTCACGGCCTGTTGCAGCCGCGCAACTTTCGCCTCGTCCACGTCGCTACCGCCGGACGCCTGTTGTGCGTCGGCGAGTTCGCGTGCCTTCGCGGACACGGTGACGGTGACGGCACTTTGCGCCTCGGCGCTCGTTGCGCCGGCCGCGCCGGCGCCGCTCGTTCCCACCTTGTTGCGTGCCGCAGCGTTTTGCGCCGCGTCGGCGCCAAGCGCCGCGTACCTGTCGTTGATCCGCATCGTTCTCTCCGCGGGGCGGGGGGTTACTTTGGCCCGCTACCCTGGGGAACGGCGACGCACACGCGAGCTTGAAGACTATTTTTGCTTCGATGCCGCCGCGTGCGCGCGATTGAGCGCGTCCTCGATTTCGCGCGCGAGCCCGAGGCCGCCTCCCTTCGTGATGCCCGAAGCGAGGGCGTCGACCGCCATTCCGTCGTAACCCTGCTGCTTGTCATGACCGCCTCCGACCTTTGCGGCGGTCAGGATTTGACGGACGAACATCGCCTCGAACTCTTGCGCGGCCTTGTGAACCTTCGGGTCGACCGGCGTTGGGCCGGGCTTGGTCACAGCGTTGGCCTTGGCCAACGGGGCCTGGGACGTGATGGGGGCGATCTTGTTCATTGGATGACTACCTCCGCCTCTAACGCACCTGCAGCGCGCAGGGCATCGAGCACACTGGCCAGTTCGCGCGGCGCGAGTCCGAGCGCTCCGAGCGCCGAGGCGACGTCTGCGAGGGTCGGCGCCGCCGGCACGTAGGTGACCGTCTTGCGTCCTTCGCTCGCCTCGATTTCCGTATGGGGCACGACCACCGTCGTCCCCTTGCCGCCCGGACCGAACGGCTGCGAAGCCTCCGGGGTCTCCTTGACGACGATCGTCAGGTTTCCGTGGACGACGGCGACCGGAGACAAGCGCACATCGCCCCCTGCCACGATCGTGCCGGTCCGCTCGTTGATGACGACGCGCGCGGGCCTGACCGGGGCGACCTCCAAATCCTCGAGCAATGCGACGAGATCGATGATTCGCGTCGTATATTCGCCCGGCACTTTGACCGATACCATCCCGCCGTCGAGCGGCGACGCAGTCCCCGCTCCGAGCTTCTTGTTGATCGCCTCGGCGATGCGGCTCGACACGGTGAAGCCGGGAACCCGAAGCTCCAGCCTCAGCGCACCGTCGGCGACCAGGGTGGTGGGCACCTCGCGCTCCACGATCGCGCCCTCGACGATACGACCCGCAGTCGTCAAGCCGGAATTGATGGAGGTGCCGCTCGCGCCTCGTGCGCTGAACCCCCCCACGAGCATGCTTCCTTGCGCCACGGCATACACGCGCTGATCCGGGCCCTTCAAGACCGTCTGGATCAGCACGCCGCCCGAGAGCGAACGCGCGTTGCCGATCGACGACGCCGTGACGTCGATCTTCGTCCCCGACTTTGCGAACGGCGGCAGCACCGCCGTCACGACGACGGCCGCCGCGTTTTTCAGCCGCATCTGCTGCAGTTGCGTCGTGTCGATTTGCACCCCGAGCCGGCGGAGCAACGACAAGATCGATTGGCCGGCGAACGGAACCGTGAAGTCGTCTCCAGTCCCCGAGAGCCCGCTCACGATGCCGTATCCAATGAGTTGATTGTCTCGCGCGCCGGCGACTTCGACCAACTCCCGCAGCTTGTCGGCGTGCGCCACGCGTGGGGCGGCGCACAATGCGATGGCCGCCATCCAAGCGGTGAACAATATCTTGAATTTGCGCAATGGAATCATTCCTCAAAACGGGTTGATCGTATCGAGGATCCGCGCGAGCCACCCCTTGCGCTGTTGTTCCGCGATGTCGCCACGGCCCGTGAATTCGATTTGCGCGTCGGCTATCCGAGACGAGATCACCGAATTGTCCTGAGCGATATCGGTCGGACGTACGAGACCGGATATGTAAAGATGGTATTCCTCGTTGTTGATGAGCAGCACCTTCGTGCCTTCGAGGAACATGTCGCCGTTCGGCATCTCACGCGCAACGCGTACGGCGATGTCGCCCGCCAGCTGACCGCTCCGCGCCGTGTCGCCTGCGCCGTTGTACGTGGTCTGGCTCGCGTAACTGAAGAGCGTCGACGGATCCAACGCCGGATAGGCCTTTTTCAAGGCCGGGACGAGACCGAGAAGGCCGGTGAGACCGCTGCTGCCCACCGAGTTATGGCTGAGATCGGTCGTCGCGGTGCCCGACGCATTCGGGGTTTCGTTGATGTGAATGAGCAGCATGTCGCCGACGCGCACCGCGCGGGTGTCTTCGAGATATCCCGGCACCGCGTCGCTGAACAGCGACCCCACGGCAGGGCGCGCGGACGGCTGTCCCTGCGCATAGGTTCCGGGGCTGTAGACCCTCTGGCGCGGCGTGAACGCGCCGATGTGCGGCGCGCCTCCGCCGCAGGCCGGCAGGACCAAGGCGATCAGGAGGAACGACAGGCGAGAGGCCATCATGGCGAATCCAGCGCGACGGCGTGTTCGGAGTCCTCGAGACGGGCGCGCACGACGCGCCCCGACGGGTGCAAGACGACCGGAAGAATCCCACCGATGTCGGCATCCGCTCCGGCCGTGCCCGAAGAGGTCACTTCGACGAGCCCGCGCCGAACGACCAGGGTGACCCGCGCGCCGTGCACCAGATCGGGGATGGCCGCCTCCTCGGAGAGTGTCAGATCGACAGGGACACTGATCATCACGAGCGCCTCGGACTGCTCGAAGAACACGAGGCTCACGGCGGACGAGACCGGACCGGTCCGTCGCGGAGGCCGGGGCAGGTCGACCGTCACCCGCGTAAAGCCGTCGGGAACGTCGATCGCGCGACCGGGATGGACGGCGCTGAGCGCAACACCGCGGGTGAGCTTGGAGGTCACGCCTTGGCGGACGAGCTGCTCGATGTCGGTCGGTTCGACCCTCTTGGTCTTGCGCAGCACACGCACCGAGGCGGGCACGTGCTCGGCATCGTCGATGTCGTGATCATGGAGCACCCGAACGATCTCCTCGCGGTCGATGACCCGCGAACCGCCCATGGCCGGCGCCGGGCCGAGGTCGATGCCCGCCGCCTCGGGCGCGAGTCCCTCGACGACGTCACCGACCGAGACGCGGGAGCTCGCCACGCGAATCTCTCGCACTTTCGGGCCGGCCGCGAAGCACGGCGTCGACACGAACGCGAAGAGCGCGGCGAAGATCAGGGGGCGCATCATCATCTCATCTGCGTAGCGTTTTGCAGCATCTGATCCGCCGCGGACACGACCTTCGAATTGATCTCGTACGAGTTCTGGGCGGCGATGAGCGCCACCATTTCGGTCACGACGTCCACGTTGGAGCTCTCGAGCGAACCCTGCAGAATCGTGCCGCTTCCGTTGAGTCCGGGAGTCCCCGTTTGCGGATTGCCGCTCGAGTCGGTCGCCAGATACAAATTCTGACCCACCGCGGACAATCCGTTGGGATTGGGAAACGTCGTAACCTGCAATTGGCCGAGCGTGACTTGGGCGGTCTGCCCCTGCTCGGTAGCGGTCACGGTGCCGTCGGTGCCGATCGTCACTGCCGTCGCCGTGGTCGGCACCGTAATCGGAGGGTCGACGGGCAGACCGTCGCTCGTCGTCATGCGACCTTGCGCGTCGAGCTTGAGCGAGCCGGCTCGCGTGTAGCCGACCGTTCCGTTCAGCTGCGTCACGGCGAGAAAGCCGTTGCCCTGGATAGCCAAGTCCAGCGGGTTGCCGGTCTGCTGCAGGGCGCCCTGCGAGAACGAACGAGCGGTCGCCGCGACGCGCGCTCCGGTACCAACCTGGGTCGACGTAGGCACCACGTTGCCGCCGTCCGCCAGCCCGGCCGAACGGACGTTCTGGTAGAGCAAGTCTTCGAACTCGGCGTTTTGGAGCTTGTATCCGACGGTGTTGGCGTTCGCGAGATTGTTCGCGATCGTGTCGAGCTGAGTTTCTTGGGCGGCCATGCCCGTAGCCGCGATGTTGAGGGACTGGAACATACGGGGGGGGGTTGCCAGTTTGATGCCAGGGGGCGGTCCGCCCTCGCCGCGGGCCCAACGGGTCTCGGTTTCGGTGCGGCCACCGTCCGTCCTTTGGCGCTACCGTCACGCGGTTGGCGGTCGTTCCGGTCGCGGACTGTTTTGGGGACGGACCCACGCGGGACCCGGTTTACGGATGCTCGTCGACCGGCACACTCACCGCGACCACCAGGTCGACTCGGCGATTTTGCTTGCGTCCGTCCTCGGCCGCATTCGACGCCACGGGCCGGAACTCGCCGTAGCCCGCTGCCGACAGATGTTCCGCGGCCACGCCTTCGCTCGCAAGCTGGCGGAGGACGACCATCGCACGCGCCGTGGACAGCTCCCAGTTGGAGCGAAACCGCGAATTGGAAATCGGCCGGTTGTCCGTGTGACCTTCGACTCGAACGTCCAGGAGGCGCTTGCCGAGCTCGGGTCCGAGCGCCTGCAGCGTGAGCGCCGCTGCGGGCTTCAGCCGGTCGTCACCGCTTTCGAAGAACACGCCGTCCGCAAGGCGCAGCACGAGCTCGTTGCGGCGACGCAATAGCTGCAGCCCTTGCGCGTCGCCCTTGTCCGCGAGCTCCTGAAGCGCAGCACGCACCTTTTCGAGCTCCGGCGGCAGTCCGTCCTCGATCTTGGGCACCTCCTGCAGGATGTCCTGAGCCGGCAAAATTCCTTTTCCGCGGTCGGGAAACATCTCGTTGCCGAGGGCCTTCGAAAACGCTTCGGTGAAGCGTCCCACCTTCTTCGAGTCGACCTGCGACACGGCGAACATCACGACAAAGAACGCGAAGAGCAGCGTGATGAAGTCCGCGTAGCTCACGAGCCATCGCTCGTGATTGACGTGCCCTTCGGCGCGTTTTTTTCGGCGGACGCTCATCGCGGCTCAGGCGGTCGCCCGCGCGGCTTCGCCCGCGACCGCCGGCTTCTTCGACGACTCGCTCTTGTGAACGAACTCGGCGAGACGCTCGCGTACCAGCTTGGGGTTCATTCCCTCTTGAATCGCCAGGACGCCTACGAGCGTCAGCTCCCGCAACGTGACTTCTTCGCGCAGGCCGAGCTTGATGCGGCCGCCCAACGGCAAGAAGATGAGATTGGCTACGGCGACGCCGTAGATCGTCGCGACGAACGCGCCGGCGATGCCTTCGCCTACCGCCGCGATGTCGCTCAGGTTGCTCATGACGTGGATCAGACCGAGGACCGCACCAATGATCCCGATCGTGGGGGAATAGCCGCCGGCGGCTTCGAACGCTTTGACTCCGTCCTCTCCGTGCTCCTCGAACTGTCCGATGGTGATCTCCATCGTCTCTCGCAGGGTCGTGGAGTCCGCGCCGTCGACCGCCATCATGAGAGCCTTGGCGAGAAACGGATTGGAAGCGCTGGACGCTACCTTTTCGAGCGCCAGGATCCCATCGCGCCGGGCGCGGTTCGCGTAGTCGACGATCTCGTCGATGAGCTTCGTACCGTCTTGCGAGGGCTTCTTGAAGGTCGCGCCCGCAGCCCGCACGGCCGACAAGAGCGTCGACAGCGGATACTGGACCATGACGGCACCGAGGGTGCCCCCGACGACGATGAGCGCGGCGGGGCCTCCGACCATGGCGCCGAGATGGCCGCCTTCGAGCAGGTTGCCCGCCAGGATGGCAAAGAGGGCGACGACGATTCCTATCAGCGGTCCGGGTTGCATTTATCGGCCTCCACGTCGCGAGAGGGGCGGAAGAGAGGCACGAGAAGGAATTTCCGAAATCGGGCGCGGAGGCACGCTCAGCCGAGGCGGGTCCCCGATTCGGGCGTTGAACGGCTCGAGGCTGGTCTCTCCGATGCGAATGCTCCGCCGGAACTCGATCACCAGCGCAATGAGCTCGTCCAGCGTCTCCCGGACGATGATCTTCTCTCCCCCGATCAAGAAGAGCGTGGTGTCGGGGTTCGTGTCCGCCCACCCGATATGGTCGGGATTGATGGCGACCACATGGTTGTTCAACCTGGTGAGCTTCAGCATGACGCGAGACGCCTCCGTGGCCGTTCTCAGCAACGGGCGAGCCATCGTCGGACCGAGCGACGGCACGCGACGTGAAAGGCTCGAGCCCATCGCATGGGCCTTCTCGACTCAGTGGTACGACTTCAGGCGGGGCTGGACTACCACCTCGCCCGCGCCAATCTGCTCACCGCCAACCTCACTCAGGTCGACACGCCCAACTACCGGCCGGTCGATCTCGCGAGAACGGGCGACTTCCAGTCGACGCTTCACGTCGCCATGGAGAGCACCAATCCGGCCCACTTCGGTGCGGCGAACGGGACTTCCGCTTCGAAGGAGTCGTTTCAGGTCATGCCGGATCCCGGATCGTCGCGCGGACTCGATGGCAACGGCGTGAACGTCGACCGGGAAGCGGCGAAGGTCGCGGCCAACAACGTACGCTACGAAGCGCTCGCCTCGCTGGTGGCTGGAGAGCTCTCCGGTCTCGAATGGGCTGCCACAGACGGGAGGGGAGCATGAGCCACGAGTTTACGGTTCCGGGCGTATTCAGCGCCATGGAAGTCGCCGCGTCCGGACTGAGCGCCGAGCGCAGCCGCATGAACGTCATCGCGAGCAATCTCGCGAACGCGCACACCACCAAGGGCCCCGACGGCAACCCCTACCAGCGTCAGGATCCGGTATTCGCCTCGCAGCCGGTGTCGCCGGGATCCTTCGACCCGGTGCTCCGCAGCGTGCAAGAGGTCCGGCTCGCCGGTGTACGCACCGATACGACGCCGGGGCAACTCGTGTACGATCCGGGCCACCCTGACGCCAACGCGCAGGGCTACGTGACGTACCCGAACGTCAACGTCGTGACGGAGATGGTCAACCTCATGACGGCATCGCGCGCGTACGAAGCCGGCGTGACGTCGATCGAGAGTCTCAAGACGATGGCCAAGACGGCCATCAAGATCGGACAGTAGCCGTGCGCGTCGGCGGCATCGACGAAACGGCCACGCGGCTTTCTACGGCGGATCCGATCGAGCGCGCGGAATCCGCGCCGAGCGGGGCGGTGGCAGGTATGTCGTTCGGAGACATCCTCGGCACGGCCATCGGGCAGGCCAACCAAGCCGATCAGGTCGCCGCAACGAAGATGGACGCGCTCGCGAACGGGATGAGCGACGATCTTCACGGGACGATGATCGCCGTGAAGGAGGCGGACATCTCCATCAAGCTCGTCGGCACCATCCGCAACAAGCTGCTCGACGCATTCCAAGAGATCTGGAAGACCAGTGTCTAACGCCACTCCACCCAAGAAAGCCGCGCCTCCCACGCCGATCGGCGTCGCCCTCGCCACCGTTCGCGGCTGGTTCGAGCGTCTCTCGAAGCCGGCGCGGGTTCTGCTCTTCTCGACCAGCGCCATCGCCATCCTGCTCGGGTCCTTTTTTGCCTACAAGGAGACCCACGAACCGTACGCGGTACTGTTCGCGCAGCTCGAGCCAGACGACGCGGCGGCGATCGTCACGAAGCTCAAGGAGATGAAGCTTCCGTACCGCCTCGAAGGCGGTGGGTCGACTGTCGAAGTGCCCGAATCGAAGGTGTCGGACGCTCGCCTGGAGCTCGCCAGCGCCGGGATGCCGCGCGGCGGAGGTGTGGGCTTCGAAAGCTTCGACAAGATGCGTCTCGGCGCGACCGAGTTCGAACAGCGGGTGCTCTACCGCCGCGCGCTCGAAGGTGAACTTTCGCGCACCATCGGAACGCTCAGCTCGGTGCAATCGGCGCGCGTGCACCTGGTGCTGCCGGAGAAGTCCGTTTTCGTGACGCGAGCCGAACCGGCCACCGCGTCGATCATGCTGCGGTTGCGGTCGGGACGCGTGCTGGGCGCGTCGGAGATCGCAGGCATCGTGCATCTGACGGCGGCTTCTGTGCCCGGATTGACGGCCGAGCGAATCGCGCTCGTCACGACCGAAGGTCAGATGTTGAAGAAGCCGCGCACGGAAGGCTCGGAAGGATCCCCGGCGGAGTCCGAAGGCGACGAAGGATCTCAGCAGCACACCATCCAAACGCAGCTCGAGGACCGCGTGCGGTCCATGCTGGAGAGGGTCGTCGGTCCCGGACACGTCGATGTGCGCGTCGCCGCGGAGACGGAACCGGCGCGCATCGAGCATACCGAAGACCACTACGATCCGGCCCGGACGACCCTCCGCAGCGAAGAGATCTCGACGGAACGTCAAGGCGGCGGGATGGAGGACACCGTCGCTGGGGTCCCCGGAGCCGAGAGCAATCTGCCTATGGGCAGTGCGTTGCCCGCGGCCGTGGCGGCCGTCGTGGCAGCGACCAAGGGCGACGCCGGGGCCCCGACCGCGGCCGCGCCGGCGAGCAGCATCGCGAATCAGCCTTTCCGTGAATCGCGCACACGAAACTACGAAGTGGACCACGTGAGCGAGAAGCGCTTCGTGAGCGCCGGATCGCTCAAGCGCATCGCCGTGGCCGTGGTGCTCGACGGAGTACCGCGAACGGAAGGCGGCAAGACGTTTCTCGCGCCGCGCGAACACGCGGAGATCGAAAAGCTCGCAGCCCTCGTTCGCAGCGCAGTCGGCGCGAACGACGCGCGCGGCGACGTCGTGACGGTCGACTCGGCGCTCTTCGAGCCCACCCACGACGCGGTCGATGCGGAGCCCCTGCCTATCGCTACGTCGGCGTTGCGGACGTGGCGCTCGTACGTTCCGGCGGCGATTGCCGCAGCCCTTCTCGTCGTGGTCGCGGCCGGAGCGACTGTGTGGGGTCGGCGCCGAGCACCCGCGATGCCGGCACAGGTCGTCCCGGCGCTCGCGTCGGCGACATCGCCTCTGCAGCTCGAGCCCAAGAAGGACAACCGCGACCTTCGTGAGGCAGCGACCCAACGAGCCGCCGAGGACCCCGCTACCGCGGCGCTCGTCCTGCGCGCGTGGCTCGGTACGAACGAGGGCGAACCCAAGCCAATGGCGTCGCGAAGCTGAGCGTCCGAGGTCGTCCTCAGGCACGGCATCCGAGTTGCTCTTACTCCACGCGTGCTCACCGGTGCTGAGAAGGCGGTCCTGTTTCTCCTGTCGCTCGACGAGGCGGTGGCTTCGCCCATCGTCCGCGAGCTGAACGAAGCCGACCTGCGCAAGCTGCGCGCGGTCGCCTCCACGATGCGCGAGGTCCCCTCGGGCGCCCTCGACGAGGCTTTTCGCGAGTTTCTCGATCGATCGTCGTCCGCCGTCGCCGTACCCCGGGGTGGGCTCTCCTATCTCCGGCGCCTTTCGGTCGGTGCGTTCGGCGAGGCGCGCGCACGCGAAGTCTTCGAGGACCGAACGACCACGAGCCCGCTCGCGCGCCTCGAGGGGGCTCCGGCGGACGCGGTCGCCGCACTTCTGGTCAGCGAACCTCCTCAGCTCGTGGCCGCCATTCTGGCGCGACTCGAGCCCAAGGCCGCCGCTGCGATTCTCGCCGCGATGCCGGTCGACCGCCAGAGCACCGTCATCGGTCACGTCAGCCAGATGACGGAGCTACCCGCGAAGGTCGTCGAAGACGTGGCGAGCGCCTTGGCCAACGAGTTGCCCACCGACGATGCGTCGACGCTCATCAGCGTCGACGGGATCGCCAAGGCGGCTGGGATGCTCAACGCCGCGGGACGCGAGGCGTCGTCCGCCATCCTCAAGCAGATGCAGACCGACAACGATGCGCTCGCGACCGAGGTGCGGCAAGCGATGTTCACGTTCGAAGATCTCGGCCGTCTGGACGCCCGCGCCATGCGCGAGATGACTCGGGAGGTGCCGAGCGAGCGCATGACCCTCGCGCTGAAGGACGCTCCGCCCGCCGTCGTGAACGCGGTCTTCGCCGGACTGTCGTCGCGCGCGGCAGACCTCATCAAGGACGATCTGGAACTGTTGGGCAAGGTGAGAAAGAGCGACGTCGAGGCCGCGCGCAAGGAAGTCATCGAAATCGCTCTCCGGCTCGAAGCCGAGGGCAAAATCGATCTCGGAAGGGAAGACTCATGAGCGAAGCGACGCAGGCTTCGGCCATCGTTGGGGCCTGGTTGGCCGGTGTGGACCATGTGGCTCCAAGCCTGCCTTCGTGGATCGCTCCCCGACATGTGACCGACGAAGCCAGCGTGCCGACCACCATCGGCCTGCCGTCGCATTCGAACGCCGGCCTTGCGCCACCCACGCGCATGCCGTCGCTCCCGCCGATGACGGCACCGCGCATCTCGGTTCACCCGGCCTTCGACGCGCTGCCGCCGTACCCGGATCTGCGCGAGGAAAACGCGGCGCTCCGTCGTCAGATCGTCGAACAGGCGCTGCTGACGGCGCGGATGCGGCGCGACGTACTCGAAGCGAGCGAAGGCGAGCTCCTCAAGCTCGCCGTGGCGATCGGCGAGCGCATCGCCCGCCAAGAGCTGCGGACCGATCCGAAGATCGTGCTCGGGTGGGTGCGCGAAGCCATCGACGTGTCGACGACCAAGGACAACGTGATCGTGGCCCTCGCGCCCGATTTGGCCGCGACCCTCGCGCCGAGCGATTGGGAAGCGATCGCCGTCGGGCCGGTTCGTGTCGAAACGGATGCGTCGCTCGCACCCTTCCATTGCGAAGTCCGTGCAGGCGCCTCGGCCGTCGAGGTGAACGTCGCAGAGCGCGTGGCCGCAATGTCCCGTGAACTCGGGGTATCGACCTGATGAAGGAGGATCTTCGCGTCGATCTCGGCCACTATTTGGCACGCGTCCATCGAGCGAACAGTTTGTCGCCGCGGGGTCGTGTCGCACATGTCGTCGGCCTGTTGGTCGAGGTGGAGGGACTCGTCGCGGCCGTCGGCAGCCAGCTCGAAGTGACCGCCGGCGACCGCACCATCACTCTCGAGGTGCTCGGATTTCGTCATGGTCGGGTGCTGTGCGCCCCCTTGGGCCCCATCGCCGGGATCGAGCCCGGATCGCGGGTCCGAGCAAGTCCGGCGAGCGCCTTGGCCGGCGTCGGTCCCGCGCTGCTCGGCCGCGTCATCGATGCGTTCGGGCGGCCGCTCGACGGCAAACCTGCGCCCATGTGCCAGGAGGTCGCCCCTCTTCTGGCTCCGCCTCCGGCTCCGTTCTCGCGGTCTCCCATCCACGAAGCCATGGAAACCCGCGTGCGGGCGATCGACACCCTCTTGCCACTCGGGCGGGGCCAGCGCATCGGGCTCTTCGCCGGCACAGGAGTGGGAAAAAGCACGCTCTTGGGGATGTTGTGCCGCCACAGTGCGGCCGACGTGATCGTCGTCGGCCTGATCGGCGAGCGCGGTCGCGAGGTCGGCGACTTCGTGCGGGGCGCCCTGGGCACCAAAGGCCTGGAGCGATCGGTCGTCGTGGCGGCCACGAGCGATGCCCCGCCGCTCGTGAGGGCGCGAGGCGCTCTGCGCGCCACGGCAATCGCAGAGCACTTTCGCCGTCAGGGCAAGTCGGTCCTGCTCGTCATGGACTCGGTGACGCGCTACGCGATGGCGCTGCGTGAGGCGTCGCTCGCCGCCGGAGAGCCCCCGCTCACCAAAGGCTACACGCCCACGGTGTTCGCGGCCCTTCCGGCGCTGCTCGAACGGGCCGGCAACTGCGAGGGTCCCGGATCCATCACGGCCGTCTACACAGTGCTCGTCGAAGGCGACGACCTGAACGATCCCATCGCCGACTGCGCTCGCGGAATTCTCGATGGTCACATCGTCTTGTCGCGCAAGCTCGCAGACGCGGGGCTGTTTCCCGCCGTCGACGTTTTGCGCAGCGTGTCCCGCATCGCCGGCGAGGTCACGACCCCCGAACACTTGAAGGACGCCGCCAAGGTGCGAGAGCTCCTCGCGGTCTACGAAGGCGCCGCGGATCTCATTCAGATCGGCGCCTACGTTCCCGGGTCCGACCCCAAGGTCGACAAGGCCCGTGCCGCGTACCCACGCATCGAAGCCCTGATTCGCCAATCGCTCCAAGAGGACGTGCCCCGCGCCACGGCCATCCAAGCCTTGCGCGCCATCGTCGCGAGCGTCGTATGAGTCGCGAGCGCGTCCGTCGTATGGGCCGGATCGTGGAGATCCGCGCCGGCATGGTCGATCGCATCGAAGTCGATCTGGCCAACCACATGCGCCGGACCGCCGAAGCCGTCGCGCTGATCGCGACGGCGCGAGAGACCTTCCAGGCCGCCGTGTCCGCGCCGTCCGCCTCGCGATGCTCGAGCGCGGACATGGTGGAGGCCCACGAGTATCGGCTCGGCTTGCGACGGCGGATCGAAACGCTCGAGGCCCAGGAGCGGAAAGTGCGCGCCGAAGAAGAGACCTGCCGGCAAGCGCTGCGCGCGGCCAAGTCCGAGTTGAAGAAGTTCGAAACCTTGCGAGACCGGATCGGCCAGACCCTGGCTGCCGACGAGCAGACTGCGGAACGAAAAGCGAACGACGAGTTCGCCGCGCGAATGACGAGGACCACCCCATGAACATCACAACAAACGTCGCCACCATCCCGAATGCGTCGGACTCGCCAACCCCGTCGGCCGCACGCCCACCGTCGGCCTCTCAGGGCGCCGCTTTTCGCTCGTTCCTGGATGCGGCGCACGAGCCTGCCGCAGCCCCCAAGAGCCATCCCGAAGGCCATCGTTCGGCAACGAGCCCCGACGCGCGCGACGCCGCCTCGAAACGCGACGCGACGCCGAAGCGCGATCCGCAGGATGCCGTGAACGGATTTCTGCCCCAAGCCCCGGCGCCGACCGTCGTCGTCGACTCCGAGGACGAGGAATCCGGCCACGATGCCGCGCCGGCGGCACCGGCCCCCGCACTCGATTCCGGTCCGAACGCCCTGGCGTCGTCGACTCCGAACCAGACCGCAGACGCCTCAGCGCTGCCGCAGCTGGCCGTGTCGGCCACGGCGTCATCGCTCATCGCGCCCGAGGCCACCGCGGGTTCCCCCCTCGACGCGACCGGCCGGATCGCAAGCGGCTTCGGCGCCTCGCCGACGCCGGGCGAGTCCCGATCCGAACCCGGTGGGCCTCGATCGGCCGCGCTCCCCTCGCCTTCGAGCCTCGCGGGTCTCGCGAACGCTTCGCGAGTCGCCGCTTCCCCGACGGCGATCGCCGCGAGTCCGAGCCCGCCGCCTTCCGGGGCGAAATCGCCCAATAATGTGCCCCTCGCCACCGCAAGCGCACAGCGAACGCCATCGGGCGACTCCACCTCTCGAACGGCGAGCCCGACGAGCTCCGGCGACCCAGCGGCCGACGCACGCGCGTCAGCCACGGCAACGGCCCGCGACGCGTCTCGATCCAGCGCCAAGGCGGCGGCTGCCACGGTGGCCTCGCCGGCATCTCCCGACGGCGCAGCGCCGGGCGCGTCCGCCCTGGCCGCGGACGCGGCGCTCGGTGCCATGCCCAGCGACAAAATTCTGACGACGACCGCCAACAGCGTGCCGATCGATACGACGTCGTCGGCCCGCCCTTCCGAAGACGACGTAGCGACCGCCGCCCAGTCCGCCATGAACAAGGTCGTGATTCTCAACGCGGCCCACGGCGCGCTGGACCACCCCGAACTCGGACACATCGACGTGCGCGCCCGCTTGAAGGACGGCGAAGTCGACGTACGCGTCACTTCGCAGCGGGCCGAGACCGCCTCGATCCTCGCCCCGCGGGTCGAGGCCATGTCGGCGGCCGCCAACGTGCCTGCAGCGCGCATCGAGATCGGCACTCGCGGGGGTCCGAGCACGGAATCGTTCGACGCATCGAGCAACGGGGGTGGCCAGAAGTCCGACGATCGCGCACCGACCGAATCCGACGACGACACGAGCGCGGCCGTCCTGCCGACCGCACCCGGGCGGGTCCGGATCGTGCTCTAGGAGGTGTCCAATGACGAACATCAGCCAAACGAGCAGCGCCGGGTTGACAAGCGCCGCGGCGGCGGGCGCCGCAGCGAGCACGGCGACGACGGGAGCGACTCCTACGGTCAACGAGCAGGAGTTCTTGCAATTGCTCGTCGCGCAGCTGCAGCACCAAGACCCCACCCAGCCGATGCAGGGGACGGACTTCGTGACGCAGCTCGCTCAGTTCTCGTTGGTCGAGCAGTCGGTCAATCAGACCCAGCAGCTCGGCACCGTGTCGACCCAGCTGTCCGGCATCGGCAACAACGAAGCGTCGCAGCTGGTGGGCCAGACGGTCACCATTGGCGGAAACAGCGTCACATCCAACGGAACGTCAGCCTCTCCGACCAACGTCACCCTCGGCGGCTCGGCGGCGGACGTGAAGGCGACGATCACCGACTCGAACGGAAACCTGATTCGCACACTCGACCTCGGACCGCAGAGCGCGGGACCGCTGACGATCCAGTGGGACGGCAACAACAGCTCCGGCCAGAGCGCGCCTCAGGGGACCTACACCATCAACGTCACGGCGACGACCTCGAGCGGCGCGGCCGTGCCGGTCTCCCAAAATGTGAGCGGCGTGGTGAGCAACATCTCGTTCAGCCAAGGGGCGACGATGGTCACGCTGGCTTCCGGCGCTCAGGCACCGATCTCGCAACTCGTCAGCGTGGGCGCGCCCACCTCGACCCCGTCTCCGTGACGGCGCCGTAACCACCACCCCCCCATCGAATCTACCAAGCAACGGAGAACCATATGTCGATCTTTTCGGCCATGTACGCGGGCGTTTCGGGGCTCGACGCGGAGAGCAGCGCGCTCGGCGTCATCGGCAACAACCTATCGAACTCGAGCACGGTCGGCTTCAAAGAGTCGCGCGAGGAATTCGACACAGTGCTCGGCGCCGCGGCGGGAACCGAAGGGGCCGTCGGCGGCGGCGTGCAAATGACGTCCGCGCAGCAGATTTTCTCTGAAGGATCGCTGGTCAACACGGGACTTCCGACCGACGTCGCGTTGTCGGGTGACGGCTTCTTCGTCGTGAACGGCAGCGTCGGCGGCATGAGCGGCAACTTCTACACGCGCGACGGTCAGACCTCGCTCAACAGCAACGGCACTCTCGTCAACCCCGACGGCCTGGCCTTCGAGGGCTACGCGGCCAATCCGGACGGAACGTTCTCGACGACGCTTGCACCCATCCAGGTAAGCACGTCGGCGCTCGCCCCCAAGCCGACGACGACGGTCAACATCACGGCGAATCTGAACTCGGCCGATACGCCGCCGCCGGCGTTGGCGACGCAGCCCACCCCTCCAGTCACTCCACCGGTGACCTGGGATCCCCAGAACCCCGGCACGAGCAGCAATTTCTCGACGAGCATGCAGGTTTACGACTCGCTCGGCAATGCGCACACGGTCAACGTGTACTTCGCCAACCAGGGCAACGGGGCCTGGACCTACCACGTGCTCGCCCCCGGATCCGACGTCGCGGGAGGAACCGCCGGACAGAACTCGGAGATCGCTACCGGTACGCTTACGTTCAACAGTTCCGGCGCGCTTCAGAGCAACACGGTGACGGCCGGCGGCACGGTGAGCTTCAACGGAGCGACGGCGAATCAGCCTCTCGCATTCAATTTCGGGTCGCCCATTGCGGGTGGCGGCACCGGACTCAACGGCGTCACGCAATACGGATCGCCCGACACGATCTCCACGCAGAGCCAGGACGGCTATGCTTCCGGATCGCTCACCGGGGTCACGATCGATGCCAACGGGACCGTCGAAGGCTCCTACACGAATGGGCAGACGCTGGCGGTCGCGCAGATGGGCATCGCCAAGTTTCCCTCGAATACCGGCCTCGGCCAGATGGGACAGAATCTCTGGAACGCGACTCCGGACTCCGGCATTCCGGCGGTGGGCACCGCGGGCACGGGAGGTCGGGGATCGCTCGTCGCCGGATCGCTCGAGGGATCGAACGTCGACATGTCGGCTCAGTTCGTCGACCTCATTGCACAACAAAGCGGATTCCAGGCCGACTCCAAGACGATCACGACCGCCGACCAAATGCTTCAGACCCTGATGCAACTCACCCAGTAGCGCCGGAGAGGCCTCGAATCGACCGAGAATCGTCATGAGTGACACCGACGACAGCCATGAACTGCCCGCGGGCGTCCCGCGCAAGAGTTCGATCAATTTCGTTGCCCTGCTTTTGCCGGCGCTGCTCGCAGGCGGCGCGGCCTTCGGCGGCGCAAGGCTCTCCCCGGCCCACGCGGCCGGCAACGCGAGCGGCGCTTCGTCGGCGGCACCGGCGCAACAACCGCCGCCGGGGCCGACCCTCGCGCTCGAACCATTTCTCGTTTTGACCCAAGACGTGAACAAGAAAACGCACCCGATGAAGTTGACCATCGCGGTCGAATTCGTGGCCGCCGGCAAAGAAGACGAGGCGCCCAAGAACTTCACCCCGCGCATGCGCGACGCGACACTCAGTTACCTGCGCGTACTGAGCTACGAGGATGCGCTCGACAACACGAAGGCCGACAAGCTGCGAACCGACCTGCTCGAGCGATTTCGGGCGGCCGGAGTCGCGTCGCTTCAGCGGGTGCTGATCACCGACCTCGTCGTCCAATGACCACGGCCGAGGCACCGCGGGTCGAACTTCTGAGATTTGCGCTCGAAGGGGAGCGCGTGCGCAAGGCAGCTCGGATCCTCGAGCGGGAAAGTCCCCGTCTCGCGGCCGCGCTCCGGCGCGCCGTGCCGTTCTTGTCACGACGACGGGTTCCAATCGCCCTCGCCTATACGCGAGCGACCCCGATCGCCGAGCTGCTCGAGAGCGTTCTGCGCCCCATTCACGTCGTTCATCTCGTGACCTCGCCGGGCAGCGCTCGAGGGGCGTTATTGCTCGACGCAGGCGCGATCGCCATGTTTCTCGACGGGGTGCTCGGCGGCAACGGGCAGACCCTGCCCGTTTTGAATGCGGCCGGGCTGACCACCCCCCAAGCCGCGCTCGCATCGGGCCTGGCGGTCGGAATCGTTCGTGCATTTTCGGAATCTCTCGGGGCCTCGATCGGCTTGCGACTCGAGTCCCGGCCGGCGGACGTCGACGAAGCGACCGCGCAGAGCGCACCGATCGCGTGCGTCCTGGAGTTCGGCGTCGACGAGCGGATCGGCCGCGTCGTGCTGCTGCTGCCCAAGGAAGTGCTGCTCGCCTCCGCTGCGGAGGCCGACCCGCCCGCGAATCAGGCGGTCGACGCGCGCATCACCGCGGTTCTCGAGAACGTCGAGATCGACCTCGTCGCCGAGTTGGGTCGGGTCAGCATGCGCGTCTCCGATCTCACCGCAATCAAGGTCGGCGACATGCTGCGACTCGATGTTCCGGTGAACGGATTGGTGAGCGTGCGCGCCAACGACCACGTCCTGTATCGCGGCCGCCCGACGACCAACGGCGGTCAGATTTCGGTGAAAATTGCCACGCAGGCCGACGGCGTTCACTGATCGGCCACGACCTGGGGTGCCGGGCACGAAGGTTGATAGGTGGGATCTCATGAACCCCCAAGGTCAACGATGAGTCCCCCGGATCGAACTCCCCCGCCCGCCGCTGCGGTCCCCGAAGCCCTGATCGCGCCCACCCCGCACGCGTCTTTGGGGGCGATGTTTCTTCTGCGCGACGTCGAAGTCGAAATCACTCTGGAGATCGGACGGCGCCGCATGCGGATTGCCGATGTCTTGAAGCTGGCGAACGGCCAGACCCTGGAGCTCGCAAAAGCCGCCGGCGAGCCGCTCGATATCTTCGTCAACGGACGGCTTTTGGGCCGCGGCGAGGCCGTGGTCCTCGGCGATCGCTACGGGGTGCGGATCACCGAGATCGTCTCGCCCGGAGACGACGCGCAGTCGTGAGGCGTCTCATCGCTTGTGGCGTCATCGTCCTGGCGACCTCCGCCAGCACGCTGACGCGCGCCGCGCCGCCGGATCCCGCACCCTCGGCCGACACCCTCTCGGCGCCCAGCGCGCCGGGCGCAACGCTCGGCATCCCCCCTACCCCGGCGGACGCTCCGCTGGCACCCAGCGCGCCGACGCCTTTGCAGATGCGGCCGGGCAAGCCTCTTTCGCTCGAGCCGGCACCCGCCCACTTTTCGGTCCTCTGGAAACTTCTGGCGATGGTCCTCGTCAGCGCCGGCGGTCTTTTCGTCTGGAAGCGCCGCACTGGAGCCTTGGCTGCATCGCCCAGCGTGCAACTGAACATCGTTCGCCGCATGCCGGTGGGCGTTCGCAGCGAGCTTCTGCTCATCGAGCTCGAAGGTCAGCGCATGCTGCTCGGGGTCACCCCCCACGGCATCCAGAATCTGTACATCGTGCCCGACACCGACGCCGAGGAGGTCGGCGGCGCGCTCTCCGGGTCCGCGCGGACGGTGGCCGACGCCATCGCGGCGAACGACGAGATTCGCGCGGCCACCGGCGGCGGCGCCAGCGAATCGAAACGCTCGAGGCGCGCGACGGCGCCGGCCGGCGGCAGCCACGAGCCCATCGAAGCTCAGGCTCGCGGACTGCTCTCGATCGGAGAACGCCGGTGAACCTCACCGCCCTGAACGAGCCGGGACTCGCGCCGCAGCTCAAGCTGCTCGCGCTTCTGACGCTCTTGTCCTTGCTGCCGGCGATCGTGCTGACGATGACGTCGTTCACGCGGTCGATCATCGTGCTGTCCTTCGTCCGGCAGGGGATCGGCACTCAGCAGACCCCGCCCAATCAGGTGCTCATCGGTATCGCGATTTTTTTGACGATGTTCATCATGGCGCCGGTCGGAACGGCGATCGCCCACGACGCATACGAGCCCTATGTGGCCGGAAAGATCAACGAGGAGCAGGCGTTCGAACGTGCGGCGGCACCGCTTCGATCGTTCATGCTTCGGCAGACCCGCGAGAGCGATCTCGCCCTCTTTTACGATGCCGCACACTTGCCGTTGCCCCAGACGGAGGAGGCCGTCCCGCTCCGCATCGAGGCGCCCGCGTTCGTCGTGAGCGAGCTCACCACCGCGTTTCAAATGGGCGTGCTCGTGCTCTTGCCCTTCTTGGTCATCGATCTCGCGGTCTCATCGGTGCTGATGTCGCTCGGCATGATGATGGTGCCGCCCGGAACGATCAGCCTGCCGGTCAAGTTGCTGCTCTTCGTCGTCGTGGACGGCTGGCACTTGCTCGTCGGATCGCTCATTCGGAGCTTCGGATGAATGCCGATCAAGCCCTCGAACTTCTCACCACCCTGCTTGAAGTCACGATCTTCGCCGCCGGACCCCTGCTTTTCGCGTCTCTCGCGGCGGGAGTGCTCGTCGGCATCGTCCAGGCGGCGACCCAGATCAACGAGGCGAGCGTCAGCTTCGTCGTGAAGGCCGCCGTGGTCCTGGGCGTTCTGGTCACGCTCGGCCCCGCACTCGCGTCGCGCGTCGTCGAATATGCGCACGGCAACCTCGAATCGATTGCGCACATCGTGCGGTGATGTTCCAGCATCTCGCCCTGAGCTACGCGGCCATGTGGGCGCTCGTAGGAGCCCGGATCTCGGGGTTCGTGGTCGTGTCCCCGTTCCCCGGCGCAAACGTCGGGATGACACCGCGCATCGGGCTGGTTGCCGCACTGTCCTGGGCTGCAAGCATGTTCGCGCCGGCGGACGCAGTTCCGCACGAAATCGCTCTGCCGCTGCTCGTGGCCGTCGTTTGCGAGCTCGGCTGCGGGCTGGTCATCGGAATCGCCTTCCGCTTCGTCTTCATGGCCGCGGAGGTCAGCGGCCAGCTGTTGTCCGAGGGCATCGGACTGTCCACCGCGTCGATCCTGAATCCGACCATTGAAGCCCAGGACGCGATTTTCGCGCGCATCGTCGCGCTCGTCGCTCTCCTGATTGCGCTCGCCGCCGGCGTGCATCGCGTGGCCATCGGATATCTGCTGGCGTCGTTTCGCGCACTGCCGATCGGCATCGGCATGTCGTTTCCGTCGACGTCGATGGCCATGGTCGACTTGGTGGTCACGTCGTTCGTCGTCGGCGTGCGGCTGGCCATGCCGGTCATCGCGGTGTCCTTCGTCGTGCACCTCGGGCTCGGAATGATCGCGCGCGCCGCACCCGCCTTGCAGATCTTCAGCGTCGGCTTCAGCGTCTTGCTCGTCACCGGCTTCTTCGTCGTGATCTCGAGCATCCACGACATCGGGGCGGGTCTGAACGAGCATTTCGCGTCGGTCGGCCCGTGGCTCGATACGCTGCTGGTCGAACTGTCCGGGCAAGCACCGTGAGCGAGGAGCAAGGCGAGAAGTCGTTCGATCCGACGCCGAAGCGACGCGAACAGTTCCGCAAAGATGGACGCTTCGCGCGATCCAAAGACGCCGGCGGCGTACTGTCGACCGCAGCTGCGATCGGGGTACTGCTCGGTTCGCGGGCCGCGATCGGCCGGTCGATCCAGCTGCTTTTCATGGGCTGCTTCGCCGATCTCGGAGCCATCGGCCGTCACGACGCCGACGGGGTCACGAGTGCCGCCGTGACGGTCCTCGGGGTCTTGGTGGCGCCCGCGGCCATCGCGGCCGCCGTGGGCGCGACGGCCGCGGGGATCGCCCAAGCCGGACTGCACGTGAACCTCGAGGCCGTTGGTTTCAAGCCGGAGCGCCTGAATCCCCTGCCGCGGCTGCAACAGCTATTTTCGCCCAAGAAGGGAACCGTCCAAGCCCTTTTGAGTCTGCTGCGGGTCGGACTCGTCGGATACGTGGGCTACCGCGCTCTGCTCATCGAGCTGCCGGACCTGCTGAGCCTCAGTCGCGTCGGAGTCGACGTCGGGGCGACGCACATCATGGACGCCGCGGTGCGAGTTTTGCTCAATGCCCTGTTCGCCCTCGCGCTCGTGTCGGGCGTCGAATACATGCAGAGCCGATTTTCGATCAGCAAAGAGATGAAGATGACCCGCCGCGAGGTCATGGACGAAAATCGATCGAGCGAGGGCGACCAGAAGTCCAAAGCGCGCATGCGATCGCGTGCCCGCGCGCTCGCGCGAAAGCGTTCGCTCGCCAACGTGAAGGGTGCGACCGTCGTCGTCGCCAACCCCACGCACATCTCGGTGGCGCTGCGGTATTCACCGACGGACCCTGCCCCCGTCGTCGTCGCCAAAGGACACGACGACGTCGCGCTGCAGATTCGCGCCGAGGCTCGCAAGCACGGTATCCCCATTCTGGAAAACCGTGCGCTCGCGAGAGCGCTCGACGCCGAGGTTCATATCGGACAACCGATTCCGGCGGCGCACTTTGCCGCCGTCGCGCGCATCCTGGCCTTCGTATTCAAGCTGCGGGGCGTAGCGACGGCACAAGGGGTGCGAGGACGGGGTCCGTGAGCACCGAGGCCGCCGCGATCTCGACCCCCTCTCGCGGGTCCGACATCATCATCCCGCTCGGGATCATCGGCATCGTGCTCATGATGGTGTTGCCGATCCCGGCGATGCTGCTCGACATCTTGCTGTCGTTCTCGCAGGCGCTCGCCATCGGGGTGTTCCTGACGGCGCTCTTCATCGAAGAGGCGCTCGAATTCAGCGCATTTCCGGCGTTCGTTCTCATCGCCACGCTTTTGCGATTGAGCCTGAACGTCGCGACGACGCGCCTGATTCTTCTGCACGGCGGCGAAGGAGCGGGCGCCGCCGGATCGGTGGTGGAGGCCTTCGGGCGCTTCGTGGTCGAGGGCAACGTGCTGGTCGGGCTCGTGGTCTTCTTGATCCTGGCGGTCATCAACTTCGTCGTCGTCACCAAAGGCGCCGGGCGCGTCGCCGAGGTCTCGGCTCGATTCACCTTGGACGCCATGCCCGGAAAGCAGATGGCGATCGACGCCGACCTGTCGTCGGGTTCGATCAACAACGACCAGGCGCGCGGCCGAAGAAAGAAACTCGAACGGGAGGCCGATTTCTACGGAGCCATGGATGGAGCGAGCAAGTTCGTTCACGGCGACGCCGTGGCCGGCCTGCTCATCACGGCCATCAACTTGATCGGTGGGCTCATCCTCGGCGTGTCGCGGGGCATGGATCTGTCGAAAGCCGCCGAAACGTTCTCGGTTCTCAGCGTCGGCGATGCGCTGGCGTCGCAGATTCCGGCGCTGCTCATCTCCGCCGCCTCCGGCATCGTCGTGACGAGAAGCGCGACCGGCGATCAGCTCGGCCGTGCGTTCGGCACGCAGCTCTTCGGCCGTCGGAAACCCGTCGCGATGACCGCCGGAATTTTGACGGTCCTCGCTCTGATGCCGGGAATGCCGACCGTGTCTTGCCTCATGCTCGCAGGTGGGTTTCTGATGCTTTCGCGCAAGATCGGCGCCGCTCCTGCGGTCGTGGTGAAGGCCGCCGCCCCACCGGCCGCGGGCGACCCGAAGCGCGCCGCGTCCGAAGTCGATGCTTCGCTGGCCCTCGATCTCCTTTCGCTCGAAGTCGGTTACGAGCTGGTCGGCCTCGTCGACGCAGCGCGCGGCGGAACGCTGCTCGATCGGGTCGCGGTGTTGCGACAGCAACTCGCCAAGGATCTGGGCATGATCATGCCGCCGGTCCACGTGTGCGACAACCTTCAATTGCCGCCCGGCGCCTACCGGGTGCTCATCTCGGGCAATGCCGTGGGGGCCGGCAGCTGCAAGGCCGGGCGTCTGCTCGCCGTCGATCCGATCGGCCAAGCGCCTCCGATCCAGGGCGAAAAAACCATGGATCCGACGTTCGGCATGCCTGCCCGCTGGATTGCTGTGCGCGACAAGGAGATGGCGGAGGCCCTCGGGTACACGGTGGTCGATCACGCGACCGTCATCGCGACCCATCTGGGCGAACTGCTGCGCATCAACGCGCACAAGCTCTTGGGTCGGCAGGAAGTCCAGCACTTGCTCGACGTTCTCGCCAAGACGGCTCCGAAGATCGTCGACGACGTGGTTCCGAACTTGCTCTCTCTCGGTGACGTGGTCCGCATTCTCCGAAATCTGGTGCGCGAAGGGATCTCGATTCGAGATCTGCGGACGATCCTCGACTCGCTCGGCGAACTCTCGGCACAAACGAAGGACATCGAACAACTCACGGAGCTGGTGCGCGAGCGGCTCGCCTCGCACATCACCTCACGCGTCAAGGGAGCCGACGGGAACGTCGCCGCCTTGACGCTCGATCCACGCCTCGAAGAGCTGCTCCGCCGGTCGCTGCGCGAGATCGCCACGGGCACCGGCGGCGCCCTCGATCCGGAACTCTTGCGGACGCTCGTAGCCAACGTCGAGCGGTCCGTCAAAAAGTTCACGGCCATCTCGGCCACTCCGCTAGTCGTCACGTCCCCGGACTTGCGGCGCTACGTCCGCGCCGTCTTCGAACGCAAGATTCCCCAGCTCTCGGTCGTCTCGTTCCGCGAAATCGATCCGACGGCGCCGATCCAGGTCCTCGACCGGCTCGCGCCCAATGCTCTCGCTCAGTGAGGAGTCCATGAAGACCCAGGTGTTCCGCGGTCGGACCGCTTTCGATGCACGCCGGGCGGCGACCGACGCTCTCGGCAAGGACGCCGTCGTCCTGACCACACGCGACGTCCCTCGCCGGGGTATCACGGGACTGTTCGGGGGCAGCGACGTGGAGATTGCGGCCGCCGTGGCGGAGACGACGACGGCTGCCCCGCCTGCTGCCGTGGCCGCAGCGAAGGGCCCGTTCGCCTCGAGTGCGTACGCGGAAGGCGAGAGCGCTCCGTCGCGCGATCCGATCGCCGCGCTTCGCGCGGAGCTGCGCAGCGAGATCCGGGCCCTCAAAATCGCGCTCGTGCGACCGGGGTCGGGTCCATCGAACGACGTCGCAGCCGAGATCGTCGCCATTCGCGATGCCATCGAACAGATTGCCCCGAAGTCGGCGCGCGGCGACAAGTCCACGGCGGTCGTACGCGCCCACGGAATCGAAGGCGGCGCCGCCGTCGCACTGGCCCGCGCGACGCGGGCGAAGGGCGACGGGGACACCAGCCTCGAGGAGCGCTTTCGCAACGCGCTTTCCGAACTGGTGCAGTTGAAGGCCTGGCCGCTGTCGGGCGAAGGTCGCGCCGTCATCGCGGTCGTAGGCCCCGCAGGCGTCGGCAAGACGACGACCCTCGCAAAGCTCGCGGCCCGCGCCAGAATGGACAATAAGACCGTGACGCTGGTCGCCTGCGACACGTTCCGGGTGGGCGGCGTCGCTCAGATCGAGCGGTACGCCGATCTGCTCGGCGTGCCGTGCGAGACGGCTCGCGACGCCGACGAGCTCGCGAGCATCCTGGCGGCCGTGCGGACCCAGTTCGTCTTCGTCGACACGGCCGGAAAGGAGCCGGCGGCAAACGCAACCGAGCGTCTTCTCGCCACCGACCGCTTCGCCGCCACCGACGCGTGCCGAGGCTTCGCCCGTCACGTTCTCGTCTGTGTGCCTGCGGCGATTCGCGCGATCGATGCGACGCGCGTGGCGCGATCGTTCTCGGCAACCAACCCGACCGCCGTGGCGATCACCAAGCTCGACGAGACCGAGGCTCCGTCCGGCGTGGTCCACGCCACCTTCGCGTCGAAGCTGCCGATTTCGATCCTGTGCGCGGGACCGCGCGTGCCCGAAGACGTTTCTCCGGCAACCATGGGTGCGGTGCTCGATGCTCTCACGCGGCGCAAAGAGTCGACCAAGGCGGCCGTATGAGCGCCGTTCCGATAGCCGCTGAGGAGCGAGCCAAGGGGACGCTCGACCGGCAAGCCTACGAGCATTACCTGCCGATGGTCCGGCGTGCGGCGATGCGCCTCGCTCGAACGGTTCCGCGCCACATCACCGTGGCCGATCTCGTCGGCTACGGATGGGTTGGATTGATCGAGGCCTACCGCCGCGCCGATCCGGCGATGCCCCCGAACGAGTTCGAAGCGTACGCCTCGTACCGCATTCGGGGCGCGATGCTCGACTATTTGCGCAATCTGGATCCGGCGACCCGTGAGGTCCGGCGCGCATCCCGAAAACTCACCGAAGCCCTGCGCGAACTGGCGAGCGCTTTGGGACGGGCGCCCGAAGAGGAAGAGATCGCGGCCAAGCTCGGAATCGACCTCGAGGCCTATCAGACGCTGCTTTTGCGCATCGCGAACAGCGGCATGGCTCGGCTCGAGCTCATCGACCCGGACGAGATCGAGACGGAAGGTACGGCGCCGACCGTCGAGGACGAAGTCAGCAAGAAGGAACTCGCGGCCGCCGTCGCGGAGGCAATCGACCGGCTACCCCCGAAATTGCGCCAAGTTTTGGCTCTTTATTACCAGGAGGATTGCACGCTGCGAGAGATTGGAGCCGTACTCGGGGTTACTGAGTCGCGCATCTCGCAACTGCATTCCGAGGCCATGCACCGCCTGCGGGCGATGATCGGGAGGGCTTGAACGATGACCGATGGAATCTATGTCGCGCTGAGCGGGGCGATTGCACAAACGTCGGCCCTGGACGCCACGGCGAGCAATCTTGCCAATGCGTCCACAGACGGCTACCAGCGGATGCGCCCGATTTTCCGTGAGGCCCTCGCGCAGGCCGGCGGCAACGGCACGCCGATGCCGTCGGTGACGGCGTCCACCACGACGCTCGACACGACTCGCGGGGCCCTTCGGGTCACGGGTCGATCGCTCGACGTCACTCTACCCGACAAATCGTACTTGGCCGCGAGCACGACCAACGGCGAACGCTATACGCGTGCCGGGTCGCTGGCCGTCGCATCCGACGGAACGTTGACGACCTCGCACGGCACCCCGGTCCTCGCAGAGGACGGGCGCCCCATTCGAACCGATCGCACCAAAGGCGAGATCACGATCACGCCGACCGGCGAAGTGCGGCAATGCGACACGAAAATCGCAAGACTGCGCGTCGTGACGTTTGCCAAGCCGGAACAACTGGCTCCCGAAGGCGGCTCGCTTCTGGCCACGACCGCCGGGGCCGGCGCCCCAGCGGCGTCGACGGGACAGCTTTCGATCGGCTCTCTCGAAGAATCGAACACGTCCGTCGTCGGTTCGATGACCGAGCTCGTGACGGAAGGCCGAAACTTCGACGCATTCCAGCGGGCCATCGACGCGTTCCACGACGCGGACCACCTGCTGATGACCTCCGTGCCGGGAGATCAATGAAGCGATCGCGCGGTCCCGAAGAGCGAAGGCACACGCCGCCGAAGCAGGCGCTGTGCGTCACGGCGACCGACGTCGCGCGACTCGACATCCTTCAAGGCCTGCTGTCGACACTCAACGATCCCAAGGCGAGCGCGACGAGTTTGGCGCGTTACATCGAGCAGTCGAGTGTCCTGTCCGCGCGCATCGATGTCCGTTTTCGACTTCGGAATCCGAACCGAGGCGTTCCTCCGATGGTGCAGCAGATCGCGATACTCGGCAATCGCGAGATCGAAAACGTGCTGCTCGAGCTTCTGGAGGACATCGTCACTCTGCACAGCGAGCTCGCGGACGTCG
>Ga0116135_1000312_pt1 | contig 26801 bp, 19 predicted proteins | sample June2015DPH_20_1_FD_89738 | JGI IMG/M metagenome (GOLD analysis project Ga0116135, IMG submission 89738) | Peatland microbial communities from SPRUCE experiment site at the Marcell Experimental Forest, Minnesota, USA - June2015DPH_20_10 | ecosystem: Environmental > Terrestrial > Soil > Wetlands... | reverse complement strand
TCGTGAAAGATGGGTGCCTCCGGTCCCAGTTTTGGGACCGGGGATTACCTAAAGTGTGCGGTCACAGTTTGTTTTGCAATTTGCAACAAGGCCCTTCAATCACACCCTCCCAATCAGCATCCAGGTTCCGGAGTTTTAGTGTTGGGATTGTGCCAGGTGCTGTCTTTCTTGATCAGCGCATCGGCCTCTTTCGGCCCCCATGTGCGTCTCTTGTAGGGCCGCACGCGGTGATGATGGGTAAGTACCTTGTCCACCACCTCCCACGCGGCCTCAATCGCATCTTCGCGCGTAAACAGCGCGCCATCACCCACCATTGCGTCGCCTAACAGACGTTCGTAGGGAGTCTCCTCGCCGGGCTGCTGCTCCAGCATGTAAAGCTCCTTCTGAACGCCGGTAAACTCTTCGCCCGCCAACTTCACGCGCGCCGCAATGGCGACAGCCGAGTTGGGCGAGAGCCGGAAGCGAATGTAGTTGGTTCGACCGGCAACCGGCGCAGAATCCTCGAACAGCCTCTGCGGCGCGGGTTTCAACTCCACCAGTACTTCAGTCGCCGTGTCCGGCAGATACTTGCCGGAGCGCAGATACCACGGCACGCCTTCCCAGCGCCATGAATCGATAAACAGCTTCATGGCGCAGAAGGTTTCCACATCGGAGTTTTTCGCAACATCCTGTTCATCGCGATAGCCTTCGTACTGGCCGCGCACCAGGTCGTCCGGCTCAAGCGGGCGCATGGCTTCAAATACCTTTGCCTTTTCTGTATGCAGGGCTCCGTAGTTCCGGCCCGACGGCGGCTCCATGGCCAGCAGCGCGACCACCTGGAAGAGATGATTCTGGATCACGTCGCGCAGGCAGCCGGCCGACTCGTAGAATGCGCCGCGTTTGCCAACGCCAAAACTCTCCGAGAGCGTGATCTGCACGTTGGCCACATAATTGCGATTCCAGATCGGTTCAAGAAATGTATTGGCGAAGCGGAAATACATGATGTTCATGATCGCTTCCTTGCCAAGGAAGTGATCGATGCGGAAGATCGAGTCCTCGGGAAACACCGAGTGCGCAATCTTGTTCAGCTCTTTCGCCGAAGCCAGGTCGCGTCCAAAGGGCTTCTCGACAATAACGCGCGCATTCTCCGCCAAGCCCGAGGTGCCGAGGCTTTCAATCACTGTCCCAAAGAGCACCGGCGGAATGGCCAGGTAAAACGCGGGACGCTTGGCGCCTCCAAGCGCCTTCTTGATCGCCGCAAATGTCGCAGGATCCTTGTAATCTCCGCTCACGTATTGCAGCAGTGATAGCAGCTTCTTGAATGCGCGTTGATCGTCAATGCCGCCGGCTCGTTTGATGCTATCTTCCACGCGCCTGTGCAACCGATCGATGCTCCACTTGGGAAACGCGACCCCGATAAGCGGAACATTGAGCACGCCACGCTTGACCATTGCGTAGAGCGCGGGAAAAGTCATCTTGTGGGCCAGATCCCCGGTGACACCGAACAGCACCAGTGCGTCGGAATGATTCCTCGCCATCAGTCACCTCCCTTGCTTGCGGCCGGCTTTTCCTGATGGCCGCCGAATTGAAATCGAAGTGCAGACAAGAGCTTGTCGGCGAAATCCTCTTCGCCCCGCGAACTGAATCGCGCGAAGAGTGCAGCACTCAACACCGGCGCAGGCACCGACTCGTCGGTAGCTGCGGTGATGGTCCACCGGCCTTCGCCTGAGTCTGAAACCCGCCCCGCAAACTTGCCCAGGTCAGGACTGTCGAGCAGCGAGATCGCCGCCAAATCAAGCAGCCACGATGCAATCACGCTTCCCCGCCGCCAGACTTCGGTGATGTCGGCCAGGTTCAGGTCGTAGAGATAAAGTTCTGGATGCCGCAGCGGCGTGGTCTCCGCGTCGTCTGTCTGCTTCTGCTTGCCCACATTGGCATGGTGCAGAATATTGAGCCCCTCGGCATACGCGGCCATGATCCCGTACTCAATGCCGTTGTGGACCATTTTGACAAAATGGCCTGCGCCGCTCGGTCCACAGTGCAGATACCCATGCTCCGCGGTACCGCCGATTTTTTCCCGGCCCGGCGTGCGCGGCGCTGAGTCGATGCTAGGCGCCAGCGCGGCAAAAATCGGCTCGATGCGTTTGACAACCGCCTCCTCACCGCCGATCATCAGGCAATATCCCCGCTCCGCGCCCCATGTGCCGCCGCTGGTTCCCGCATCCACATAATGAATTCGCTTCTCCTTCAGCTCAGCGGCTCGGCGAATGTCGTCGTGGTAGTAGGAATTACCGCCGTCGATGATCACGTCGTCCGCGTCAAGCAAAGGAACCAGAGCCTTGAGCGTCGGATCGACCACGGCCGCGGGTACCATCAGCCAGATCGCCCGCGGCTTCTGCATCTTCTTGACGAACTCTTCCAGTGAGGTTGTGCCCGACGCTCCCTCCTTTTGAAGCGCCTCAACGACTTCTGCGTGCAGGTCGTAGACCACGCAATGGTGTCCGGCCTTCATCAGCCGCTTCACCATGTTGGTTCCCATTCGGCCCAGGCCGATCATGCCCAATTCCATCTGCTTGTCCTCTCGGTTGAAAGCTGAGTTCCTGCGTCCCACAGAAGTTCAGATGCGCCCCACGGGCGACCGACTACGGCTGCCCGCAATGACGCCTCTCCGCATAGGTTACACGGTGATTTTCGGGGAACCACTGCCTGTGCTTTTAATTTCTATCGAACCTGCCCGGTTGCAACCTGTACCCATTTGAACAGCGCGGCCGCCGCCGGGTCTTCGATAGTAAGGATATTGCCTGCTGGTAAAGGAGTTTTCACGGCAGCGAGGGAGCCAGGATGACCGGAAGCAAACACAATCACGAAGGGAATTCCAGCAGTCTGGGCGAGCCTGATCCTGGACCCTACTGGCGGCGTATGCACCGTGACTGGCGTTTCTGGGTCGGTGCAGTGCTCATGTTCGCCGCGATCGCTGTCTATGTCCTCACCGGCGATCTGTCCTGGGTTCCGCACAGCAGTCCGCATCCGCAGCCGGTTGCGTCAGCTTATGAAGATTAGCCGGATTTAGTTGTGCTTGCGCCGATCCGATGATACTTTAAGCCGAATGGCGCCGCAGGCCCCCAGCCCGCAGCGCCATTTTGCTCAGATTTCAGCAGGGTTCAGTTCCCCGCCTGCTTGGCGGCAAAATCGCCGATGATGGGCAGCTTGAAGCGGTTCCCCTGGAACGCGTTGTACACACAAAGGAGCCAGATCAGCAGCCATCCCAGCTCAATCAGTCCCCAGATCATGCGGTGAACAAAATATGGGAGGAAGAACATCCCAATGCTGAGAACAATTCCAAGAACGACGTTGATGCAGAATGCCACAATGTTCAACAGGAGCGACTGCCACGCGTGGAAGCGCACAAAGGGATTGGTGTTGAACGGCGCGACGACCAGGAAGATAATCGCCGGAATAAACGTGAAGTAGGCAAGTGCGCCCGCTGCGTTGTCAGAGAGGCCAGACTGGTTCGGATCAGGCATGAAAGTTCCTTTCAGGGTCAATACCGCACAATCGGTTTGAATTCCTTTCGCAGACGCGGGTGAACATAAATAGGGAAGGCCGGTCGCGACCTACAAATCAGCCATTTACTTGGAACGACTTAAGGAAACCCTGTATATGCGTAATTGTCAAGAAGGATTTACGGGAATTCACATTACAAGAAAACTACTCTCCCCGATAAGACCGGAAACCCCTCGCTTGATACCCCAAAGTAAAAGATCCTGCCCTGAATACGCATGTTTTGAATCTACCCTCGCCCCGCGTCGCCAAGCCCTCTGAAAACAGGTTACTGTCTTGCACTTCTTGAGGTATATTGGCTGCTAGCACGGAACCGGGATCACTTTGCCTTATCTGGGGTTTGTGCGAGCTCACTGCTCCTCCAGTCGTATCGGCCCCTGTGCAACGGTTTCAAGGAATATCAATCCAGTTCCCGTTATAGCCTGTAAGGCTACTTGAAAGCCCCGATGGGCTGATCGACAAGGAGAGTAAGATGGCTAACTTCTGCGCGAAATGCGGAGCTGAAGTAACCCCTGACAAGCAATTCTGTTCGGCATGCGGCGCGCCGGTAGCGTCCTTCACCCCGGTTGCGACCTATACGCCGGTCCCTGCTTCAGCTCAACCGGTTGCCCCACCAGTCGGCGGAGGAGGTGGCGGCAGCGCGGTCAAGATCATTCTGATCGTTGTGGCCATAGTAGTCGGCCTGGGCATTCTCGGCGCCGGCGCCTTCGGCTTCATGGTGTGGCGCGTGGCCCGCACCGTTCGCGTGAACGGCCCCAATGGTGAGGTTTCAATCAAGACCGACGGCGGCACTCTCACCGCCAACTCCAACGAGAAGTTCTCCGCCTCCGACCTGGGAACCGATATCTACCCCGGCGCAGAATCGGTCAAGGGCGGCATGAGAATCACCCTGCCGACCGGCTCGTCGGTGACTGCTATTTATGTCACTCCTGACTCAAAGGACCAGGTGGTTAGTTTCTACAAGAGTAAGTTTGGAAGCCAGGCGTCTGTGTTCGATAGCTCCAACAGCGCCATGCTTAGCTTGGAAAAGAGCAAGAAGGAAACCGTGATGGTGACAGTGACTCCCAATTCGTCTGAGCATGGTGGGAAGACTCAAATCGCCATCATCCACACAAAAAGCGACAAGGAGTCTTAGCCACATTCACTTACACGCCGCACAGGTTGCTCAATTGGGCAGCTTGTGCGTTTACCGTCTCGATAATCCCCTTGAATCGGGTGTTTTTCCATGGATACCCCAGCACCAGTTACGCAAATCGGCAAGTACCAGGTCCTGGGCATTCTGGGCGTTGGCGGCATGGGTGTGGTTTACCGCGGGCTCGACAAGTCCGTCGGCCGCGAAGTGGCCATCAAGACTCTTACCGAAGCGACAGAGGAGCTGCGCCAGCGCTTTCAGCTTGAAGCGCGTTCCGGCGTACTGAATCATCCCAATATTGTTACCGTCTATGACTTCGGTGAGCAGGACGGCAATCCTTACATCGTCATGGAGTTTGTTCCCGGCGATTCCCTGGAGAATCTGCTCCGCTCCGGACGCCAGTTCACCCTGATCGAGCGGCTTGAGATTGTTCGCCAGGTCTGCCTCGCCCTGGGTTACGCCCATCAGAAGGGCGTGATTCATCGCGACATCAAGCCGGCAAACGTGATGGTGCAGCCCGACGGCAATATCAAGATTGTCGACTTTGGCGTTGCGCGGCTTGAGAGCCACTCCGGCCACACCCAGGCAGGAATGGTGATTGGCACCTTCCACTACATTTCTCCGGAAAGACTGCTTGGAAAGCCCGCCGACGGCCGCGCCGACATCTGGTCAGCCGGCGTGATCCTCTATCTCCTGCTCACCGGGCGGCTTCCCTTCCCCGGCGACGACCCGGCCACGCTGCACCGCGTAATCCGCGAGGCGCACGAACCGGTCGCGAACATGAACTTGGGATACCCTGCCACGCTCGACCACATCATCGACCGAGCCCTGGCCAAGGACCCCATCGATCGCTACGAATCCGCCGAAGAGATGGCCGGGGATCTCGAAGCGTTGAACGACGACCTCAAGCGCGAGCATGTCGGCGAGGCGCTGGGCAATGTGAAGCACCTGATCGACCAGGAAAAGTGGACCAGTGTTCGTCCTGTCCTGCTTGACCTGCAGCGGCTCAATCCGCAGAACACTGAAGTGAAGCGCCTGCTGCGCGAGGTGCAGGAGAAGGTTGCCAAGCAGCAGAAGACGTTGCAACTGCAGCAACTCCTGGGCGAGGCCGAAGAGGCCGTCCTGACACAGCGCTACAAAGATGCGATTGATTTCTACACCCAGGCAGCTGCGCTCGACAAGGGCAACGCCGAAATCGCACTAAAGCTCGAGCATGTCCACAGCTTGCAGGAAAAGGCAGCGAAAGTTGCCCAGTTGCTTGAGCAGGCCCGCGCAGCGCGGGGCCGCGCCGACTTTGGCGCCGCAGGCGAACTGATTGACAAGGCTCTGCAACTCGACGAGCGCAACACCGATCTGCGCAATGAGCGCGCACGCATTGTCCAGGAAGCGGAACGCATGAATCGCGAGCGCCAGCGCCGCGAGTTCAGTGAAGCCGGGCGCGGCCAGCTTGCCGCTCGCCAATACACCGATGCCATCAAGAGCCTGCGCTCCGCCCTGGAGATCGACCCCACCGACAGTGAAACGCAGCAGCTCTACCAGGGCGCCGTGGATCGCCAGGAAGAACAGCGGCGGCGCAAGATTATTGAACAGATCGTGGCCGAGATTTCCGAATCGATCACGGCGCAGGACTACGACCGCGCGCTCACCCTCATTCAGCGCGCGCAGGAGCGCCTGCCCGGTGAAGCGGTGCTTTTGCAGTTGAAGGTGGAAGCGGAAACCAGACAGCGCGAACAGTCCGCCAAAAAGCTGCTGGAGCAGACTTCGCTTCATGTCTACAAAGTGCTTCACAGCAATCCGCAGGAAGCGCTCACCGCGGTTCACCAGGCGCTCGCACAGATGCCCGGAGACTCCGGCTTGATCGCTCTGGAAGAAAGAGTCTCAGAGCAGATCAAGAAAATGAGCGCGGAAGAGGCAAAGTCTCAAAGCCTCAAGCGCGCACAGTCGGCCATCGATCAAAAGCAGTTTGACCAGGCGATCCATATCCTGGAAGCTGCGGCGGTCGAGTGTGGCGAGCAGCCGGAGATCAAGTCGCTGCTCACCTATGCGCGCGAGCAAAAGCGCAAAGCCGAACAGAGCGCGCTGGCGGCCAATGCCATGCGCGAGGCGCAGGCGCTGATCGCCGCCGGAAATTTTGAAGCGGCGATGAATCTGCTGCAGCCGGTTGCTTTGGAAACCGGAGACCCCTCGGTTGAAGTGCTGTTGCGTCAGGCAACCACCAGCCTCGCAGACCTGGGCCGCCGTCTGGACGCAGCCCTGAGCCGCGCACAGGCATTGAGTGAAAGCAATCTTGAAGAGGCGATTCAGCTTCTTGTTAGCCAGCCTCCCGACATTCAACAGCAGCCGCGCGTGCGCGAACTGCGGGCTAGGCTTGAAGCCGACATGCAGCAGGAACGCCAAACGCAGGATGCGATTCGCCAGTCCATCGAAGCGCTCCAGCGGCGCGATTTGCGCAACGGCATGCAGGGTCTCGAAGCGGTGCGCCAGGCTTATGGCGATTCCCCGGGCGTGGCCTCGGCCATTGCCGAATATAAGACTCGGCGCGTGCAGATCGCCAACGAAATGCTTACTGCCGCATTTGCGGCAGCCACCGAGGCCATCCAGCAGGGAGACCGGGATCGCGCCATCGGTGCGTTGAATGCAGTGGCCGATGCGGCCGAGTTTGCAGATGCCGGATTGCAGGCGAATCTGAAAAAGCTGGCCAAGGAAGCGCAAAAGACGACACCCAAAAGTCAGGCTCCGCCGCAGCCTGCCGCAGCCCCGCCGCCGGTCCCAACCTCGCAGGCAATCCCATTCCAGCAGCCAACTTCGGCTACGCAGGCGATCTCCGTTCCGCCCCCATTCCCGGCAACGCAGACATTCCCAACCACCCAGGCCATCCCAACCACTCAGGCGATCCCAGTCGCGCAAGGCGAAACAGTTCCGCAGGCCGCGGCAGCGCCGCAGTGGCAGCCCATCGCGCCGCCGGTCCAGACCCCAGCCCCAATCCCAGTCGCCGCCAAGTCCGGATTCCCATGGGCAATGGTGATTGTCGTCCTGGCCGTCTTGCTTCTGGGAGGCGCCGGGGCAGGCTACTGGTTCTTCCTGCGCCCTGGCCCTCCTGCCCCAGCGGCAACAACCGGCGCTCTCGAGCTCAACGCCACACCGTATGCCGAGGTCATCAGCGTGACCTCTGATCAAGGGAAGGCCCTCGCTCTCCCGCAGGGCGATCACTGGACCCCCCTGCGCCTCGACGACATTCCACCCGGAAAATACTCGGTGACCTTCAAAGGCGCGGACGGCGCTACGCAGATCCAGTCCTGCGAGGTGGCGGCGACCGCCCAGGTGTGCAGCATTGAGATGAAATCCATTGACGACAGCACCATCGAGCAGATTATCGGAGGTGCGAAATGACATTGCGGCGCTTCGCATGGATCATGAGCTTCGTTCTGCTTGCGGCCACAGTACCGGCATCGCGCGCCCAGGAAAAACCCAAGCAGCAAGCGCGGGACCTGGCCGAGAAGGCCAAGAGCGAAGGCAATGATCGACCCCAGCAGGTGAAGGACTTCTGCTCTGCGGCGCAACTGGATCCCAAGGAAAAGAAGTACGCGGACCAGTGCACCAGCTACCGAACCGGGCTGACTCAGGACGACACGGCCATGCTGGCCAGCGCAATTGCGGCCTATAAGAACCACGATCTCGATCGCGCCGAGTCGCAGGCCAAGCTGGTCTCGAGCTACGACCAGAAGCTATCCGGCCAGGCCAGGTTTGTCCTCGACCTGGTGAGGAATCAGCGGCTTCTGAACCAGGTTCAAGCCGACTGGAAGACAGGCGACCTTGACGCAATCCTCACCCTCTCGCAGTCAATGACCAACGCGGATGCAAAGTCCGCTGCGGCCATCTATGTGACCAATGTCAACGCCTATAAGAACTACATGAGCCAGGCGCAAAGTCTTGCCCAGAGCAATCCCGAAGAAGCCATCCGGCAGCTTAACCTGGCCAGAACGCTGAATCCCAATGGGCCGGGCAATCCCGCCGGAATGATCGAGGAATTGCAAAAGGCTATCCAGGCCAAGAATGCGCCGCCCATGCCGTCCCCAAAGACTCCACCGAACCCGGCAGCTGATATAGCCAGAAAGGTTGCAAAGCTGCTCAGCGATGCGCGCGCGGCCGAGAAACAGAACAATCAGCAGGATGCGCTCAACGATTACGCCGCGGTGTTGAAACTTCAACCGGCCAACGCAGAAGCACAGGCCAGCACCGACAGAATTCAAGCTGCGCTCAAGAATGATCCGGCCGCTGCGAGGAACGAACTGAAGGCTGCGATCCACTCCTTCTACGCGTCGCAGTTCGACGATGCGCGCAGGGCGCTGCTCAGCTATCTGGAATCTCCGCAGACCGCCAAGGATCCCGGCGCCGCTGACTTTTACCTGGGAGCCTCACTGGTTGAGCGGTCCATTTTGCAGACTCCTCAGGCGCAATGGAAAGGGCCGTCGCCGGAGGCTCTGTCTGCCTTCCAGGAGGCGCGCAAAGCCAATTACCAGCCGCTGCGCAATTACGTTTCCCCTGCCATCCTGAAGATCTGGGACTCGACAAGTCAGTAGCTCGTAAACGCCACACAATCCCTTTCCGCACTTGAAGCAATGTCGAAGACCTGGTCATTGGTTCTTCATATATGGTCACGTCGTTTGCGTTTATTCTCTGTCTCACCAGAAGGGTGCACCTCATCCCATGTCAAGCCCCATCTCTCCTGTCTTGAATCTATCCCCTTTATTATCAACACATTCCTCAGACCTCCCGCTTGCAGATTATTTCTCTCAATCCGCTAACCTTTAGTTGAGAGTTATGTATTCCACGCAGGCCCGCCGTGGCATCTCGCCCGGATCGAACCTCGCGCACGGTCGCGCATAAGTTCTCCGTTTTTAAGATTTTGTCTTCCAAGTTCCTGAAATAATGGATCTTACAGCAGAACCGTGCCGCCAACCCATTGAAAACAAAGAATTAGCCACAAACACCCCGGGGGGGGCGTCCCCCCTACCTGCAGGAAAGGATCCTATGATCGCAGAATGTCGTCATGGAATGTCTACAGCGGTTCCACAGCGTTTCCAGGATCGCTATACCCCGGAGGCGATACATTAAAGTCGGCGAGACCCCACGACCGTGTCCCGGACGACAGGTCCCGGTCACCGGCATGGAACGAGAGGCGACCTGATCGGCTGCCCATTCATGCGGCTCTTCTTGTCGCATGGATGGGAAAGCAACCGGCCCGGTGCAAACCTCCCGCTAACGTTCGCACCACCGCAGGTGGCGTCCTGTCGCGGCCCGGTGAAGATTCCACCGTGACCTTTATTGCGGCTTCTTTCTGCCGCAATCGCAACCAGCCCCGTGCGAGCCTACCGCGAGCGTCCGCCCCACTGCAGGTGGTTAGAAGCCCTTCATGGCCTGGCCCGCAGCCTGGCTCGCCGACTGCTGTGCGGACTGTGCTGCCTGCTGGGCCTGCTGTTGCGCCTGATTCGCTGCTTGCTTCACCTGTTGCGCCGCCTGTTGAGCTTGTTGTTGTGCCTGCTGTGCCGCTTGCTTCGCCTGGTTCGCAGCCTGCTGAACCTGCTGTTCCGCTTGTTGCGCAGCCTGTTTTCCTTGCTGCACTGCCTGTTGAGCCTGTTGCTGTGCCTGCTGCGCGGCCTGCTTGGCTTGGTTCGCCGCTTGTTGAGCCTGCTGCGTAACCTGTTTTGCCGCTTGCTGCGCCTGCTGAACCGCCTGCGTCGCAGCCTGCTTGCACTGCTGAACTGCTTGCTCGGCTTGACCAAGCGCCTGTTGCGCCGCGGCTTTTCCCTGCGCCGCCGCCTGGCTCACCGTCTGCTGCGCCTGTTGTAAAGCCTGCTGGCCTTGCTGCACCGCTTGATTTGCCTGCTGCGCCACATCATTCACGGCTTGTTGCGCCTGTTGCGCCGTCTGCTGCGCAGCCTGTTCTGCCTGTTGTGCAGCCTGTTGTGCCTGCTGCGCGGCCTGTTGCACATCCTGTCCGGCTTGATTCGCCGCGCCGGAAACTGCATTTGCAGCTCCCTGCAATGCGCTCGAAGGACTAAGCGATGGAACCGAACCCGGCAGTCCCGCACCCGCGGCGAGAGATGAGCCCGCTGCTGCAGCCGCGGAAGTCACGCCGCTCGCAACCATCCCGCCCACAACTCCGCCCAATCCCGCCGCGCCCGGACTTGGCACGCCCACCTCGCCAATAATGCACGTTGGCGAACCCATCACAATCACGCCGCCATGCGCGGTCAAATCTCCCAAACGTGCCGCGGGCAGGAAGTTGATCATCACACCCATTGAGCCCAGCACAATAATGTCTGGCGGCCCGACGCACGTTGCCATGGTCGTCACTGTCGCCGCGGGCAGCATGTCGATCAGAACCGTCGGCGCGCCCGGAGGCAGAATCGGGCCGCCCACATGCGGCACAACGCCCGTCACCATGGGGCAAACATGCATGTCCGTAATTCTCGCTGCCGGCGGCATCAGATGCTCCTCATCCTCGTCACCATCAAGCTATGTCTTCGCATCTTGTCCGCCTGTCTGCGCGGGCCGGATGTGCAATCCCTTCACAAAAGTCTCGTAGTCCGCACGCACTGCCTTCAACTGTTCTTCAAGCGTCGTCAGGGTGACGATCCCCAGCCACAGTCCCGATCGCACGTACGTCTGCGCGTGCAGCATGCTACCAACCTGCGCCACGCTGTGCCGAACAAACAGCAGTTGCGCTTCATCTGCGCCCGCGAATGTAGTTGGTTGCGGCCCCGCAAACTTCGCTTCTTTCAAATGACCGCCGATCAGCTTGGTCTGCTTCTCAACATACTCAGCCAGGCCACTCTCTGAATCGAGCATGTCTTGCCCCACGCCCACGCTTGCGGCCACTGTCCCGCCGTCCATTCGCATCTGCCGTATTCCAAAGTCGGCCACGTAGATCCAGCCTGCCGGCATTCCAGTCACGCTCCATCGCCCAACCGTCGGAAACTGGGTGGCAACGCCGGGTTGTGTCAACGCTTCCATCTGCTCCGCCAACCCTTCAAGGAATCGAACTCGGATTGTCTATTCGACCGAGTCTCCGACCTCTTGCTTTGCCACCAGCTCCTGACCTGACCCTTCGCCCTTCTCCCGGAGAACGGATGGAAAAGCAACCAGCCCCATGCGAGCGAATAGCGAGCGTCCGCCCCACCGCAGGTGGTTAGAAACCCTTTGTCGCCTGGCTCACAGCCTGACTCGCCGACCGCTGCGCAGCCTGCGACGCCTGCTGCGCCTGCTGTTGTGCCTGACTCGCCGCCTGGGTCACTTGCTTCCCTGCCTGTTGCGCCTGTTGTTGAGCCTGTTGTGCCGCCTGCTTGGCCTGATTCGCAGCCTGCTGCGCTGCTTGTTGCGCCTGTTGGGCAGCTTGGTTGCCCGCCTGCGTCGCCTGTTGAGCCGCCTGCTGCGCTTGCTGCTGTGCTTGCTGCGCCGCTTGCTGGGCCTGGTTCGCAGCCTGCTGCGCCTGTTGCTCAACTTGCTTGGCCTGCGCCTGCGCTTGTTGTACTGCCTGCGCCGCTGCCTGCTTGCACGTCTGCACTTCCTGCTGCGCCTGACTGAGCGTTTGCTGCGCCAATGCCTTACCCTGTGAGACTGCCTGGTTCACCGCTCCCTGCGCCTGCTGCACCGCACCCTGTGCTTGCTGGACTGCCTGGTTGGCCTCCTGAGCCACCTGGTTCACAGCCTGCTTGGCTTGTTGCTCCGCCTGCTGCGCGGCCTGCTCTGCCTGGCCCGCCGCTTGTTGCGCTTGCTGCGCCGCCTGCTGTGCCTGTTGCTGCACCTGCTGCGCGCCTTTTTCAACTTGGCCAGCAGCCTGTTCCGCTTGGCCGGCAGCGCCCGCAACCGCACCTTCAACACCTGACAGCGCTCCGCCAACCCCGGAAGACAAAGATGGCGCCGGCCCAGCCGCATTTGATGGAGCGGTTCCGCTGCTGCCTGAGGTTGCGCCTTCAGCAGTATCCGGGGTTGCAGGCGATTGAGGGCTTGTGACCGATCCCGGCGTGCCGGTGCCCGGTGCTCCACCGCTATTGATCAGTACCATCGTTCCTGAAATCGCAACGCCCGCAGGCGAGATGGTAATGAAGTTGCCGGAAGCCACCAGCGAAAGCTCCATGCCTGCCTGAATCACCACGCTCATGCCGCCATTGATGTAGATGGTATTGTTGGCGTTCATTGAGTAAGCCGAGCCCACCTGCACGCTCTGGTTCGAACTCACGTTGAGTGAGTGATTCCCTCCCACCGACTCAGTGAGATTCCCGCCAATTCCCAGGTCGGAATTCCCGCCGATCTGCTCCACTGCATTTGACTTGATCTGCCGATTGAAGTTTGAACCGATCTGCTCAGTCTGATTGGTTGTCACAATCAACGAATCGTTATTTCCAACAGAGATGCGGCGATCGTGTTCAATCGATACATCCATGTCCTTCTCGGCATGAATGAAGATCTGTTCGCTGCCCATCTTGTCTTCAAAGCGCAGCTCATTGGCATTTGCGCCTGACCCGCCTGTGCTGCTCCGCGTCACCAGCCCAGAACGCGTTTTGTTGTCTGGCAGCGCGTACTTTGGAGTGTTCACGCCGTTGTATACCGAACCTGTGACCATCGGATTATCCGGGTCGCCGTTGAGAAAATGAATGACTACCTCGTCCTTTACGCGAGGCCAGAAGTAAGTTCCCCATCCGTTGCCGGCCCAACTCTGTGCCACGCGCACCCAGGTGCAATTCACGGTCGAACTGTCGTCGTTCAACTTGTCCCAGAAGAAGCGCACCTTGATGCGCCCCTGCGAATCGATATTGATCTCTTCGCCGCCATCCCCTACCACCTCTGCCGTCTGCGGTCCGGCAATGCGCGGCTTTCTTAAAGTCAGCGCCGGCTTGAAAGTAATATCCGACGAGACCGCGGTGAACTGATTGCTGTAACCGTCCGATTCAGCCTCTTTTGCGGCTCGATACGATGGAACCTGATCGGCCTTGTGCGTCACCGTGGTCAGCAGATACTTCTTGTTCCACGCATCGCGTGGATTCTTCGTCATCGTGAATGTGTAGCCAGGGCAAAGAGATCGCGCGTTGCTTTCGCCGCGAAAGATTTCCGCAACCGCGTCAGCAGCCAGTGCGCGCGTGTCCAGGAAAAGCGCTTCAAGCTTGTTGCTCACGTCCACTGAGCCATCGGCGTAACCTTCAGCGCCTGCCGGATAAAGATACTCGTCATACGCATTCTTGCCATAGGGGCTGGCGCTCGCCCTGTCCGGCACATCTTCTCGCTTATAGTCCTTGTAGTTGTATTCAGCGGTTGCGTGTTTGCCAGAAACCATGGTCGCGGTCGAGTTGAACTCGCTGATCCATGCGCCATACTCGCCCTCTTCCCCGCTCTTCGAGGTGGCATAGGGAAACGACGCCGACAGTGGGCAGTCCTGATACGCGTTGCGGCCGTCGCCCAGCGTGATCTTGTTGTCCTGGTCGGTGTGCTCAAACCAGTAGAAGATGCCGCTCTCTTCCAGAATGCGCGAGACAAAATGAAAATCGGACTCCGAGTATTGCGTGCAGTATTCAAGCGTCTGGTAGCTGCCATTGGTTTGATCGGACAGCGACAATCCATACTCTCCGATCACCGACTTCACAATATCCAGAACGCTCCTGTCCTGAAAAATGCGGCAATTCGAGCTCAACGTAAGCTGCCACATCGCCGGCACAATCCGCGCCCTGTAGGTATTGAATTCCTTGTCGCCTGGCCCCTGCTCAAATGCCGCGACAATGCCGTTGATCCACCTGTATCCCTGCGCATCGTTCAACCCAATGGAGATCCCGACCTTGGCGCCGATCATTGCTTTGGGGTCGATTGTGGTGTCCAGGGTCGCGAGCAGTTCTGCGTGATACTCAAAGAGGCGCGAGATTCCCTCGACGCCCTCCAGCGACTCGATCAGCAGCACATCCTTGCCCAACGGGCTCATGAACTGCATCAAGCGGTCTGACTGCTTCAGAGTTGCCATGGCAATCCTGCCTGTTCTTTACCGAGATTTCTCTTTTCGTGCTGGAATCCCGCCTTGGACGAGACGCCGACTGCGTTAGGACAAGACATCCCACGCGTACGTCAGCGCTCCGTCCTTGACCGAGATGCTCACCTTGCTGGCCGCGGTCCCTTCGGCAATCCGCGACAGTATCTGGCGCGAAAGATCCGGCAGCATGGTGTTCGACAGAATGTTGTCCACGTTTCTCGCGCCGCTTTCAACTTCGGTGCAGCGCGAAGCCACTTCGTTGAGCAGCACATCGTCGTACTCGAGCGTGATCTTGTGCGTCTCAAGCAAACGCCGCTGAATCTTGCCCAGTTTCAGACGAATAATCTGCTTGAGCGCTTCGTCGCGTACCGGGTAATACGGAACGATCATCAGCCTGCCCAGGAACGCCGGTTTGAATACCTTATCCAACTCCGGCTTGAGCGCCTTCACCATTCCCTCGGTATTCGGCATCGTTTCAGGATCGGCGGTCAACTTCATCAACGTCTCCGTCGCCGCGTTGCTGGTCAGCAAAATGATGGTATTGCGGAAGTCGATCTCGCGCCCTTCGCCGTCTTCCATCCTGCCCTTGTCGAATACCTGGAAAAACAGCTCCAGCACATCGGGATGCGCCTTTTCAACTTCATCCAGCAGCACCACCGAATACGGCCTGCGCCGCACGGCCTCAGTCAGCACGCCGCCTTCGCCGTAGCCCACATATCCCGGAGGCGAACCCTTCAAAGTTGACACCGTATGCGCTTCCTGGAACTCCGACATGTTGATGGTGATCATGTTCCGCTCGCCGCCATACAGCGTATCGGCGAGCGCAATCGCTGTCTCCGTCTTGCCCACGCCGCTGGGACCGACCAGCAGAAACACACCCACTGGCTTGACCGGATCGTCGAGATTCGCGCGCGAAGTCAGTATCCGTTGCGCAATCGCAGACAGTGCATGATCCTGACCGATGACCCGCTTCTTCAAGTGCTCATCGAGCGTGAGCACTGTCTCGATTTCGTTGCGCACCATCTTGCCCAGCGGGATACCGGTCCATGCCGAGATCACTTCGCCGACAATCTGCGCATCCACTGAAACTCGCATCATGCCCCGCTCGCCCTGGAGCGTGGCCAGTTCTCCTTCGAGTTTTAAAAGCTCCGCGCGCACCTCTGCCTCATCGGCCTTCTCATTCTTCTTCTCCACGGCTTCAAGGCTCTCCTGCAGTGCGCGAATCTTTGCTGTCAGCCCTTTTTCCTTCTCCCATTGTTCGTTGAGAACATCGCGCTCTTCTCTCCCCGTCGCAATATAGGCTTCGATCTCCAGCAGCTTCTCCGCATGTTCCGCGCCGATCTTGGTTTCGCGTTCGAGCACCCGCTTCTGCACTTCAAGAGCATCGATCCGGCGCAGAATATCTTCCAGCCGCGGCGGTGTTGAATTCTGTCCGAGTGAAAGTCGCGCGCAGGCCGTATCAAGCACACTCACCGCCTTGTCTGGTAGTTGCCGCCCGGCAATATACCTGTGCGACAAGCGCACTGTCGCCGTCACCGCCTCGTCGAGAATGCGCAGGTTGTGATGCTTCTCAAGCGAGGCCTTGATGCCGCGCAGCATAGTGCACGCAACCTCTTCGGTTGGTTCCTCCACCTTGACCACCTGGAACCTTCTCGCCAGCGCCGGGTCCTTCTCGAAATACTTCTTGTACTCCGACCAGGTGGTTGCGGCGATGGTGCGCAACTCACCACGTGCCAGTGCAGGCTTCAGCAGGTTCGCCGCGTCATTTTGTCCCGCTGTTCCGCCCGCGCCAATCATCGTGTGCGCTTCATCAATGAACAGGATGATCTTTTCCGTGGACGATTTCACCTCATTGATCAATCCCTTCAGACGATTTTCAAACTCACCTTTAACGCCCGCGCCCGCCTGCAGCAGTGCGAGATCGAGACTGTGAATATGCACTCCCTGCAGAGCCGGAGGCACATCGCCGCTCACCACGCGATTGGCAAATCCTTCTACTACTGCCGTCTTTCCAACGCCCGCCTCACCGGTAAGAATTGGGTTGTTCTGGCGGCGCCGCATCAGGATGTCGATCATCTGGCGCACTTCAATGTCGCGGCCCAGCACCGGGTCAATCTTTCCAGCCTTGGCATTCGCAGTCAGGTTCACGGTATATTGATCCAGGTGCGGAGTCTTGCCCTTCGATGCCCCGGGAGCGCTGTCGTCTCCGCCGCGATCAGCGTCCGCGGCGCCGCTCGTGCCCAGGCTGGTCTGCGCCTCACTGGACTTCGCAACGATGTCATAAAAGCTGGTTCGCAGACCCTCCGGCGGAATGGTTTGCAGCTCCTTGCTGAAGTCCTTCACCATCCGCGCCAGTTCTTCATCCCCCAGAAGCGCAAGCAACGTGAATCCGGTGCGAATGTTTCCCGCGTTGAAGTCGATGCTGGCGACCGTCCAAGCCTCGGAAAGCATTTTCACCACAGCGGGACTGAAGGCCGGCGAGCGTGCGTTGCCGCTCTTCAGCGAGTCGAGGCTCCGCTCCAGTTCCTTCGTCAATCGTGAACGATCGACGCCAAAATGCTTGAGAATCGCGGCGATGTCGTTATCGGCGCCGTCGAGCGTCTTCAGCAGGTAGTGCTCGATCTCGATGTCGTAGTGCGTGCGCGCCACGCACAGGCCCGCAGCAGACTCCAGCGCCTTCCTCGTCGTGTCATTCAGCTTGTCGATGAGTGCTTTCAGGTTTGTGCTCATGATCTTCCCGCCCTCTATTTCAAAGATCTTCTACTGCACCAGGTAAGTCGCATCGGCGGGATCCCGCTGGAGCGGCTTCGTTTTTAACCAACTCACCAATCCCAGTTGCGGTCGCGCTTCACCGTGCGCGCCCAACTCGCACGATGGGGCGTCCTCCCGCGCCAGGACCAGCTGTACTTCCGTTTCATAATTTCCATTCGAATAAAAACGGAGCCACGCAACCAGCTCGCGATAAGCTTCTTGCCCCGGCAAAAACTTCAAGTATTGTTCAAAGCGCATGGGACCAAGCGAAACGCGGATGCGGCCATGATGATCCCACACTTCATCGCCGGCTACCACGCCCACGCCAAGCCGTTCGTTATCTCCACCGAATCCTGAGAAGCAGGTCTGATTCTCGGGATTCAGCTTGCGCCATGCTCCCGCGAACTGATGTATCTGCGCCTCCACAGCAAAGTAGTCTTCAAGAATCTGCTGCAGCGACGCAGCCGAGCGCACATGCCGCGCCAGCAGGCTTACGTAGTTCAGGTACGCATCGTCGGCGACGCCACCGCGCCCGCGCAAACCTTCTGTGCCCAATCCCATCAGATCCAAAAGCCGGTCAGAGACGCGATCCTGCTTCGACTTCTCGTATTCAATGAAGAACCGATACTTCTCCCAGCCCCTGTAAAAGAAGGAAATCATGCGATGGTTGAAGATGTTCAGGAAATCTTCCATCACGTAGTCCTTCTCGCGAGCGCGCGCAAGCAGAAACTCTGTATAAGTCGAGGGCATCACGGAGATCGAGGCGCACAGCCCCATGAACTCGACCGTCATACTGGTCTGTCCGTTCTCCATGCGGCGCAGGCTATAGATCTCGCTGGGCGGGAACGCGAGCGAGGTGCGTGCGGAAAAACGCAGCGTCTCTCCCTGCGGCGTGATGAAGTAGCCAACGGGTTTCAACTCGCGCTCCATCTTCTGGAGCATGCGCACAGCCTGAAAAAAGTGCACGCGGAACGGCTCTTCTTCCATCATGGCGCGGAGACTCCGATACCCGGGCAATTCATCGGTCTCACTTCCCTGTCCGCTTAAAGCAGGGCTTGCGTTCCAGCTCTCGGTGGCCATTTTCCAAGCGTCTCCTTTCTCAGTGTGCTTCGCGCGGACAGTTGCGAAAAACTGTTCATGGATGCATACCCTGCAAGAAAACGATCAAGCACGGCGGCAAACAGGTACAGTCCGCTGCCTGCGAACTGCTGCTCGTCAAACTCCATTTCAACTTTGGTGCCACGCGCGGGAATCAAACCGTAGGCAGAGTCCACCAATGCAAAGCCCGGCGCGGATTGCATTTTCAAAATCGAACCCACCTGGTTTTCGCTTGCGGGTGAGTCGGTCATGTTATGCAGCCGCAGAATCTCCTGCATGGCGGTGCGGCCCTCTTCATTGAGCGAAAGATAGTTGAGCGAGAGCAACGAGATGAGCCGCCAAAGATGCCCCGGCCCGCCGCTTGGGCTCACGCTTTGCGTTGGACGCCGCAGCCCGATCACGGTTTTCGCCGCGGGAAATCCAGGCACATCAAAATCGCCGGCCTCGGCGCCGAAATGGAAGCGCGTGGGCAAATCGAAGTTGGAGCATAGGGCGCTCACCATCAGCACATCGGCCTCGGGATCGGTGAAGTTCCCGTTCAGATCAACGACCGAAATGGTCATGACGGAAGGTTCCCGTTCGCCAAACTGATTGAGGGTGCGATTGGCAACCCAGAACGCAAGTTCCTCGCGATCGCGCGTCTGATGACGGTACGCGTGCATGGGCTCCAGCACCACCGATTGACGCAGCCGCGGATTGGACGCGATGACCTCTTCGATGCTGAATATCTCCACCTCCCGCGTGTGCCGGCTATCGGGAACAATGGCGTACTCGTGGCGCAACTGATTCAGCAGAATCGGTTCTGCCGCTAGCTCAAACAGGTTGATCGCCGGAGTGCATCCTAGCCGGAATGTGCGCTCATTCACGCCGAGTTCAAGCACCTGTTGCCGCTCGGGCCGCTCAAAGCTTGAAAACAGAAAGACGATCTCCGCCTCTTCGCCAAACCCGTTCTGCGCCAGCGGTTCAAGCCCTTCGAGATCAAAGAACAGGAATTTCTCCGGCAATGCAAAATACTCCTGCAGCAGCCTGTGCCCATCCATTGATCTGCGTACAAAAGGCAGCAGGTTCTCTTCTACATTGAATCCAACCATCTGCATTCGCGCGGGTTCCAGGGTGAACAGCCGCTTCTCATCCTTAGGATCGCGCAACTGAATCTCGATGCACTTTTCTGAAAAGAACTCATAGAGCGAATAAACCACGCTCGCATCACCGGCCAGATGAAAGCGCAGCCGTGATAGCGGCAAGCCGGTGAAGACCACGTCCTTCTGGCAGTGCAGCCGCAAACGCGCCGCAGCGGCAACCTGCGCCCCGGTCGAAGAACGCGGCGGGCGCTGCATGCGCTCCGGCTGGCGCCACTCGCCTGACACCACCGAGAACGGCCACAGATCCACGTCATACGCAGTTTGAAAGCGGCATGGCAATCCATCCACAGTCGCTTTTGTCACCAGCGCCGTTCCGCGCGGGACGCGCATGCCCGCTGTCTTCTTTCCCTGGGCCGGATCGGGCTGACACTCCACGATGGTCATGGAAGGAATGGGGCGCAGATATCCCGGATGAATGATTCGCGTAAGGGCTTCGCTGATCTCGGGGAAATCGTCGTCGATACGCTTGTGAACGCGCGCCGCGAGAAGCGCGAAGCCCTCAAGCAGTCGGCTCACATGCGGATCGTCACAGCGGTCCGCATCAAGCAGAAGCCTTCCTGCAACCTTGGGATACTTGCGCGCAAACTCCCCGCCCATCTGTCGTAGATAGGTCAGCTCGCGCTCATAGTATTCCAGCAGTTCCTCGCGCATGGGCTACTTCACCTCGTATTCGCCGCTGATTAGTTCCAGCACCGTATCGAACTTGATCTCTTCGTCCATGTTTTCGTAGACAATCTGGCCCTCGATGTGGAATCGCAGGCTGCGGCTGAGTTGATCGGAGCGGGCAAGAAATACACGCGGCTGGCTGATCCTTGGCTCGAAGATGCGAATGCACTTTTCCAGCGCAGCGGTCAGTACGCCTTGTTCCTTGCCCTGTGAGCCGGTAAAGTTGTGAAAGTCCGGCAAGCCGAAGTTCAACACTGACGCAGCCGTAGCAGGATACGATTCAAGTTCCGGAATCACCGGCTGCCTGGTATTCAGAAGCCACTCCACGTCGCGCTTGAGCGATTCGCGGTACATGCTGATCGAGGACGCGCGCGTTTCAGGCCACTGATCCCGGTCGGTCAGCCGATCGATCAACGACTGCGTAATGAGAGTGTCGGACTTGGGTCGGGCCAACGCTTCCTCCGGAAATCAATGCAATTGTGTTATTGCAGAACGGTTGCATCCAGCCACTGCTGCGTCTCGGGGTTGGCTGCACCGGTGTCGTCTTCAAGCGTCCAGTACCGCAGTTCGGGCCGCACCACCAGCAGGCTGCGTACGGTTCCGACTACAGCGTTCGAGATTGCCTCCGCTTCGGTCTCCTGGCCCGCGCGCCAAATATATCTGTGCAGATCAAGCCAGGCCCGCGCGCATTCGCTGGCAAGAATCGGCAACGACGCACGCATCAAATCATTCCACGCTCCGCGATTGGCGAGCGCGCGCAGCGATTGCCGAATCTCCGGAGTTGGACCAACCGCAAATCCCGGCGCGGGCACTTCACCCTGCATGCGCGTCTCTCCGAATCGCAACCCCGCGCACACCAGGTACGGAATTGGTGATCGCGGATCGTTCTCAAACAAATACTCCGCGCTTTCCACCACCATCGAGTACGCGTCGTCAATCCCATTCAACTGCCCCGACGATTCTCTGCGCTTGAACGAGTGGCCCACCGGCGCGCCGATTGCTTCGCCCTCTGCCTGTGCTTCCGCTCCAGCGTCTTCTCCAACCGACTTTTCGACCTTCGCAACTGGATCAGGCTCGGTTTTGCGCTTCTCATTGAGCAGAAGGACCACGACCTGGTGGATCTCAGTGATCGCGCTCTGCAGGCTAGAGAGAACCGGCGCATTTTCTCCGTAAGCCTCTTGCTGATATTGGTCCAACCGCTCGAGCGCTTCCAGCGACTCGGTCAACGCGGCGTCCGAACCGGAGTAAAGCGCCTTGGGGCTCGCCGCAAATGCTGTATCGAATTCTTCGGCCGTCAGCTTACCATGATCGATCGCGTCTTTCCGAGCCTCCAATTTAGCATCCGAGGTAGCATCCTTCTCGTAGCCCACTATGCGCGACTCAAGATAGTTTTCGTAATTCAGGCCCGAACGTGTGATCGGCACTTTGCGGATTGCAGCTGCAATCAGCCGCGCTGCTGTTTCGATCGACAGCATGCGCAGTTCCAGATCGTTGCCCTCTTCGATAACCGGATAGAGCGTGGGCCAGAACGTCTCCTGCATCGCATGCAGCAAATCGGTGCCCGGACCAAGAACCTGGAAGCCGTCTACACGCAGATGCGCTTCCACCAGCCATCCAGCGAGCCGAAGATCCTTGGTGCGCTTCGCGAGCGCATCGCCGGCCAGTTTGATCACTGCGCGATAATCGGCCTTCTTGACCTGCGATCTTCCCCAGTCTCCGGCAGGAAGGTCGTCCTCTTCTTCTCGCCGCGCTTCCTTTATCTGATCGAAGACCTTGTCGTAGTAGAGGTCCTCACCCGCTGGATTCTCTCCCGCAATCGGCGCAAGCAAATCCTCACGCAGAGGCATCTTGAGACTCCTTTTCGGGCGCCGACCAGATCACGCTGCGAATCTCAAGCAGCGGCACATCGACTCCGTCGATGACCATCATCTTGGCGCCGTAGGGAATTTCGCCGTGCTTCTCATCGGCCTCCCACGCCGACTCGCGGCCCAGCTGGACGACTTCATCGAGATGACGGGAAGACAGCGGGCACAGGACCGGAATCAGCACTTCGCCCAGTTCCTGCAAGCGAAAGTCGGAGCTGGTGTCAACGCGCGCGCGCGCCCACACCAAATCGCGCAGACTGGTGGCCGGCTCAATTTCGATTCTGCGCAGGTAGTGAATTGGAATCCACGTATAGCTTCCTGCAATGAACGCCTCCAGATTCGCGCCGATGCGCGGATCTGAGTCGACGATCTCACTGAAAGCGTTCCCATTCCATGTTCCGCCATGAACCGCACCCTCCTTTGACGGAGGGGTCTCATGATTCGCGAACATGGCCTGTCGCGTGCGCTCGGCGTGCAACGCACTTCGATAAAGCAGAGTCCCCGCGGCAGCTTCTGCATTCGCTCCCGCCAGAAGATCCAGCTGCTTCTCTGCCCGGTCATACTCACCGGCAAACAGCAGAAGCTCGAACAGGAACGTGCGGCGCCTGGCGTCGAGTGGATTCGATCTCAACTCTTCGCCAAGCGCTTTGATGGCTTCCCGCAGCTTCCCTTCGCGGTAAAGCGCCAGTGGTGTCATTTTTCCCTAGATAACTTGACCGGTTTGGACGTTGAAGCCCTGCTTCCCTGCGGAAGTGACGGTGCCCTTGTCGTCCTGCACAAGATACTCGATCGTGATGGCGCCATAGGTCAAGCTCACAGTCTCCAGAGGCAGGTTCTCGTCTCCCCCTCCGGAAAATTGGATCGAGGCGATAAACACTTTCTTGAGTTCGACCACCAGGTACGGCTTTGTGGAACCCGCCTTGACTGCGCTCAGCGTAGCATCGTCAAAGTGCGTTCCGCCTGCCAATGCTTTGAACATGGGTCCACTCGACTTGTCCACGAGATGAGTAAACGTCAGAGGGTGGAAGAATGCCTTGCCCACGCCGGAACCACCCGATTGGCCTCCGACGGAACTCGACTGTTCGGCGCCCCAGCTGAAGTGGTGCAGAGCAATCTGATCTTTGAAATTTGGGTTGCTCGCTTCACCCTTGGCTCCATTGATTTTCAAATAGGCATCAATTGGCATAATGCAGTCCTTTCGTATCGGGCCTTGATTCAAGGCCGGTTGGGGAGTTCGAGTTCAAGAGACGGGGAGCAGTCCGGCTACTTGCCGGCAGGTTGGGGCAGATCCGCTACGAGCCTCAAAGACACGGTAAGTTCATCCAGCTGAAAGTGGGGACGAAGGAACGCGACGGCACGCAGAGCACCCGGTTTCCCTGCAACTTCCACAACCTCAATGCGGGCCTCGCGCAGCGGCTTCTCCGCCTTTGCCGAAGGAGACGCATTGTCGTCCATGACTACGTAATTGGCGATCCACTGATTCAGGTACTGCTCGGCCTGCGACCTGCTCATGGTGCTGCCCAGCTTGTCGCGCATCATCGCCTTCAGATAGTGCGCAAAGCGGGACATCGCCAGCATGTAAGGCAACTGCGACGAGAGACGCGCGTTGGCGTTGGCCTCAGGCTTGTCGTAGACCTTGGGCTTGTTGGCCGTCTGCACGCTGAAGAACGCTGCGTAGTCGGTTCCCTTGCAGTGCACCAGCGGCACCAGTCCCTGATCTGCGAGTTCCTTCTCGCGGCGATCCGTAATGCTGACTTCAGTTGGGCACTTCAGCGCCACATCGCCATCATCGGTGCGGAAGTTGTGAGTTGCGAGGCCCTCTACCAGGCCGCCGTTCTCCACCCCACGAATCGACGCGCACCAGCCAAACTTGGCAAACGACTGGGTCAGGCGTGCTCCCAGAGCATATGCGGCATTGCCCCACAGGTACTTTGAGTGGTCCTTGCCGTCCACGCCTTCTTCGTAGGCAAATTCCTCAATCTGCCGCGTGTCCTTGCCATACGGCTCGCGCATGAGTACGTGGGGCATGGTCAGAGCCACGTACCGTGAGTCGTCTGAAGCACGGAAAGACTTCCACTTCGCGTATTCCGTGCTGTCGAAGACCTTCGAAACGTCGCGGATGCCGGAAAGCTGGTTGAATTCGGTCAGGTTCATCAGCTCAGGCGAAGCTGCCGAAAGGAACGGAGCATGGGCCGCAGAAGCAACCTGCGAAACCCGCTCCAGCAACTCCACGTCCTCGTTGCTGCGCCCAAACTCGTAGTCACCCACCATGGCCGCGAAGGGAGCGCCGCCAAATACGCCGAACTCCTCTTCGTACACCTTCTTGAAGAATGCGCTCTGGTCAAACTCCGGCGCACGCTGCAAGTCTCTGAGAAGATCTTTCTTAGAGACATTCAGCAGCTTGATCTTAAGACCGTCATTCGTTTCGCTCTGGTCAAGCAGGTGCTTGATGCCGCGCCAGGTAGCTTCGAGCTTTTGAAACTGGGGATGATGCAGCACTTCGTTTAGCTGCAACGAGATCAGGCGATCGATCTCCGCGATGCGCGTTCCGATGCTGGCTTCCGCGTCCCGGCTCAGGGTCATCTTGCCTTCAAGAACCTGGTTGACGAACTCCTTCACCATGTCCTTGCCGCGTTCCTGAGCCTGGGTGTCCTTGCCGAACCGGCCTTGGGAAACGATCTGGTCCAGCAGGGAAACTTCGGTCGTCTGTGTCTCGGCGGACTGCGCCGCCAATGGATTCGCAGGGCTGCTCATTTTTTGTCCCCCTCCGGCTTTCCACCGATTTCAGCGCGCAGCTTGTTCAGCTCCTCGGTCTTGGTTACTGCGTCGAACAGCGCCTGGTCCAGCTGATCGTTGCCCTGCAGGCTTCCGCGCAGGTTCGAGAGCCGCGTACGCAGGTCGAGCAGCTCCTTGATGGGTTCAACCTGCTGAGCCACATTCGCAGGGTCGAAGTCGTCGAGCTTCTCAAAGTGAAGATCCACTCCCACCTGGCCCGCCTTGGGGTCGGAGCTAAGCTTGTTCTCGACCGAGAACTTCAGATGAGGCGACATACCCTTGAGCACGCTGTCGAAGTTATCCGGGTTGATCTCAACGAACTTGCGATCCTTCAGGGCCGCAAGAGGTTTCTCGTGCTGTCCCGTCAGGTCGCCCAAGACGCCCATCACGAACGGCAATTCCTTCATCTCGATGGCATTGCCAACTTCAACGTCGTAGGTGATCTGCACCCGGGGAGCCCGGACGCGACTGAGTTTCTGCTGAGTACTCTCTCTTGCCATAACGCTCCGGTAATGCGATTGGAATCAATTCAACCAAAGAAACCACAAACAAGCGTTTGCTGTCCACTGGATTCTTGACTAAGTTGCTGTCACCCGAGGCTAACCCCTAACAACACAAAAGAGGAACAAATACTTCTCAATTTTTCTCAAAAATGATTTTCCCCTTCGTCCACTTATGCACCGATTGACTGTCCAGACCGCGCTTTTCTTTTTCTTCGCCGTTTTTGACGGTCTCCGGATGAACGGCAGGTTACTTGCAACAACGCGGCTGGCCGGTCACAACTGTGAACCAACCGCAACTTAGAGTACCTAACTTCGTCGCGGGTAGGTTCAACTAATACCTCTCCCACGGTCGCGGAACCAGCGGTATCTTACCGGTACTTTTCTTCAACTAAGACCGGTCGGGGACCGCCTGCCAACCTTAATACCGGCAAAGCCCCGTCAATTCCTTTTTTTGGACATCAAATCGATTCTGCCGGTACAGTAATATGCAATACTCAGCCGAGGCTGCAGAAGAAAATGCGACAGCTCCAACCCGTCATCTGGTCCAAAGGAACCTTCCTCTCGCCCCAGCACCTGCAGGCGCAGGAGCGGTTTGTTGAAGACAGCGCGCGTTTTTATCTCGACTCGTTGAACTCCCGGTCGTGGGGCTTTCGGGAGATTCAGATCGACAGCAAGGCGCTCTCTGAAGGCCGGCTGGCCATCACCCTGGCCTCGGGGATATTTCCGGACGCTCTTCCGCTCGACATTCCGGCTTCGGAATATCCACCACCGGCGCGGGTTCTGGACGAGTGCTTTCAGGACGGCCGCCAAAGCTGCATCTTCTACCTTGCAGTACCGGAATACCTGCAGGGCGGCATGAATGTGGCTGTAAACCGCGGCAGCGTCAGCACTCGCTTCCTGGCGCAACTGCTGATGGTGCGGGACGAAAACACGGGTGGCGGTGAGAAACCGGTCCAGGTCGCGCGCAAGAATCTGCAGATCCTGGCCGAAGGCGAAAACCGCGAAGGGTCAGTGATTCTGGGCTTCATCCGCGTCGAGCGTTCGGAGACCGGCATCTACCAGGTTGACCCCGCCTACATTCCGCCGCTCATTGACATTCACGCCCACCCCACGCTCAAGCGCATCCTGAGCAACATGGTGGAACTGCTGGTGGCACGCAGCAGCCAGCTCTCCGGCGCTCGCCGCCAGAAAAACCAGTCGCTGGCCGACTTCTCCGCCTCCGATGTGGCCAATTTCTGGCTGCTTTACACCATTAACAGCCACCTGCCGGTACTGCGCCACTTCCACGAATCCACCAACATACAGCCTGAACTG
>Ga0116135_1000311_pt1 | contig 26821 bp, 21 predicted proteins | sample June2015DPH_20_1_FD_89738 | JGI IMG/M metagenome (GOLD analysis project Ga0116135, IMG submission 89738) | Peatland microbial communities from SPRUCE experiment site at the Marcell Experimental Forest, Minnesota, USA - June2015DPH_20_10 | ecosystem: Environmental > Terrestrial > Soil > Wetlands... | reverse complement strand
TGAAGGGCACAGTAGGGACTACTGTGCCCTTCAGTCAGATCGATACGTACGAAACGCTCAACGGGCTTGAGACGCACGGAGCTACCGCTTACTACAATACGTACGGCGCGGAGACCGAGGCCGAAGTATGGGACTTTGCGAGCGGAACCACAGCACGAGGAGGATTATTGCGGAAAGAGCTGTGGACCTACGGATACAGCATCGCCGGTCTTCCCACCCAGGACGAAGTTTATGACGGCAGCGGCAACGAAGCCGGAAATACGACCTACGGCTATGATGCGACCACACCAACCGCGAGTTCTGGCGTTCCGCAGCACATCGCTGTCACGGGACCTCGCGGGAACTTGACGAACGAATCACTTTACGCTAGCGCGAGTACAGCCTACGCACTGAGTGCCACTTACGAGGATACAGGGTCGCTCTTGACAAGTACCACTCCGACCGGCACCACGACGCTAACCTACGATTCGACATTTGTCTACAACACCGGTGCCAGTTTGCCAACACCCTCTAGTGGAGTTGCAATTAGCGCGAGTGCATCCTTCGATACAACCTACACTGGCCTTCCTCTCACTACAACCGATCCGAACTCGCAAGAGACGAAAACTCCAACCTACGATCCAATGCTTCGTCCTACCGAGATCGAGTACCCAGATGGAGGCCAAATCAACTGGGCGTACACTCCGACAACGCTGACCACCACCACGTTGCAAACACCTAACCCGACGGCAGCCAGCGAGGTGCAACTTGATGGTTACTCTCGGCAGAGCCGCACCGAGGTGGCCAATGGGCAGAGTGGTAACGACTATTACCAGCAAGACACCTGCTATGACGCCAACGGGAATTCAGCCTTCTCATCTTATTCCTATCAGGGAGTCGGGTTCGGAGCAACCAAGGGTTGCACCGTATCCGGTAGCACAGTCTCAAGCACGGTGAACGGAGACGCCTCCTACTACGATGTCCTAGGGCGGCTTACGAAGCTAGTTCGTCAGGACGGCGAAACTCGGACCTACACTTATAGCGGACGCGACGTGGAGTCAGTTGATGAGAACGGGGTGACACGGGTTGTGCAGGTCGATGGCCTGGGGCGCAACTCCGTCATCTGCGAGATCACTTCAACCGCACTGCAAGGAGTGAGCCCGGTCAGCTGTGGAACCGATATCTCGGGCACCGGATTTCTGACCACCTACAGCTATGCCTTGGCGACTGGTACCACAACCGTGACGCAGGGAGCTCAGACTCGGACTTTTCAATCCGATTGGCTAGGCCGGCCCACACTTGTTCAGGAGCCGGAATCAGGCAAGACCACGTACAGCTACGCCTACAACAGCACTGGCCTCGTGGTCACGAGGACTCGTCCCAAAGCCAATCAGACCAGCTCCACGGTAACCACTACCACCACAACCCAGTACGACGCGTTAAATCGCCCGCTCTCGCTCAGCTACAGCGATGGGACACCAACAAAGACATTTGCCTACGACAAGGCTGCGGGTGTGAGCACAGGCTCGGGGGCTCCCTTTACGGACCTCACGCAAACCAACCTCATCGGGCGTCTTTCCATGGCCTCGGTTCCGTTGGCGGCAACGGCCTACAGTTACGATCCATTGGGTAGAACAAGCTATCTGGACGAATGCCTACCCTCCGGCCCATGCGGTACAAGCGGCGTTCCCTACAACCGACAATTGCATTTCGTTTACGACCTTGCTGGAAATCCCGTCAGTTCATCGGACGGAGCGGGCGTAACCTCGACCTACACGGTATCCGCTGCCAGCGAGTTGCTCTCGCTTACCAGTTCCATCAGCAATTCCACCAATCCGGCCAGCATCATCTCCAACGTGCAAAACGGCCCCAACGGGCCTGTCAACTACAATCTCGGTAACGGGCTCTCCAGCGTCAAAGGGTATGACACTTTGGGCCGGCCAGACGGAGGCTGGGTTTGCGCCGGAAGTACCTCGGCCTCCTGCACCGGAGGAACGCAGGTGTATGGGTTTACAAATGGATGGAAGGGAGTTCAGTTGCAGAGTTCTTCGGATTCGGTTCTCGGCCAGACATCCACGTACGCATACGACGCGTTTAACCGGCTCGCCTCGCGGACTGTGACCTCCGGCACCGGTCCGAACTACGGCTGGGTCTATGACCGCTACGCTAACCGCTGGCAACAAAACATTACCGGAGGGACGGGATCAGGACCAACAATTTCAGTGAGTTTCAATGCGGGGACCAACCAGATAAGTACGTCCGGGTACACCTATGACGCCGCTGGCAACATGAATGATGACAGCTTCCACAGCTACACCTACGACGGCGAAAACAACCTCACCCAGGTTGACAGCTCGACGGCCAGTTATGTTTATAACGCGCTGAATCAGCGGGTGCGCACCGTGGTGGGTTCATCGACGACGGAGTTTGTCTTCAACGCGGCGGGCCAGCGCGTGTCTACGTGGAACGGGTCGACGCGTACCGAACTCCTCGGGAAATATTACTGGGGTAACACACCTGCTGCCTTTTACACCACAGCATCGAACCCGGTCGGCGCAGCGGCACATTTCGAGCATCAGGACTGGCTTGGTACTGAGCGAATACGGACGACGTACAACGGCGGAGTGGAAGGTGAATTCACTTCGCTGCCTTTCGGAGACGGACAAACGACTATATCCGGTACCGATCTGGACGCCAATCACTATGGCCTGCTCGACTACGACTCGGAGACCGAAACCGACCACGCCCAGTTCCGGCAGTACTCAAATGCACAGGGCCATTGGATGTCGCCAGACCCGTACAGCGGAAGCTACAATCTCGGCGATCCGCAGAGCTTCAATCGCTATGGATACGGCAACAACAACCCGCTAGGGTTGATTGATCCGTCAGGACTGACTCCGATCGGATACTATGTCGAATGCGATACGTATGGAGACGCTGGCTGGGGTGGAGACGATACCTCTAATACTGTCGGCGTAGTTGCTGGGTATACTGTATGCTTCTATGACGGTAGTAGCGGCGCCGGTGCCGTTTCTGGCGGGGGAAGCCAGTCTCAGGCAAAGATGTTCCCTCCGGGAACGGTGGAGGCAATAACGCAAACCTGCTACAACGCGACACAACTGTCAAATACGCTCGGGAACTGGGCAAAAGCTGACGCTGCAATTGCTACTGGTGTCGGAACCGTCGGCGTACTCTCGAAGGCTGGATCCTTTTTGGGCAAATACGCGCCGGAGGTGGCATTGGTATTTGGGACCACGGCAGCGGTTGAAGGGACAGGCTCCCAATTAGCTGGATGGGTTGCTAATGCAAGTTGTCCGCAGGAGTGATGGAGGCGAATAGATGAAAGTGCTAACGAAAGGTACTTTGGAGCGGGGGCTCGTCGTTTGCTGGAGCCTTCTATTCATGGGAGGATGTGTCGGTTTCTGTTTCCATCTGCTGCAAAAGTGGCAAACATTTGATTTCGAGTATCGGACAAACGCTCTATTTATTCTCTTCTTTGGTTTGGCCTTGTTAGTGGGGTTGGTCAAGACAAAATGCTCTTGGATCTTAGTTATGACCGCGGCAATGCTTTTCCAGTCGGCTTCGTTCTTAGTCTTCCACTAAAGACAGCGCGACAGCAATTTGAAAATCAATGGTGATCGGCCACGATCATTGTTAGTGATCGGTTGCCTTGGTCACGAGTCTTCGCTTGCGAGGCTCGGACTCCTCGGGGATCCGAAACGCCAGAGGCTTGGGAAATTGACGAGATCACAGTCACCATAGGCGAGATCTCGTAGTGGGTAAGAAAGCGTTACCGGAGGGTCGGGATCAGGACCAACAATTTCAGTGAGTTTCAATGCGGGGATGATTGGGGACATGATACCTATTCGCGGCAGTTTTAGCCGTCCAGTGACCAGCATCTGGGATGATGGTTTGCGGCCTGTGTAACTGAGACCTGGCTCTGGGTTTCTACTACTTTCGTGCCCGTGGCAAAGTGCAACACAAGCGCACTTAATGCCGGGTAAGGGGAAGCTGATGACCCGAGCGGACCGCTCCCGATCGCCATTCTTGGTCCTCACAGGGTCTCTCAGTGATTGACCGCAAATGTAGACGAAATCGTAGCGGCCAGAGCACTCTGGAATCATACAGAACCAAAGCTTTCAACAGCATGGCCGCAACGCATTCAATCAAAAAGAGTTATTTTCAGTCGATTTCAATACGCTTCAACAAGTCGTTGAAACTGGTTCGGGACCAGGGGGTCGGAGGTTCAAATCCTCTCTCCCCGACCATACAACTCACCGAAGCCGTTGTTCGGCTGTCCGCGCATTTGCGAAGGGGCGCCGTCAGGGATGCATCTTGCGGCGGAGGTTGTTCCGCTCCGCGTTCGGCTTTCAGTCCGCCCCAAGGTTCACTGCGCCAGGTTCCATGCGCGCCCGGCCGCCTTCGCGGGATATCTGCCCGTTCCGTACCCATTCGGTTATGCCCCCCTATCCCTGCGAATATCCCCTGTATTTTCATCGGGTTACGCTACTTCGGCCCCGCGAAAAAATTTGACTCTAAAGGAAATACTTGCAGATTGTAGAGAGCAAAGGACTTAGAGGACACCCTGGACGGCATCATCGCCCTTCGCAGCGGGGTCGCCGCCCGCATCCGGTCGGGTCTTGGAGGCCATTCAGAGAGTGTGAATTCCATTGTGCGCCGAATGGGGTTAATTATCGGCAAAACCGGCGAAGATTTTTTTGCGGGGAACGATAGGGCTTGCTGCGCGGTTCGGGGTGCGGGCTCGGCCGACCGTTTGGCAGAGACGGATCAGCGCAGGTTTGTCGACTCTCCGCTGTTGACTGATGGTTCTGGAATCGTCCCGTCTGTTGGGGATGGGCGCGGTGCGCGCACCGATCGGGATGGAAATATGTTGGGAGTTTATTTTCGAGAGTGTCCTGGAATGAACCCCTGTGGAGTGAACCCCTGAAGCGATACACGAAAATAGGTATCATGTCCCCATGTGTCCATTGGGGGAGCGCGGCGTCGCTCAATATTGCGTCCGGATTCATCCCAATCTGCTAGGAAAGAGGAGATTTGATGACAAAGGACACCTTTCAACTATTGAAATATGCTCTCATTGGGGTCTTGCTTATCGCAGTCTGGTTCGGAGCGACAAGCCTAAGCCGCAATATCGTCGTTGAATCTTTGCTTGGGTGGGTTGGGTTCGCCGCAGTTGCACTTTACTGGCTCTGGCTAAAAAGAAAGATTGGGCGACCTAAGCCATAACCGTGAGCTGGAAACTGAGGTAATGAGGTAATTGGGACATGATGCGTATTCGCGGCAGTTTTAGGTCTTCAGCGACCAGCATCTCGGATGGCGGTCTACTAGTACGACGCGTTTAACCGGCTCGCCTCGCGGACTGTGACCTCCGGCACCGGTCCGAACTACGGCTGGATATATGACCGCTACGGTAACCGCTGGCGACAAAACATTGCCGAAGGGACGGGATTGGGACCAACTCTTTCAGTGAGCTTTAGTGCGGCGACCAACCAGATAAGTACGTCCGGATACACCTATGATGCTGCAGGCAACATGACGGATGATGGCTTCCACAGCTACACCTACGACGGCGAGAACAATTTGATTCAGGTTGACAGCTCGACAGACAGCTACGTTTATAATGCTTTAAATCAGCGGGTGCGGACCGTGGTGGGTTCAACGACAACGGAGTTTGTCTTCAACGCGGCGGCCCAGCGCGTGTCTACGTGGAACGGGACCACGCATGCGCAGCTCCTGGGCAAGTATTACTGGGGTAATGTGCCTGCAGCCTTTTACACCACGACCGCGAACTCAGCCGGCGCAGCGGCACATTTCGAGCATCAGGACTGGCTTGGTACTGAGCGAATACGGACGACGTACAACGGCGGAGTGGAGGGCACATTCACTTCGTTGCCGTTTGGAGATGGCCAGACGACCACGTCCGGCACTGACCTGGACGCCAATCACTATGCCCTGCTTGACTACGACTCAGAGACCGAAACCGATCATGCCCAGGTCCGGCAATTCTCGAGCGCACAGGGCCACTGGATGTCACCTGATCCGTACAGCGGAAGCTACGATTTTTCAAACCCGCAGAGCTTTAACCGCTATGCATATGTCCAGAATGGCCCGCTAGGATATCTCGATCCATTTGGGCTAGAACACGTACAACTCGCCGACGGATGCTTATTCGACGTTTCCTCGTCTGTCAGTGATGTGACGGAAAACCCAGACGGCACTTACACGTTTTCAGTAGACGACACCACGGCATCGATTGGCTGTTTGTCCGACTTCGCGTTCTACATAGGGGGCGTATTGAGTGGAAGCAATGGTGTTTATTTCTCCGGCGGCGGAAGCGCCCCAAATAACGGGCAGTCCTACAGCTTCGTCAAACAGTGGTGGAAGGATGTCAAGAACTGCGTTGGTAATGTTGCATTACCCACAATTGCCAACGATCTCAATCCATTGAGCATAGGAATAGGGACCGGAGCGGACATTGCTTCCCAGATGAGCCAAGCGAGCCTTGCAGGAGCTGCCTCCTGGAGCGTGAGCCGGGGGCTGACTGTCCCACTCCGTTCGAGCATTGTTCGCGCGGGCGTGGCTAGTGCAGAAACGCTCGGAGAAGTCTCAGGGGTTCTGACGATGGCGAGTGTGGTTTACGCATTGGGCGACGCCGTTGTTGCTGAGTACAACCAATGTCAATGATCTCCGATACTCAACGGGCCGCACATGTTCGTTCTCGCGTCAGGGATTTTGTTCTCTACATCGCGATTGGGCTTGCCTTTGTAGGGGTGCTGATCGCTGTTGCCCGTTCATCGGTGAGTCATGATGCGTTCATCAAGTGGGGTGGACTGGCATTTATGACGGCGGTTCTATTTGGGTACTTCATCTCCAAAAGCGGTCAGTTCCTTCGAGAGTGGAAGTTCTGGGCACTGACCGCCATCCTCCTGTCTGTGCACCTGGCAGCTTTTGCAGTCATTCTTACCCACGTCGATGAATGGAAACTCTTATGGTTCGTCGGGATGGCTATCGAGTATCCCGTGTTCGTCTTTTTCCGAAGCCGCCTTCCGTATCCGTCGGAGGAGTAAGGGTGATGCTGCTGGGCGCGGAAATCGCGGTCGCGAGCAAATCTCCAATGCCGGGGCAGCACTTTGATTAGAGTCATACCCTATTCAGCTTGGCCGACATGGTTACAGGTGTTGATCTTGGTGCCGAATGCCCTGCTGGCGGGGTACGCGTTCTGGGCATGGTGGCCTAAATCAAAGCGAGAGTGGAACCGTTTCGGCTGGGTGATGGCGTACCTGATCGTCTTCTTTTCCGTGATGATTTTTGTTTTCCACTTGGGATGATGACGGCTAGCCACTTCTCCGGGGGCGGCCTTGCTGCGTCTGGGGCTTCTGTCTGGCGTCGTCTTCGCAGCAGGCACCCCGTTCGGTGCTTGCGCATGACCTGAACCCCAGAATCCGTCCATTTTGGAATACGATTTGGACGACGGTAATGGAAAGGCGATGATTCATCCGGTGTAGTCGAAATCGTAGCGGTCAAAGCACTCAGGAACAATTCGAAACCACAGCTTTCAATAACCCGGCCGCATCTTATTCAATTAACAGCAGTTAAATCTGCGCAATTTCAACAGATTTCAATAGTCATTGAAATCTGGTTCGGGACCAGGGGGTCGGAGGTTCAAATCCTCTCTCCCCGACCATATTTAGAATCAATCGGTTACAACAAATCGCCCGGTGCTGAATAGTATGGCCCAAGGGTCATTTTTAGCAAGCATTTTCACGCGGTTTCGAGACTGACCACATGTACGGATTTTCGGTCTTCTGTTCCTGTTCTCAGCTTCCTCTATTTCAAACGATATAGGCCGCGTTTGATTTGAACAAAGTGCTGAGTGTACGGATGAGGAATGCACTAGTAACGACGGCGTCGTGGTGGTCGATTCCACATCGATTACGGTCGATGGTAACTACTTGTTCAATCCTGGAATCTCTATTGAGAATGGCCGGCAGATTAACCCCATTACCATCGTCTACCAACCAGCCGGCGCTCCATCGAACCCATGGGCTCCTAATAGGCAGGCCGCATGCGCAAACTTCCAAAGTGATGCGATTTGGAATCATAAGGCTGCGCTCTATGTCGGTGCCGGTACTGGGGTCGTCGCTCTTGGCATCTTCGTTTTCACTGGCGGGGGCGCAGCTCCGGTGGCCGGTGCAGTCGCATTACTGGGTGGGGGCGCTGCTGGTGTTGCTCAATTTGCCTCGTGGGCCGATGTTGCGATTGGAAACGCGTTCGGCTGCAATACTACCGACCCAAACTAGGGAAGCTGATGGAAATGAATCAAGTGCGCCACATGGAGAGGCTTGAGAATGAAAAGCGATGATTTTGGTTTAGCAGGTGCCACAATCGGCCGACTTGTTGCCACACTGCTTTACCTACTCGTCGGGAGTCAATATGTATTCTTCGCTGTCACACAAATCGGCGCGAGACACCCAATAGAGCCTCGCGCCTACGAGATATTGGTGTCGTATCCCATTCCATTAGTGTTCGGGGTGATTTTCAAGAAGACACTTAAATTGGCAGTGAAAAACGGGGCCTTAACTACAAGATGGGGTTTCATTTGCAACGACTGGATTACGGTTGTGCTAATCATCTCGTACGTGTGCCTTCCCCACCTAGGTTATCTACGGTGATGTTCCCAAGAAGGGAGTAAGCGTCCTGTCTTCCCCTCTGGCCTGAGTGTGTCAGCAAGGTTGAGTATGCGGTCATGGGTGTTGGGGAAGAAGCGGGGTCTTTACGGCCTGTTCGCCGGTGGCGAACGGTGTCGGGAATGCGGCGTTTCCTGCGCGTGCTCTTCGGTTCATCAAATCGTAAAACCTCGACTTACCGTTGAAGCTGAAGGTGAACCAAATCGCTTCCTGCTCTGCCTGAGTAGCAATCGCAAGCCAACAACACCCCCAGGAAGCAAAACAACACAAGAGACACGCCTCAAAAAGGTACCCCCAAAGCAACCACATTAAGTCCTTGACGCCGAAACTCCTTCTGAAGTTAGGAGAGATCGTTTTCGGAACGCGTTCCTTCGCGGGTGACCCTTTTTGCAATGAGTGTTGACGACGTTGCGGCGACTGCGTTGACCGATATATTTCAATCAACGGTATCGCAGCAGTGTGGTGCGTTTTATGAAAGATCACAATATAGTTGGGCAACCTTCTCTCCCTTTCACGATATCTAATAAGGAAGGATCCGCCGGTCATGGCTCGCATTTCAAATGACCGAGCGTTGCCGCGCGAACCTCAAAAAGGCAAATACTGTGCATCGTACGAGCACAAAACGGCAATTCAGTCGCATTGGAGCGCTTTCGTTCCTGGGATTGGCCGTCTGCGTCTTTGCGTGGGGTTTGCAGTACAAGCTGTCTCTCTACAATCCACCCAAGGCCGCTTCACACCAGGTTCCGCAAGCGAAGCTACTATCTAAAAATGAACGATCAAGCGCGGACAGCCCACAGGTGATTCGGACGAAAACTTCCACAAAGGTGATCTACACAGTTCCTGCCACTATCCTATTTCTCTTATTGCTAGCCCTTAGTGCTTTGAACCCTGTGGCACCAGGTCAACAAGCGCGATCGGCAAATGAGTCGTGGCGCCTACGCCAGCGCTCATTCCGTGACCGTCTCTTCGGTCGTCCCCCACCCGTTCTCGCTTAGGCATCACCACAAATTCAAAACCGAAACATCCGATGACGTTTGTTCGACGGATGCAGCGCCGACTTTTCTCTGTTGGAGAGAGTGTCGTGCGGCTCTGAAACTCGCAAACACAAATTCAATTAGGGGTGTATTCGAGACATGCGAAAGCGAATCTCCGTGATTTTCGTCGCAGGAATCGCACTTCCTGCCTTGGCGAGTATCGTTGCCTGCAACTTTGAGGGACGACATTCAGACCAAACCGAACAGGCGCCCTCGGCCCAGGTGGCACAAGCGCAAAGAGGAAGCATTGCGCATACGCTGAGCCTTGCCGGACAGTTCCAACCCTACCAGGTGGTCGACATTCACCCCAAAGTCACGGGTTTCATGGTCAAGATCAACGTAGACATAGGTGACCGGGTGCGCAAGGGGCAGACGCTCGCTGTGCTTGAAGTTCCGGAGTTGAATGCGCAGTTGCAAGGTACCGTGTTCGAGCTGCAGCAGACGAAAGACGATCTTCTGCGGGCACAGCATGAGATCAAGCGTGCGGAGGCCACGCATGCGGCCCTGCATCTTGACTACGAGCGATTGCTCGAGACTTCCAAGGCGCAACCGGGCCTGATCGCGCAGCAGGAACTGGACGATGCACAGAGCAAGGATCTCGCATCGGAGTCGCAGGTCGATGCGGCCAAGGCAGCAGCGGCGGCGGCGGAGCAGCATACGGAAGTGGCTCACTCAGACAACACCCGCGTGCAGGCACTCAAAAACTACACCAATGTGGTTGCTCCGCTCGATGGCGTGATCGTGTGGCGTTATGCCGACACCGGTGCGCTGATTCAGAGCGGAACAAATTCAAACGAGCAGGATATTCCGATTGTGCGGCTTTCTGAGAGCGGCCTGCTGCGTCTGCGCATGCCGATTCCGGAAAACGATGTCCAGTACGTACATGAGGGTGATCCAATGCAGATTCGCGTGGACGCCATTGGTCGATCGTTTACTGGCAGAATCGCGCGCTTCACTCGCGACGTGAACTTCGAAACCCGCACCATGGAGACCGAAGTCGATGTCGACAACAAGGATCTTTCCATCTCTCCAGGCATGTATGCGAATGCCGAAATGCAACTCGGTCGAGTCGACAACGTGATCACCGTTCCTGTTGAGGCGTTGGTGCTCAAAGAGAAGCAGCGGACGGTCTATGTGCTGGATGCAGGCAATCGCGTGCATGTCCGCCCTGTTGAGGTGGGGCTGCGCGGTTCAAAACTCGCAGAGATCAAAAGCGGCATTCAGCCGGGAGACCGCGTGATTGTGGGTGGTCAGGAGAACTACACGGATGGAGAATTGGTTTCACCGATCCTCACGCCGGAGCCCGCTTCGGATGTCATGCGTGAGTCCGGTGGCGTAATCGATATGAAAGCTGAAGAACAGGGAAACGGAGGAGCGAACTAATGCCGAAGTTTGCCCTGACTTTTCCATTCTTCATTCTTATGCTCTGCCTGATGGTGGGCCTGGTGGGTGGAGTCACCGTGGCGCGGATGCCGGTAGATCTGTTTCCCAAAATCGATATGCCGGTGGTGGTTGTGGCCACGTTCTATAACGGCATGCCACCGCAACAGATTGAAGCCGATATCACCAACACCTTCGAACGATTCTTCACGCTCGGCGCCAACATCGATCACAGCGAATCGCGCTCTCTGACGGGCGTGAGCCTGATCAAGATCTATTTCAAACCGGGCAGCGATCCCAACGCCGCATTGAGCAATATCGCCAACCTGGCCATGGCCGACTTGCGCCGCCTGCCGCCGGGCACATTGCCTCCCGTGGTGCTGGGCATGGATGCTTCGACGCAGCCCGTGTGTCTCGTAACGTTGAAGGGGCAGGGGCTCAACGAAACGAGCCTGAAGGATCTGGCGCAATTCCAGGTGCGCAATCAGATTTCGAATGTCGACGGCGCTTCGGTTCCGCAGCCTTATGGCGGGACGTATAGGCAAATTCAAATATATGTAGATCCGCAGAAGATGGAAGCGCGGAACCTGAGTCTCAATGACGTGGTGAAGTCGGTGAATAGCTCGAACCTGAATTTGCCGGCCGGCGATGTGCGCATCGGATCGAAAGACTTCAATATTTATGCAAACAGCCAGTTCCCTGACGCCAATTCGATGAACGAGATGCCGCTCAAGTCGGTGGGCAACTCATCCGTACTGGTTGCGGACATTGGCAAGGCAGAAGACGCGGGTGCGCTTCAATACAACATTGTCCGCATTGACGGGCAGCGTTCGGTATACGTGCCGGTGTTCAAGCAGGGTGGCAACAGCAACACCATCACCATTGTCGATGGGATGAAGAAAGCGATCAAGCATCTTGTCGACATTCCGGCGGAGCTGAAGACGGAAGTAGTCTTTGACCAATCGATCTTCGTCAAGCTGGCCATCAAGAACCTGGTCAAGGAAGCGAGCATCGGCCTGGTACTGACCGGCATCATGATTCTCGTTTTCCTCGGCAGCCCCCGCGCTACCTTCGCGGTACTGTTGTCGATTCCCCTGTCGGCGCTTGTATGCCTGCTCGTGACAAACGCCATGGGCGGGTCAATTAATACGATGATTCTGGGCGGCCTTGCCTTGGCTTTCTCACGATTAATCGACGATTCGGTGGTGGTGCTGGAGAATATCTTCCGCTACATGGAGATGGGATTTGCCCCACGAGAAGCCGCGGAAAAAGGCGGCATGGAAGTATCTCTTGCCGTCCTGGCAGCAACCTCAACTACGTCAATCGTGTTCTTTCCAGTGAGCTTTCTTTCCGGCGTCAGCAAGTACATCTTCACGCCGCTGGCGTTAGGCGTTGTGCTGTCGATTTTTGCTTCGTATTTCTTCGCGATGACGGTGGTGCCGCTCTATTGCGCAAACTTTATTCGCTTGAAAGATGAGGAGAACCACCCCGAAGGCCGGAAGCTAAACTTCCTCAGGCGCTTCGACAGGAAGTTCAATGAGATGTTCCAGCATTTGCTGACCTGGTATGAAGGCCTTGCGATGCGGGCTATGCGGCGTCCTGGATTTACCGCGGCTGCGATTCTGGGCGGCGTTGCTCTTACGATCCTGGCGCTCTTTCCGTTCCTTGGCCGTGCATATTTTCCGCGTACCGATCCAGGCCAGTTTGTTATCAATGTGCGAATGCCGAGTGGAACGCGCCTTGAGGTAAGCAACGACTACATCGCGAAGGTGGAGACGATCATTCGCAGCGTGGTTAAGCCATCTGATCTTGACATGATCGTTTCGAACATTGGTGTCTACCCCGATCTCTCCGCGATCTACACCACCAACGCCTCAATGGACACGGCATTTGTGCAGACAAGTTTGAAGGAGGACCATAGCATCGGCAGTTACGAGTATATGCGGCGGGTGCGCGAGAAGCTCTCCCGCGAGATGCCTGAGCTTACTGCGTACTACCAGGCAGGAGGACTGGTGGATGGCGTCATCAACCAGGGTCTTCCCGCTCCCATCGATATACAGATCGGTTCGAACAACATGAATGGAGCGTATGCGCTGGCCACAACACTTGCCGACAAGATCAAGACGATGCCGAATGTGAGTGGCGTTTACATTCCGCAGGATATCGACTATCCAGGCATCGCGCTAAATATAGATCGCGAAAAAGCCAGCCTGATTGGCCTCTCCGCCCAGGATGTCGTCGATAACGTGATTACGGCAATGACCTCGGATGGCATGGTTGCTCCGACGTATTGGATCGATCCAAAAAGTGGCAACAATTACATGGTGACCGTCCAGTACGCCAACCGTTTCATCAACAACATGTCGATGGAGGACTTTGAAAACATTCCTCTGCGCGGCATTCATCCTCCGGGCTTCAGTCCCATGCAGGAGGCTCACGAAGCTTCAGGCGATTCGCGCGAGTTCTGGAAAGGCGATCACACAGCGGGATATACGCCGCTGAGTTCGGTTGCGGATATTCAGTTGATCAATACACCGACAGAAGTGGATCACTACCAGATTCGGCGGGTGATCGATGTGTACGTCTCAACCAAAACCGAAGCACTTCAAAAGGTTGGCAGTGAGATCGACAAGCTCGTTGCCAACACCAGGACGGATAAAAACACAGTGCTGACGGTGCGCGGCGCTGTGGTCAGCATGAACCGGTCGTTTCTGGAATTTGGCCTGGGGCTCATCATGTCCGTATTGATGGTCTATTTGATTCTGATGACCCAGTTCACGTCGTTCATCGATCCATTCATCATCCTGATGGCGATCCCCCCCGGACTGGCAGGGGTTGTGATGATCCTGCTGGTTACTGGGAGCACGTTGAACATCATGTCGCTGATGGGCGTGATCATGATGACCGGCATTGTCGTGTCAAACAGCATCCTGATTGTGGAATTTGCCGGCGTGCTGCACAAGGAAGGCAAGTCGCTGCTGGAAGCTGTTGTCCAGTCGTGCAAGATTCGCCTGCGACCGATTCTGATGACTTCACTGGCAACTTTACTGGGCATGATTCCGATGGCGCTTGGGACGGAGGCAGGGAGTGAGCAATATGCTCCGTTGGCACGCGCGGTGATCGGCGGCTTGGGAGTTTCGGTGGTGGCAACCGTCTTCCTTGTACCCGCCGTTTACCTGTTGATTCACGGCAAGCGCGAGAAACAATCGGAAGTTGAGGGGGAGGTATCGGCATGATGAGGCCATCAATGCACCAGTTTCCGCATCGCCGTCTGATTCTTCTCTATGCAATTGCCTGCACGGCCACTATCTCAGGGCAGAGTACAAACATCCAACCGCAGTTGCCGGATGCTCCGTCGTGGCCACTCGTGGCTCTTGCGCGGCAGCAGGCTACGGCAATCACTCCTGCGCCGGCCGATGTGTCAGCCGCCGATCAACACTCGCGGCTGACGCAGGCGGACGCGGAGAAACTGGCTATCAAAAACAATCCAAGAGTCAGTGTGGCCCACCTGCTTGCGCTTGCACAGCACCAGGTTGTGCGAGAGATACGAGCGGCGGAGCTCCCAACGCTGACCGGCAATGTCACCGCGGAGGATGCAGAGAACGGGAGCCGGATCTCCGCAGGCACACTTACGGTGTCGCGCATGGTCGAGCACGCGGGCGCGGGAGGCAATCTCACTCAACTGATCACAGACTTTGGAAAAACCAGAAATCTTGTTGCATTCTCAAAGCTTCAGGAGAAGGCACAAAATGCAAGCGCTCTGGCGACGAACGAGGATATTGTGCTCGTGACAGATCAGGCATTCTTCGATGCACTGCAGTCACAGGCGCTGCTGAAGGTTGCAGATCAGAATGTTGCGACCAGGCAAACAACGGAAACCCAGATCAGCGAATTGACAAAAAACAAGATCAAATCAACGCTCGACTTGAGCTTTGCCGATGTCAATCTCTCACAGGCAAAGCTGTTGCAACTTGATGCGCGAAGCAATGTCGACTCGACAATGGCCGCACTGGACGCGGTGGTTGGGCTCGATCATCAAGTTACCTATGAGCTTGTCGACGACAATGGCCAGCTGAGCGCGCCGCCCGGGGATGCCGAGCGACTCTTGCAACTGGCTCTTCAGCAACGCCCAGACCTGCAGGCCTTGAACTATAACCAGCAGGCAGCGGTCAAGTTCAGCCACGCGCAGCGCGACCAGATGCTGCCGACCATCAGTGCCGCGGGAACTGCCGGTGGAGTGCCGGTTCGTCCGGGCGAGTATTACACCTCGAGTTGGTGGGGCGGCGTCGGCGTGAACATGAGCATTCCCGTCTTCAACGGCTTTCTCTACTCTGCACAAGCCAAGGAGGCATCAATCCGCGCTCAGGCGGCTTCGGAGCAGAGCCGCGATCTACGCGATCGGATCGTGCGCGATGTGCGGACCGCGTGGCTCACAGCCAACACGGCTTATCAACGCGTCACAGTCACTGCGGAGCTGCTCAAGGAGGCAAACCTTGCGCTGAAGCTTGCGCAAACGCGCTACCAGATGGGTCTGAGTTCAATTGTCGAACTCAGCCAGGCGCAGTATCAGCAAACCAACGCTGCCATCGGCAACACGGATGCGCAATACCAGTACCGGCTGGCCCTGGCCACGCTCAACTATCAGATCGGGGCAACACCATGATTGAGAACTTCAAGTTGAAGGTATTTAGAGTGGTGGCGGATTTGCTCAATTATCGGCGAGCTGGAGATGAGCTGCACCTCTCGCAGCCCGCCGTAACGGCGCAGATACGGTCGCTTGAAGAGAGCCTTGGAATTGCACTCTTTGATCGCATAGGCCGCGAAACGAGTCTCACACCGGCCGGCACGGCCCTGTTGCAATATGTGCGACAAATCGAGGCTATTACCAACGAAGCAATTGCCGCGCTTGCGCCCTTTGGCGCACAAGAAGGTGTCGAGCTCAGCATTGGCGCGTCTCACACGATTGCCGTCTACCTTCTTCCAAAGCTTCTTCAACACCTGGTGCGCGATTGGCCAAATCTACGAATCCATATTGTGGGTGGAAGCACGCATGATGTGCTGCAGGCTTTGGCGGCGCGCCAGATCGCGATCGCTCTCATTGAGGCTCCGGCATTTCGTCCAGATCTGAAAATCGAAGCATTTGGAGAGGATGAGCTTACCCTCATCGTGAAGCCGGATCATCGCTGGGCAAAAAAGAACATGATCGGCGCTGCTGAACTTGTTCAGGAAAAAATCCTGCTTAGAGAAGTCGGTTCCGGCATGCGTCAGTTTGTGGAGCAGTATCTTGAACGGAACGGTGTATTGCGCCAGCAACTCCGCATATTGATCGACACCAATTCCATCGAAGGAATTATTACCGGGGTGGAGGCCGGACTCGGCATCGGGTTTGTCCCGCGCCTTGCCCTTGAGAAAGCGCTGAATCAGGGAAGCGTTAAAGAAATTCGACTTGAAAACGGGCCCATCCGGCGTGAGTTGAGCATCGCCCTTCTGAATGGTCCAGACCCAAGAGGTCCAATCGGCCAATTGTTGGAGACCCTTCGAGAATACAGTGCTTCCCACCGGCGCACTGCGGCGAACGTTGAAACCAAACAAGCGCTCCGAAATGTGATTGTGATAGAAGACGAGTCAGGAGAAGACCACCAGGGGGCGGCTTCCTGAATGAGTGTCCTCTCTTTCACTGTCGAAGTTCTTGGCACGTCCATCCTGGCTGGACTCCTTGGCGCGCTGACGGGACTCGGCGGCGGGGTTGTTATTGTTCCGGTTCAGTGCCTCCTGTTCAAAGCGGACCTTCACTATGCGATAGGAGCTTCGCTCGTCTCTGTTATTGCTACCTCCTCTGGTGCTGCCGCGGCTTATGTTCGCGAAGTATATTCCAACATCCGCATAGGGATGTTTCTGGGAGTGGCTACAACGCCAGGCGCTCTCCTGGGTGCATATCTCACTGCAAAAGTCTCAGGGAACTGGATCGATGTGCTCAATGTGATTCAGGAGGACGCCATTGAACATCCTGATCGATTGTCCGAACTTCAAACTCGCTTTTATGGCGCTCTTGACGAGGTTGTGCCGCAGCAAGCAAGGGAGTTCTGTGATCCGAGAACTTATGTGGCCGTCGGCAGCGCTCATGATCAGATCATTGAACACATCAGAGAGCGGTCAATTGACCTGCTGGTGCTCGGGATCCGAAGAACTTCCCACATAAGCATGGAGATGCGAACTTCTGGGGCATTTCGGATCATTGTGGATGCACCGTGTCCAGTCTTAACGCTTAGAAGCTAAGCAAAAGATCGTTTTGGTCCATCGGCAGCGACTGATTCTAAAACGCTTAGTCAAGGTTGCCATTCTCATAGCCCAAAGGTGCTCTCCCGAAGAGGAGAACTCGGTCGGACATCGAAGGCACATGCAATGAATCAGCCGATCTCAAGCAAGTGCGCGCGTCCGGGTATTTAGTGGAGAAACAGCAGAAATGCGATGCGGTGGCCGTGAGGGTTCCCAAATCTTGCAGGCCATTCGGTTGATGACGACCAAACCTGCATGAGCAGCGGGTTTACGCAATTGACCTCCTGATGATTTACCGTTGAGCGCCTGGCTACTTTTGCCCGGTAATGCATGATCAGATGGATAACCATGTCTACCCCGCCAAACGGCGTCCTCCTTCAAAACGCTGTTTTCAAGCTTACTCGCCCGCCCGCAGCAGGTTGGGCTTCGGTGCTTCCGGATGCCGCACCGATGCATGGGTGCCGATAGGCTTTACGACTGTGTCTGAAGCCTCCGCGCGGAAAGTAGTGTGCCGAATAGTGCAGGCTCGGCACTAGAAACTCTTGACTGCTCACTGGCGACAGTTAAAATATCCGCAGATTGATGATGCCGTTCCACAGTTCCCTACATCCAAGGAAATTGAGGTTGAACTGTTTTGTTCCTTTCCCCAGGACGAAAGAAGACGGTGCATTGCGTCGGCGGGTCTAATTCCAACTGGGCCTTGCGGGCTGTTGCGTGTTCGTTTGCTCTCTTGGTGAACCGCATCGACGCTCAATCGCCTACAAACATCTTCGCCCCCGCCGCGACTCCCGCACACTCAATCTTCAACCTTTCGATGCTGGTGTTTGGAGTCACGCTCGTCATCTTTTTAGTTGTCGCCGGCCTGCTTTTGTATGCGTTGATTCGATACCGGCATCGCCCGGAGAATTCGAATCACGAGCCGGCGCAGATCTACGGCAGCAATCAAATTGAGTTGTCATGGACGGTCATTCCGATCCTGATCGTGGTCGTGCTGTTTCTTTCAACCACGCGAGTCATCCTGGGAACACAGGCCATCCCGGAGCCGGATTCCGCGATGAACGTGACTGTCATCGGCCACCAGTTCTGGTGGGAGTACCGTTACCCTCAGTCGGGTGTCGTCACCGCCAACGAACTTCACATTCCGACCAGCGATCCTGCCCATCCAACTCCGACTTACCTGACCATGTCGTCGGCGGATGTGGCGCACAGCTTCTGGGTCCCGCGCCTGGCGGGAAAGACGGACGTGATTCCGAACAAGATCAATACGATGTGGATCGATCCTGCGCAAGCCGGCCTTTATCTTGGCCAATGCGCGCAGTACTGCGGCACACAGCACGCCAAAATGCTGTTGCGGGTTTATGCGCAATCGCCTGCGGATTTCGCTGCGTGGATCAATCAGCAAGAGCAACCCGCGGTGCAGGATTTCGCGGGCAACGCCGCCGCAGCGGAAGGGCAGGTTGTTTTCATGCGCAACGCCTGCATCAACTGCCACGCGATTAAGGGAACAGTGGCAACGGGGCGGTTCGGGCCCGACCTGACGCACCTGGCAAGCCGCGACACCCTGGCGTCCGGTGCGGTCGAAAACACAGCGGAAAATCTTCGCAAGTGGATCGATAACCCGAACTCAATTAAGCCTGGTTCGCTGATGCCGTCGATGCACTTGAACAACCACGATCTGGACGTCATCACCGCTTATTTAACACAGCTTCGATAACGCTTCAGTGGAAAGGCATGCCGGATGAGCACAACTCATGTGGTGGATGGGATCGACGAGACGCTGACGCCGCTGCAGGGCCGTCCACCGCTCAATGTTGTGTACGAGTGGCTGACAACCGTGGATCACAAGAAGATCGGCCTGATGTACATCGCGTACGCTCTCATCTTTCTGATCGTCGCGGGCGTCGAAGCGACTCTGATGCGCATCCAACTTGCCATTCCCAACAACCACTTCGTTTCGCCCCAGGTTTTTAATCAACTTTTCACTATGCACGGCACGACGATGGTGTTCTTTGTCGGCATGCCGATTCTTTTTGGCTTTGGCAACTACCTGGTCCCGCTGATGATTGGCGCACGCGATATGGCATTCCCACGGCTGAATGCATTCAGTTTCTGGATCTCCGCATTTGCCGGAGTTCTGTTGTACTTCAGCTATGTGGGCGCAAGCGGACTGTACGCGGCCGGGTCCGCGCCGGATGTCGGTTGGTTTGCATATGCGCCCTTGACGGCGAAAGTGTTTTCGCCCGGCCACAGTACGGACTACTGGACTCTCGCCGTTTTTCTAAGCGGCATAGGCTCGATTGGCACCGCTTTAAATATCGTGACCACGATCATTTGCATGCGCTGCAAGGGCATGAAGATGAGCCGGATGCCGCTGCTGGTGTGGCTCTACCTGGTGATGGCGAGCCTGGTATTTGTTGCGGTGAGCCCGCTGACAGCTGCGCAAATCATGCTGACATTCGATCGCTACATTGGGTCTCACTTTTTCGACACGCAGGCCGGCGGGTCGGCGGTTCTGTGGATGCACTTCTTTTGGATCTTCGGGCATCCTGAAGTCTACGTGCTGGTGCTACCGGCATTTGCATTCGTGAACGAGATCGTGCCGGTCTTCTCGCGCAAGGCGATCTTTGGTTATCCGGCGATGGTGGCGGCATCGGTGGGCATCGCCTTTATCAGCCTGAGCGTATGGGCGCACCACATGTTCACGGTGGGCATGGGTGCGGCTGCAAATACATTTTTTGTTTTTGCCACGATGGTTATATCCGTACCAACCGGCATCAAAATCTTCAACTGGCTGGCGACGATCTGGGGCGGACATGTGATCTTTCGAACTCCCATGATCTTTTGCGTAGCATTCCTGTTTCAGTTTCTCGTCGCTGGACTCACCGGGATCATGCTCTCCGTCGCTCCATTCGATTGGCAACTTGGCAACTCTTACTTTGTCGTGGCTCACTTCCACTACGTATTGGTGGGGGCGATCTTAACCGCGTTGTTCGGGGCTTTTTACTACTGGTACCCAAAGATCACCGGGCGCATGATGTCCGAGACCCTGGGCAAGTGGCACTTTTGGCTGTTTATCATTGGCTTTCATCTTACCTTCGACTTCATGCATGTTCCCGGGCTGCTTGGCATGCCACGCCGCATTTACACCTACGAGGCAGGCCGCGGATGGGAGGGATGGAACATCATCGTTGGCATCGGAGCGATTTTTCAAGCGGCAGGAACATTATGCTTCGTGTACAACCTGATCGAGTCGTACTTCAAGGGTAAAGAGGCAGGACCCGATCCGTGGGATGCGTGGACGCTGGAGTGGTCAACGACTTCTCCGCCGCCCGACTACAACTATGCGGTTTTGCCTGCGGTCAGAAGCCGGCGCCCCCTTTGGGATCTGAAGCACCCGGACGATCCAGATTCGGATTACGAATGAGAGACGCGAAATGATGAGAGACGCAAACGCAATTCCGATCGATTCACCCCTGGAAACGCCATGGACGCTTCCTTATCGCGGGACCGTGGGCATGGTCTGTCTCATCGTGGCCGAGTCGGCAATCTTCATCATCTTTGTCGTCGCTTACATCTTCTACATTGGCAAGAGTCTTACCGGGCCTACTCCGGCACAAGTGCTGGAGTTGCCGATCTTCGGCACCGTTTGCCTGCTGTCGAGCAGCATTACCGTGCACTTTGCAGTCGCGGCGCTGCGCAAGGGCAAGATGACTGGATGCACTGGTTGGCTTGCGGGAACGGTTCTGCTCGGTTCGATTTTCCTTATCACGACAGCACGCGAGTGGTATCACCTTATCCACGACGAAGGACTGACAATACAAACCAACCTCTTCGGAACCACCTATTATTCCCTGGTCGGCTTGCACGCGACCCACGTTGTTGTCGGTCTCATCATGCTTTCTCTCGCTCTTGGATTCTCGTTGTTCGGACTCGTGACAGAGGAGCATTCTGAAAAGCTTGAGACACTGTCGCTCTATTGGCACTTTGTCGATGCGGTGTGGGTGGTCGTTTTTACAGTGGTCTATGTCCTGGGCAGGTAGATTGCGGAAAGGAGGTGCGTGATGAAGCATGACGATGAAGTTCAACTTCCAGTGCCGACTGCGTGGCCCATGGTGCTTGCGCTCGGCGTTTCTTTGATGATCGCTGGAATGGTTACGCACTGGGTCGTCAGCCTGCTCGGAGTGGTGCTCGCAATTCGCTCTGCGGTAGGGTGGTTCTTTGAAGTGCTGCCACACGAGCATCACGCCTCCGTCGCGGTTCATCCGGATGACGTCGTAATCTCAACCACTCGCAAAAGCCACGAGCAGTTATCGATCGATCCTATACATCGAAAATTGCTGCCCGTTGAAACGTTCAGCCTCGCAGCGGGCATCAAGGGTGGAATTGCCGGTGGAATTGCGATGGTCGTTCCTGCAACGGTCTTCAGTCTGCTCAAACACCACAGCTTGTGGTATGCGGTGAATCTGCTCGCTGCAGGAGGCTTCGTGAGCTGGGCCGGCGAAAGCGACGCGTTCCTCGGTGAGTTTCATCTGGTAGGTTTATTGGCCGCCCTTGGCATTCACGCTCTTGCGTCCGTGCTTGTTGGTCTCCTTTACGGAGCAATGTTGCCGATGTTCCCCAGGAAGCCCATCCTCACCGCCGGTTTCATCGCACCTTTCCTGTGGACGGGGCTGCTTTACTCGACATTGGGAGTGATCAGCCCGATTCTGAATGCGCGTATCGACTGGCTCTGGTTCGTTGTTTCGCAAATTGCGTTCGGGCTGGTCTGCGGTTTTGTCGTCAATCTGCAAGTCAAGGTGCGCACGCCCCAGTTTCGAGCGCTCCCGTTTGCTGTTCGCGCCGGCCTGCACAGCGATCGGCCCAGGATCGACCCTTCAATATCGAAAGACGAAGACAAATGAGTTCTGTTCTCAAAACCCGGACGTCCTCTTGTTCCCTCGTGGTGGCTGTCGCCTGCCTGGTTCTCATTGGGTGTGGCAACGCTCCCGGCCGCCCTGGACCGGGGCCCGAAGTGGTGCGTCCTGATGAGGTGCTCGATTTCGCAACTCTCTACAAACAGAACTGTGCAGCCTGCCACGGTGAGAACGGCAGAGATGGCGCGGCCATCTCGCTCTCCAATCCGGTATACATCGCGCTGGCGGGAGAAACTCATCTGCAGCAAGTAATCGCAAATGGTGTACCCGGCAAATTGATGCCTCCTTTTGCCAGGAGCGCCGGGGCTATGTTGACCGACAAGCAGGTCTCTGTGCTGGCAGAGGGTATCGCAAAGCAATGGGGAAATCCGAGCGTGCTGTCCGGCCAGAATCCTCCGCCGTATCTTGCGACTTTGCCGGGCAACGCCGAGCATGGGTTCGAGGCATATGGCGTGTTCTGCGCTCGATGCCATGGCGCGACGGGCGAAGGCGGTCCCGCCGACGGAAAGCCAAATTCAACACAGGGCAAGATCGGTCCTGGCAAGATCGGCCCTGGCATGATCGGTTCCATTGTCGACCCCTCGTATCTGGCCATCATCAGCGACCAGAATCTGCGCAGCATCGTCATTGCCGGTCGCCCCGATGAGGCAATGCCCGACTGGCGCGGTGACGCAGCACAGATCATGACAGACCAGCAAGTCACAGACATCCTCGCGTGGCTGGCAACAAAACGCATTACAAACCCAGGCCAGCCGTATCCCACCCGTCGTTAGAAACAGTTCGCAGGATGCAGAGCGAACCAATGTTGTTCAAAGCGACGACAACCGTATGGAGCAGGACGCAATGAACTCGAGTGAACCTCTTTCTCCAGGCGATCAAGCCACCGCGACGGAGCCCGCGGCGAGTGCCAACAATGCAGGCCACTCACGCCGTGTATTTCTCTTTAAGCTGTCCCTGCTCTTGAATGGAGCAGTCGGAGCGGTCCTGGCTGTGCCGATCATTGGCTACCTTCTGGGCCCTGCTCTGAAGAAAAGTTTGAACGAAGACTCATGGATCAAGCTCGGTCCGCTTAGCGACTTTCCAGAGGGCGAGACGCGTCTTGTCAACTTCCGCAATCCCGTGACCACGCCATGGGATGGGCAGACCGGCGACATTCCCTGCTGGGTTCGCCATATCTCCGGGAACCAATTCCAGGTCTTTGCCATCAACTGCGCGCATCTAGGATGCCCTGTCCGCTGGTTTGCTCAATCGAGACTCTTCCTCTGTCCCTGCCACGGCGGCGCTTACTACGAAGATGGATCGCGCGCGTCCGGCCCGCCCGAGCGGGGCCTTTTCGAATACGAGCACAAGATCGTTGCGGGCAGTCTGGTGATCAGCGCCGGCAAGATGCCCACGCTTGCGGCCGGCAAATGCGGTGGGCCAAAGCTCACGCAGATTCAGCCGGGCCCCACAACCGCTTCGGCGTCATTCGCGGAACCAGGACCCGGCGGAGATGCTCAGTCCGAAGTTCCTCATCCTCAGGGTTCTGATTCAAGGAAGAATTCATGGCCGGCTTGAAAAAACGCGCGATCGATGTCTACAACTGGTTTGAGCAGCGGCTCGGACTCGGTGCTCCTGCAATCGAAGCGGCGGAGCATCCGATCCCCTCCAGGACATCGAGCTGGTGGTATGTATTTGGCAGCGCCGCGACGGTGATCCTGCTTCTCCAGGTGGTCACTGGAATTTTGCTCGCTCTTGTCTATTCTCCCAGCGCCAGCCAGGCGTGGAGCAGTCTCGAATTCCTGAACCACAACGTAAGGCTCGGTTGGTATCTGCGCGCCCTGCACGGCTGGGGATCCGACTTCATGATCGCCATCGTGCTGATTCATCTCATGCAGGTCTTCCTGTTCGGCGCCTACAAATTCCCGCGCGAACTCACCTGGATCATCGGAGTTTTCCTGCTGCTGCTCACCCTCGGCATGGCATTCACGGGCCAGGTTCTCCGCTTCGATCAGGACGCATACTGGGGTCTCGGCATCGGCGCTTCCATCGTCAGTCGTGTTCCATTCGTAGGCGGAGCGCTCGTAGACCTCATGCTCGGCGGCCCAATTATTGCTGGGCCCGCGCTTTCGCGCTTCTTCACCCTGCACGTCTTCGTGATTCCCGGAATCCTGCTCTCGCTGGTCGGCCTTCATCTTTTAATGGTGGTGCGTCTCGGCATTAACGATTGGCCAATGCCGGGCCGCCTGGTCAACAAGAAGACCTACGTGCAGGAGTACCACAAGCTCACCGAAAAGACGGGCATCCCCTTCGTGCCCGATGCCGTATGGAAAGACGCAGTTTTCACCGCGGCAATCCTGCTTGCCATCATGGCCTGCGCGTACTGGTTTGGTCCCTTCGGACCCACGGGCCAGCCCGATCCCACCATCATCCAAACTGCACCCAAGCCCGACTTCGCCTTCCTCTGGATCTACGCGGTCCTCGCCTATCTGCCGCCCAGCCTCGAAACTCCCGTGCTTTTCATCGCGCCCGTCCTCATCATCGGCGGCATGTTGCTGCTCCCGCTGGTCTCAGGCGAGGGCGAAAAGCATTGGTCGCGTCGTCCGGTGGCCGTGCTCATGGTTGCGGTCATCGCTGTCACTCTTGGCGCCTTTACTAGTCTGGCAACGTATACGCCCTGGAGCCCCATCATGAACGCGTGGACCAGCAATCCAATTCCCGTCAACGATCTAAAAGGTCGAACTCCACTTGAACGGGAGGGCGCGCTCGTCCTGCAAAATAAGCAGTGCCGCAACTGTCACTCCATCGGAGGTGCGGGCGGCATGCGCGGGCCAGCCCTCGACTCCGTCGCTTCGCACATGACCGAAGACCAGATCATCCGCCAGGTTCTGCAAGGCGGCGGAAACATGCCGGCCTATGGCAACGCTCTCAACCCCGCGGAGACAACTGCTCTCGTGCATTTCCTGCTCACACTCCGCGGCGGCAATCTCGCGCCCGCCATCGATGCCTCGCGAAAACTGACTCAGGCAAGCGAATTGTTACCTGCAAAACCGAAACCTCCAACGCCCGACGGTCATTGATCCCGCAACGCGCACCCTCCAATGCCTCCTGAAGTTCAGGCCATCTTCGAAGAGTGGTCGCCACCGGTCTTTCTCACGACGATGGTGCTGCTGTGCGGCCTTATTTACATCCGCGGCTGGTTTGTCATCCGGAAAACCCGGACCGCACAGTTTCCTGTTGGCCGGCCGGCCGCGTTTCTTCTGGGCCTGGCCACTCTCTGGATTGCAATTGGCTCCCCGATGGATGGTTTTGCCGATGCGCTTCTCAGCGCGCACATGGTGGAGCATCTACTCCTCATGTCGTTCGTGCCCCCTCTGCTGCTTCTTGGCGACCCGCAGGTCCCGCTGCTGCGCGGCCTTCCCCGCGTATTCACCGTTCAGGTTCTCGGCCCACTCTTCCGATTGAAAGCCCTACGCACACTGGGCCGTTTCCTCACGACTCCAGTAGTCGCGTGGCTGGCAATGAATCTAGTTTTCCTTGGTTGGCACATACCGGCAGCCTATGACTTCGCTCTCGAACACGAGCGCTGGCATGATTTCGAGCACATCTGTTTCCTTGCTTCATCTGTTCTGTTCTGGTGGCCGATCATTCGCCCCTGGCCCACAGGGGCGCGCTATCCAGGTTGGATCATGCTTCCGTACCTTGTTGGCGCGGACATCGTGAATACGGCGCTGTCGGCCTTCCTGGCCTTCTGCGGCCGTCCGGTCTATCGTTACTACGCTGAACAGCCAAACACTTTCCACATCTCCCTGATGGCTGACCAGGTCACTGGAGCAGTCATCATGTGGGTTATCGGTTCATTGGTCTTTCTGATCCCCGCGGTCTTCATTACGGTTCGTCTCTTGCAGCAGGACTCAAAGCTTCAGATTTAAGGAGTCCTTGCTGCCGGAGCTTCACAACAAAACCAAAACGAGAATGATCCGCGGGCTTCGAGTTGTCCCCTGGCAATCATCCCAAGACGGAACCAATTGTTGAATTTGCATTTCTGGTGTCGGCAACGAGGGTTATCGCCCCACCATCAGCAGTTATATGTGCGGTGATGCCGACGCGATCTCGCACATTGCGCAGATGGCCGGAAAGGGACAGGTCTCCGAGAAATACCGCGCTAAAGTCGAGCACCTCTGCGCATTGATCGACCAGCGTCTCTGGAATCCAGACGACAAATTCTATGAGACGGTACCGCGCAACGCACCGAGTGGATGGTCCGACGTGCGCGAACTCGCCGGCTATATCCCCTGGTACTTTGACATTCCATCAGCAAAGTACGATGCGGCGTGGAAGTTCCTTTTCGATCCGAAAGGATTCGCTGGCCGGTACGGGCCCACTACCGCCGAGCGCCGCAGTCCACGATTCAATTATGCCGTCCACCACGAATGTTTATGGAATGGCCCATCATGGCCGTTCGCGACCACCCAGACATTGGTGGCCCTGGTAAATCTGCTGAACGGGCCGGAACAGTTCGAAATAAACTCGTCCGATTACGATCGCCTGC
>Ga0116135_1000308_pt1 | contig 26864 bp, 20 predicted proteins | sample June2015DPH_20_1_FD_89738 | JGI IMG/M metagenome (GOLD analysis project Ga0116135, IMG submission 89738) | Peatland microbial communities from SPRUCE experiment site at the Marcell Experimental Forest, Minnesota, USA - June2015DPH_20_10 | ecosystem: Environmental > Terrestrial > Soil > Wetlands... | reverse complement strand
TAACAAGTTCACGTCCGAGGTGAACCGGCAGGCCCAGCGGCTGGAAGGGTTTGCCGACGAATTTTCAGCAATCCTGTCACGCCAGATCGACGAACGGGCGTGAGGGGCGGTATATTATGAGCGGATTGTGAGCACCAGAACATGGCGATGAACATGGCAGGCTCGCCGGGTGGCGGACGCCGCGGCCGGCGTCGCGCCGTGATGGCGGAAATCAACGTCACCCCGATGGTGGACGTGATGCTGGTGTTGCTGATCATCTTTATGGTGTCGGCGCCGCTGCTGACGGTCGGCGTGCCGCTCGATCTGCCGCAAACCCAGGCCAAGAGCCTGGAGCAGGACAAGACGCCACTGCAGCTTTCGGTCGACGTCAAGGGCAGGGTGTTCATCAACGACACCGAAGTCGCGATGAATGAACTGGTGCCGAAATTAAAGGCGATCACCGACGCCCGCGGCGGCCTGGACGAGCGTATATTCATGCGGGCGGACAAGAAGGCGGATTACGGAACCGTGGCGCGGGTGATGGGACAATTGTCCGGCGCAGGGTTCAAACGGCTGGCACTGGTCACCGAAGTGGAGCAGGGGTCCTAGAGCGTGAAGGTCGACAAGACACTGGTTGCGTCTGTGGCCCTGCACGTTCTCGTGATCGGGTGGGGCCTGGTGTCGTTCTCATCCAGAGCCTTCGAGTCGATCCCTGAAGAATCTCTCCCCGTCGACATCATTTCCTCCGAACAGCTGGCCAAGATTACCGCCGGCATGAAATCCGGCAAAAAGGAAAATCCGAAGCCGCTGGTGGATAAAGTCGCCGAGGCCAAGCCGGTCGATGACGCCGTCGGCAAGCTCGCCGAGAAGCCGCCGGTCGTGACCGACACCACACCGCCGCCGCAGCCGAAGCCGGTGGAAAAGCCGGTCGAGAAAAAACCCGATCCGCCGAAGCCGGTTGCCGAGAGCAAGCCGAAGGAAGAGCCGAAGCCGATCGAGAAGAAGCCGGATCCGCCCAATGTCGACCCGATCGCGGAAGCCTTGAAAAAAGAAGAGAAGAAGCCGCCGCCGAAACCGCAAGTCCAGGCGGCGACGCCAGCGCCGCAGCCGCAAAAGCCCAAGGAGCGGACGTTCGACCAGACCAAGATCGCGGCCTTGCTCGACAAGCGCGATCCGACGCGGCAGGCCGCGACCGGCGAAACGCTGAATTCCAATGCCGCGCTCGGCCTCGCCAAGGGCAAGGCCGCGGATAATTCGGCGACCTGGGGCGCGCTGTTCAAGTCTGAGGTCGAACGCTGCTGGAAGAAGCCCTATGGCGGCATCGAGAGTCAGAATCCGGAAGTGGCCTTCACCATCAAGCTAAAGCGCGACGGTACCCTTGAAGGAATGCCGGTTCCGGAAGAGACGCCGGCGACGCCCTATCTTCGCGTCTACCAGGAGAGCGCCTTGCGCGCGATCATCGAATGTCAGCCGTATAGTCTGCCGGCGGCCTATTTCGAGGAATGGAAATATTTTACGCCGGTGTTCACCGAACGAAAAACCTGAAGGCGCTTGCCACCGACGATCGCAGACATGAAATGAAACCCCCTGAGATGATCGACCAAGATGGATTGCGTAAGATGCCGTTCCACCTGAACCGCCGGCAGATAATTTCCGGAATGGCCTCGCTCGGCGTGCTGGCCGGCGGTGACGTCCGCGACGCTTTCGGGCAGGCACCGAAGCGGATCATCGTTCCCGATGGCGATTTCGCGCCGCTGCCGATCGCGATTCCGAACTTCGTCGCCGGCACGCCCTCGGATGGCGAAGTCGGTGTCGGCGTCACCCAGGTCATCACCAACAACCTCAAGCGCAGCGGACTGTTCGCCCCGATCGATCAGGCCGCCTATATCGAGAAGGTTGTCAACATCGACGCGGCGCCGCAATTTGCGAACTGGAAGACCATCAACGCGCAGGCGCTGGTGACCGGCCGCATGACCCGCCAGCCCGACGGACGTCTGAAGGCCGAATTCCGGCTCTGGGACGTCGCCACCGGCCAGCAACTGACCGGCCAGCAATATTTCACGCAGCCGGAATACTGGCGCCGGATCGCGCACATCATTTCCGACCAGATCTACGAGCGTCTGACCGGGGAGAAAGGCTATTTCGACAGCCGCGTGGTGTTTGTCGACGAAACCGGCGCCGCGGAGCGACGCGTCAAGCGGTTGGCGCTGATGGATCAGGACGGCGCTAATGTCCGCTATCTGACCCGTGGCACCGACCTGGTGTTGACGCCGCGATTTTCGCCCTCGACCCAGGAAATCACCTATATGGAATTCGGCCAGGGCGACCCGCGCGTCTATTTGCTCAATATCGAGACCGGGCAGCGCGAGATCGTCGGCAATTTTCCCGGCATGTCGTTCTCGCCGCGCTTCTCGCCCGATGGCCAGCGCGTGATCATGAGCCTGCAGCAAGGCGGCAACTCGAATCTGTTCGTGATGGATCTGCGCTCCAAATCGACCACCCGCCTCACCGATACCCCGGCGATCGATACCTCGCCGTCCTATGCGCCCGATGGGACGCGCCTGTGCTTCGAATCCGACCGCGGCGGAAAGCCGCAGGTCTATGTGATGCCGGCAACCGGCGGACCCGCGCAGCGCATATCCTTCGGCGACGGCAGCTATTCGACCCCGGTCTGGTCGCCACGCGGCGACTACATCGCCTTCACCAAGCAGGGCGGCGGACAGTTTTCCATCGGCATCATGAAACCCGATGGTTCGGGCGAGCGGATTCTCACCTCCGGATTCCATAATGAGGGACCGACCTTCGCGCCGAACGGACGCGTCGTGATGTTCTTCCGCGATCCCGGCGGCAATGGCGGGCCTTCTCTGTTCACCGTGGATATTTCCGGGCGCAACGAGCAGCGGGTGCCGACCCCCGGCTTCGCGTCTGATCCGGCGTGGTCACCCCTGCTGTCGTGAGCAGCGGCATGGGCTGTGTGGCTGGCCCGGGCGCGGCCGGATTGGGCCGTTAATCGGCAAAGCTTGCCTAGCTTGCTGATTTGGCGAGCAGATTTTCGCTCTGCACCGCGAAAGGCAACTTCCCAGTAACGATGTTCCCTCAGAAAGACTTCATCTGCGACAGGTAAAAGGGAACCAGCTGAAGAGGATGCGTGCCCCCCAGATGCAGCTTGCTGGCCAAACCAAAGATCCCGATCAGAAAATGTCGCCGTCGATCTATACGGCGCTGGTCGATTCGCTGTTCGAAAATCCCGTTCCCCTGCTGGCAGGGGCGGTGTGCGCCGGCGCGGCTGGACTGATGACGGCGGTCAAGACCGGCAATCAGCTGCTCTGGCCGATCGCATTGCTGATTGTTGCGATCGGCCTGTGGCGGGCCATTGAGGTCGGCAGATATCAAAGTAGCAAGGCCACGCTGACGCCGGCCCAGGTCGCGCAATGGGAACGCCGCTACATGTTCGGCGGGTCGCTGTATGCCGGATCGCTCGGCATCTGGTGTTTCGTGGTTCTGGTCGGCAGCGATGATCCGGTCGCTCATATGCTCTGTACGTCGGTAACCGTCGCCTACACGGCGGCGGGCGCCGGCAGAACCTATGGCCGGCCATGGATTGCCCAGTTGCAGGTTCTGCTGGCGTGCGGTCCGATGTCGCTCGGTCTGCTGCTGCATGGAAACAGCTACTATCTCGGCTTCGCCTTGCTCAACGGGCTGTTTTTCATAGGCCTGCGGCGGATTTCGCTCAGCCTCCATCAAGTCTACGTCAAGGCGCTGGTGGCGACTGAACGCGTGGTCTCGATCGCGGGGCAATTCGACACCGCCCTGAACAACATGCCTCATGGCCTGTGCATGTTCGCCGCCGACGGGCATCTTGCGGTCATGAATCATCGTTTCAGCACGATGATGAACTTGCCGGATGATCTCGTGCATCGCGGCGCGAGTGCGTCCGACATCGTCAGCGCCTGCGTTGGCGCCGGCGCGATTTCGACAGTCAGCGCAAAGGTGATCCTCTCGGAAATTGCGAATTCGCAGGCGAGAGACATCATCACCACCGATCCCGACATTGCGCGCGGCCGGTCGCTGTCATGGACATTTCAGCCGATGGCCGGCGGCGGCGCCGTGGTGCTGCTCGAAGACATTACCGAACGGCGTACCGCGGAAGCCAGAATCACGCATTTGGCGCGTTACGACGAACTGACGGGGCTTCCCAACCGGGTCAATTTCCGCGACGAGATCGAGCGCCTGCTGGCGGTTCCGCATGATGCCGAGCAATTGTCGGCATTGCTGTTCGTCGACCTCGATCAATTCAAGCAGGTCAACGACACGCTCGGTCATCCCTGCGGCGATCAGCTATTGTGCGCTGTCGCCGACCGGTTGCGCGCCATGCTGCGCCCGGAGGATTTCGTCGCCCGGTTCGGCGGCGACGAATTCGTGGTGTTTCAGCAGAATATCAAATCGCCGGAAGATTCGGCCGTTCTGGCCCGGCGCATCGTCGACCATCTGAGCGAGCGCTACAAGATCGACAATCACCTGGTCGAGATCGGTGCCAGCGTCGGCATCGCCTTGACCTCGCCGACAGGCGTCAGCGCCGACACGCTTTTGAAGAACGCGGACATGGCGCTCTATCGCGCCAAGGCGGACGGCCGCGGGACCTTCTGCTTCTTCCGCGACGAGATGGCGCAAACGGTCGAGGCCCGCCGCATTCTGGAGCTGGACCTGCGCAAGGCGCTGGCGAACGAGGAGTTCGAGCTGTTCTTTCAGCCGCTCGTCAATCTCAAATCCGGCCGGATATCGACCTGCGAAGCGCTGCTGCGCTGGAACCATCCGGCGCGGGGCACGGTGTCGCCGGTCGATATTATTCCGGTCGCCGAAGACATGGGGCTTATTGTCGACCTCGGCCGCTGGATCCTGCGCAAGGCCTGCATGGAGTGCATGAAATGGCCCGCGGGCGTCAGCGTCGCGGTCAATTTTTCGCCGCAGCAGTTCCATCAGCGTGACGTGCTGAGCGAGGTTCGCTACGCGCTCGAAGTGTCCGGGCTGCCTGCCGATCGCCTCGAAATCGAGATCACCGAATCGTCGCTGTTGCGCAATACGCAGTTGACCCACGATGTGCTGTCTCAATTGCGCGAGATCGGCGTGCGCATATCGCTGGACGACTTCGGCACCGGCTATTCGAGCCTCAGCTATCTGCATAATTTCCCGCTGCAGAAGGTGAAGATCGATCGCTCGTTCCTGGAAGGCATCGATACCGACCGTCCGCTGACGCTGTTGCGCGGGGTGGCGCGGCTCAGTGCCGACCTCGGAATGTCGGTCGTGGTCGAAGGCATCGAGACCAACGAGCAGCTGGAATTGATCAATGCCGACGGCACGGTGACCGAAGCGCAAGGTTATCTGTTCAGCCGACCGGTGCCGGCGCTGCGCATTCGCCAGCTGTTGAACGCATCTCATGGCCGCCGGCCGGAGGAAGCCTTGCTGCTGGTATCCTCCCGGTCGATCGCCTGAAAAATTATCTTCTGGCGAACTCCCGCTCTCTAGAAATTATTCCTCCAGAAAACTGTATGCCCGGGGCCGGACACAAACCTTCTTTACCTCTTGCGATTAACCCTAACCGAGCGATGGCTTTGCACTTGCATTAGGAAAGAGTTAACCTTTTAGTTGTCGATGGCGGCAATGTCGCTGCGTAGGAAGCCCGATGAGTTCAACTCAAGAAACGACAGACCGGCCTCTTAAGCGTAAAATCGGGTTACTTGATCAGGTCGACTACCGCCTGGCAGAAACGGAAGCCGAAAAAGACGCCATCTACAGGTTGCGATACAGGGCCTATCTGCATGAGGGCGCCATTGAGCCGCGCGCCGATCAGCGATTGACCGACCGCTTCGACGATCTGCCGAATTCCTGGCTGTTCGGCGTCCATCTCGACGGCGAACTGACAAGCTCCATTCGCATCAGCGTGGCAACGCCTGACAATGACGACACGCCGGCGGTCAATGCCTTTCGCGATCTGCTCGCGCCCGAACTCGCCCACGGCAAAGTTATCGTCGATCCCAATCGTTTCGTCGCCGATCCCTTGAGCCGGACCAAATATCCGGAACTTCCCTATTTGACGGTTCGTCTGGGTTACGTTGCCTGCGCTTACTTCAATGCCGACATTGGAACTGCGACCGTTCGCGCCGAACACCGGGCATTTTATCGCCGGCTGTTTTTGCAAAAATCGCTGTGCGAGCCGCGTCCCTATCCGACCCTGACCAAACCCCTGTGCCTGATGGCGGCGGACTATCTCAGCATCCGCGACCAGGTGTTCGAACGTTTCCCCTTGATGCGCTCGACCGCCGCGGAGCGGCGGATGTTGTTCGAGCGCGGCGACGATCAGTCGCCGGTGATAAACTTGCCGGAGTTCCCCTTCGAGCGCGCACCGATCGCCCCGCATTCCTGACCGCGTGGCCCAAGTCAGGTGCCCAAGGCAGGTGACCAAGTCTGGCGCCCAAGGCTGGTGACCAAGTCTGGCGGCCAGGTTCGGTGACCAAGTCCGATGACCAAGTCCGGGTGAGAACGGCCGGGCGGGAGCCCATTTTGCCATTTTTCTGGCCGGATCCCGCAAATGCGATGCCGATCGCTCGGGAAACCGGCTATTTCGCCCGCGCTCCCGCTTGCCTTCACCCTCGCGCCACATTTACAACCCATTAACCATCGCGGTTGCTTTTCGTCCTTTGCTGGCATTTGATCGGGTTCGGCAACACCCCATCAAGGTTGACGGAACGTTCGCTTAACCATCGCCCTGTAGACCGGATGATAGTCGAAAAACGCGAGCGTGGAGGCTCCGGAATGAAACACCAGATGCGTATCGTCCAGGGATTGAAGCTGGCAGCGGTGCTCGCGGTGGCGCTGTCGATGGGAGCCTGCGCGAACAAGAATCCGCTGGGTGATGGCGCGATGGCGAGCGCGGCCACTCCCGGCAGCCAGCAGGACTTCGTGGTCAACGTTGGCGACCGCGTCTTCTTCGAGAGCGACCAGACCGAATTGTCGCCGCAGGCGATCGCGACCCTGGAGAAGCAGGCGCAGTGGCTGCAGAGCTACAGCCGCTACACCTTCACCATCGAAGGCCATGCGGATGAGCGCGGTACCCGTGAATACAACATTGCCCTGGGCGCGCGCCGTGCCCAGTCGGTACGAACGTTCTTGGCCTCGCGCGGCATCGATGCCTCGAGGATGCGGACGATCTCTTACGGCAAGGAGCGCCCGGTCGCGGTTTGCAACGACATCTCGTGCTGGTCGCAGAACCGTCGCGCGGTGACGGTATTGAACGCCAGCTCCTAACAGCGTTGGCCTTGCACAAGGTTTGCCGGCGCCCTCGGGCGCCGGTTTTGTTTTGGGCGGCTTCGCTCCGGTGCCTGGCTTTTCGGGGGCTTGGCTTCAGGTACTTGGCTTCAAGTACTTGGCTCGAGCCAGTGGTTTGTCTCAGTCACATTTTTGGCGTACTCCGTCTCTCAATGTGATCCGCTTTCGATCTCACACCGATCTCGTCGGTCAGGCCAGAATGTCATCCAGATTTCATCAAACCATGCGCGCCGCGGCGGTCTTCGCGACGCTGGTGCTGTGTTCGCCGGTACTGGCCCAGTCCGACGATGTCGATCCGGAAATCCGGATTCAGCAGCTTGAGAACCAGCTGCGGCAGCTCACCGGCCAGAACGAGGAGCTGCAATATCGCAACCGGCAGCTTGAAGACCGGCTGAAGCTGCTTCAGGGCAGCGCGCAGGGTGCTCCCGGCAGTCCGCCTGCCGGCGCCCAACCCAATGTCGCCGCTTTGCCCCCGGCGCAGCCGAATCCGGCCTATCGGCAGCCGCCGGCGCAGACCGGCTATGATCCGCAGATGGCCGCTCCGGCGCCGATCGTCCAGGAATCGCCAGGAGTGCCGCCGGGAGCGGCACCGGGCCGGCGCCGTGGCGACGCCTTCGATCCCGGCCAAAATCCGAATGCCCCCGGCGCGCCGCGCGCGCTTGGCGGCGGCCAACTCCCGATCCCCGCCGAAACGCCGGTCGGCGCACCCGGCGGACGCGGCGCGGGGGAACCGCTCGACCTTGCGAACACCGGCGGGGCGGGCAATCCGCCGGGCGCCTTGCCGCCACCGCCACCGCGCAACACCAACGCGACCGGGGCGCTGACCACCCTGCCGCCGTCGGCGACGCCGAAGGACGAGTTCGATCTCGGCATCGGCTACATGCAGCGCAAGGACTATGCGCTGGCGGAAGAAACCTTGCGCAACTTCGCGCAAAAATACCCGAGCGATCCCCTGATCTCGGAATCGCAATACTGGCTGGGCGAGAGTTTCTTCCAGCGCCAGCTCTACCGCGACGCCGCGGAATCCTTTCTCGCGGTGACGACCAAATTCGACAAATCGGCAAAGGCCCCGGACGCCTTGCTGCGGCTTGGACAATCGCTGGCGGCCTTGAAGGAGCGCGAGGCCGCTTGCGCGGCGTTCGGCGAGGTGGCGCGGAAATATCCCCACGCCTCGGGCGGCGTCAAAGCGGCTGTGGACCGTGAGCAAAAACGGGTAAAGTGCTAGCGCATTCAGCCAAAGCATGCGCTGGGTCAAAGCGCGTCGTCGCGCTGGAGCATGATCCGGAAAAGTGGGAACCGGTTTTCCGAAAAGATCATGCTTCAATCCAAGAGATGAGATCATGATCCGATTCGGTGGAATCGGATCATGCTCTAGCCGACCCGATGGGGGCGCGACGTGGCGACGGGATCAGACGATGACAACTCCCCGATCTCGGCACAGCACGCGAAAAATCTGTTCGCGGACTGGAAGGGCGCCCCTGCCATCATTCTCGCCGTTTCCGGCGGCCCCGATTCAATCGCGTTGATGTGGCTGGCGGCGCGCTGGCGGCGCGCTCTGGCGCGCGGCCCGCGTCTGATCGCCGTCACAGTCGATCATGGCCTGCGCGCCGAGGCCGCAGCTGAGGCGCGCGACGTCAAGCGCCTCGCGCGCTTGCTCGATCTGCCGCATCGCACGATGCGCTGGACCGGCGCCAAGCCGACCACCGGTTTACCCGCCGCGGCGCGCGGCGCGCGCTATCGCTTGCTGGCACAGGCGGCGCGGGCCAGCGGCGCCACGCATATTCTGACCGCGCATACCCGTGACGACCAGGCCGAAACGCTGCTGATGCGTTTGGTCCGCGGCAGCGGCATCGCCGGGCTGGCGGCGATGGCGCGGGTCACCGAGCGCGAGGGCGTGCTGCTGGCGCGTCCGTTTCTCAACGTATCGAAGTCGCAGCTGGTCGCGACGCTCACCAGGGCAAAGGTCGGTTTCGCCGACGATCCGACCAACCGCGACCCTCGTTTTACCCGTCCCCGCATTCGCACGGTGATGCCGGTTCTCGCCGCCGAGGGCGGCGATGCGCGCAATCTGGCGCGGCTGGCGACGCGGCTGGCCCGGGCCAATGCCGCCGTGGAAGTCCTGGTCGACGGCGCCGAGCGCTATCTCGCGCTCAGGGACCGCGGCGCGTCGGCTTCGGGAACCGTTGAGGCCAAGACTTTTGACGCCAACAGTTTTGCGGCGATGCCGGAGGAAATCCGCCTTCGGTTGCTGTTGCGGGCGATCGATCGGTTCGGTCATGAGGGGCCGGCCGAACTTGGCAAGGTTGAAGCCCTGCTGTCGGCCCTGGACCAGGCCGTGGCGGAAAGCACTGGAGGCCGCCGGCCCAGGCCCAAATCAAGGCTCGAACCAAGTCTGAAGCAGACCCTGGCGGGCGCGCTGGTCAGCCTGACGGACGGCCGCATCCGCATTGCGCCGGCGCCGCCCCGCCGACGGCGGCCGGATTGAGGGGCGGGCAGCCAGTCCTGATTGGCCCCGAGATTCTGAGCGAATCAGAGCCGGGACTCCGGAATCTTTTATTTTGAGGCGTTTTCCTTGCGCGAACCGGTATCCGCGTCGCTCGAAAACGCTCTAATCCATCTCGCGGGCTTAACCACCCCGGAAAACACCCGTTCCGCCGCCATTATTTAAGCGGGAATCGCGCTAAGATGAGCTAAATTGTCCTCCATGGTTCCCTTGGCAGCGACCGGGGCGGCACCTAGATTGTAATGCAGTCGACCGAGGGATTCTTGATGCCTGCCCACGGACGCGACCCAAGGACATAAGGCCGCGATCCGCGCGACCACGAAGGAAGATCAATGAACGCCAATCTGCGCAATTTCGCCCTCTGGGTTATTATTGTTTTGCTGTTATTGGCCCTGTTCACGCTCTTCCAGAATCCTGGTCAGCGCGCGTCCTCGCAGGATATCTCGTTCTCGCAGCTTTTGACCGAAGTCGATGCGAGCCACGTTCGCGACGTCGTGATTCAGGGGCCGGAGATTCACGGCACTTTCAACAACGGTTCGAGCTTCCAGACCTACGCGCCGAACGATCCGACGCTGGTCTCGCGGCTGTATAACGGCAAGGTCTCGATTACGGCGAAGCCGCCCGGCGACAACGTGCCGTGGTTCGTGTCGCTGCTGGTCTCATGGCTGCCGTTCATCGCGCTGATCGGGGTGTGGATTTTCCTATCGCGGCAGATGCAGGGCGGCGCCGGCAAGGCGATGGGCTTTGGGAAGTCGCGCGCCAAGATGCTGACCGAGGCGCACGGCCGCGTCACATTCGAGGATGTCGCCGGCGTCGATGAGGCCAAGCAGGACCTGCAGGAGATCGTCGAATTCCTGCGCGACCCCGGAAAATATCAACGGCTCGGCGGACGGATTCCGCGCGGCGTGCTGCTGGTCGGTCCTCCCGGCACCGGCAAGACGCTGATCGCGCGCGCGGTGGCCGGCGAAGCCAATGTGCCGTTCTTCACCATCTCGGGCTCGGACTTCGTCGAAATGTTCGTCGGCGTCGGCGCCTCGCGTGTCCGCGATATGTTCGAACAGGCCAAGAAGAATGCGCCCTGCATCATCTTCATCGACGAAATCGATGCGGTCGGCCGCCATCGCGGCGCGGGCCTCGGCGGCGGCAATGACGAGCGCGAGCAGACGCTGAACCAGTTGCTGGTCGAGATGGACGGCTTCGAGGCCAATGAAGGCGTGATCCTGATCGCGGCGACCAACCGGCCTGATGTGCTCGATCCGGCGCTGCTGCGTCCGGGCCGTTTCGACCGCCAGGTGGTGGTGCCGAATCCGGACGTCGTCGGCCGCGAACAGATCCTCAAGGTGCATGTCCGCAAGGTGCCGCTGGCGCCGGATATCAACCTCAAGACCATTGCCCGCGGTACGCCCGGTTTCTCCGGCGCCGACCTGATGAACCTTGTCAACGAAGCGGCGCTGACCGCGGCACGGCGCAACAAGCGCATGGTGACGCAGGCGGAGTTCGAAGAGGCCAAGGACAAGGTGATGATGGGCGCCGAGCGCAAGTCGCTGGTCATGACCGAAGAGGAGAAGATGCTGACTGCCTATCACGAAGGCGGCCACGCCATCGTCGGCCTCAACGTGATCGCGACCGATCCGATCCACAAGGCGACCATCATTCCGCGCGGCCGTGCGCTGGGCATGGTGATGCAGTTGCCCGAGCGCGACAAGCTGTCGATGTCGCTCGAGCAGATGACCTCGCGGCTTGCCATCATGATGGGCGGACGCGTCGCGGAAGAACTGATTTTCGGCCGCGAGAAGGTGACCTCCGGAGCGTCGTCCGACATCGAGCAGGCGACGCGGCTGGCCCGGATGATGGTGACGCGCTGGGGCCTTTCCGAAGCGCTCGGCACCGTGTCCTATGGCGAAAACCAGGATGAGGTTTTCCTCGGGATGTCGGTGTCGCGTACCCAGAACGCGTCTGAGGCGACGGTTCAGAAGATCGACACCGAGATCCGGCGGTTCGTGGAAGAAGGCTACAACGAAGCGACGCGCATTCTCACCGAGAAGCGCGCCGATCTTGAAGCCCTGGCCAAGGGCCTCTTGGAATTCGAGACCCTGAGCGGCGACGAGATCATTGACCTGCTCAAGGGCAAGAAACCGAACCGCGAGTCGGTGCTGGAGCCATCCACGCCGCGCACCTCGGCGGTGCCGCCGGCCGGCAAGCCACGCCCGCGTCCCGATCCGGATGCCGGGCTGGAGCCGCAGCCGCAGGCCTGACGTCGTAACGCCGATGGCCGGTTACTCCGGCAAACCTGTTGTACAAAAGCTCGGCATCCAGCCGGGCTTTTGCATTTTTATCGAAGGCGCACCGGCGGCCTATGGCGATATCGTCGGCCAACTGCCGGCCGGTGTGACCATTGCGCCCCGGCTGAAGGCGCCACTCGACATGGTGCATCTGTTCGCAACCGAAGCGGTGGGGCTTGCGGCGAAGCTGCGCCGCTGCCGCGCCGCGATCGGGCCGGACGGCATGATCTGGGTCTCATGGCCGAAGAAGTCCTCCGGCGTTGCCACCGACCTCACGGATGTCGTCGTGCGCGATACGGCACTTCCGCTTGGCCTCGTCGATATCAAGGTCTGTGCCATCGATGACACCTGGTCCGGATTGAAATTCGTGATCCCCAGGGATCAACGCCAAGGCGATCAGCGGACGTAACGGGATCAGCCGCCGGCCAACCGCCCGAAATAACCGGACTTGGCCGCGCCTGATCCAGCATGATTATGGTTGGCGCGCTTAGCGGCGTCATGGCATGTTCCGGTCATGGCGCGAGCGCGGATCCAACCGCGCCTGCCGTGGGCCGCAGCAACAGCGTGCCCAAATGAGATAAGATGCGGGAGGGCAGGCCGATGCGTTGTGTCGGAGGATTGGGCGTCGTGAGCGCGCTCGCCGTGCTGATCTGGCCTGCGCTCGCGGCCGACATGCGTGGCGTCACACCCACCGAAATCAGGATTGGCCAGACCATGCCGTATAGCGGCCCGGTGTCGGCGTTCGGCGCGCTCGGCAAGGGCGAGGTCGGCTATTTCAAGATGGTCAATGAGCGCGGCGGCATCAACGGCCGCAAGGTCAACCTGATCTCGCTGGACGACAGTTACGCGCCGCCGAAAACCGTGGAGCAGACGCGGCGGCTGGTGGAAAGCGACGAAGTCGCGCTGATATTCTCCTCGATCGGCACCGCCCACAACACTGCGATCGCCAAATACCTGCAGGGCAAGAATATCCCGCAATTGTTTGTCGGCTCCGGCGCTTCGAAATTCGCCGACATCGCGCAATATCCGCAGGCGACCCTGGGCGTGCAGGGGCCGTTCCGTTACGAGGCGCGGCTTTATGCGCGCTATGCGCTGGCGAAAAATCCGGACGCCACATTCGCCGTCATTTCGCAGAACGATGATTTCGGACGCGACTATCTCGCCGGGCTGAAGGACGTGCTCGGCGAGACATACGATGCCCGCGTCACCGGCGCGACCTATGAAATATCGGATCCGACCGTCGACCAGCAGATCGTCAAACTGAAGTCCTCCGGCGCCGATGTCCTGGTGATCGCCGCGACGCCGAAATTCGCTGCGCAGTCGATCCGCAAGGTCTATGAGATCGGCTGGCGGCCGATGACATTTCTGTCCAATGTCGCGGTCTGGGTGTCCACCGTCATGGAGCCCGCCGGGCTTGCAGCCGGCGTCGGCATTCTCTCGACCGCCTATGTCAAGGATCCCGACGATCCCGCCTGGAAGGACGATGCGGGCGTCAGGGGATGGCGGGAATTCATGACCCGATACGTCCCTGACGGCGATCTGCACGACACCAACTACGTCAATGCCTACAACAGCGCGATGGTGCTCGAAGCCGTATTGAAAGCCTGCGGCGACGATCTGTCGACGCAGAACATTCTCAAGCAGGCCTACGCCATCAGGGATCTGGAATTGCCGATGCTGCTGCCCGGCATCAAGGTCAACACCAGCCCGGCCGATCACGTTCCGGTCGACCAGATGCAGTTCATGCGGTTCAACGGCAAGACCTGGGAGCGCTTCGGGGAGCTGCAGACCGGCAATTGATGCGTGGCCCCGGAATGACTTGGCTGTCCCTTCTGGCGCGGGACTTGCTTAAAACAAAGCCAGCCAGTTCCCGTTACCGCGTACAGGAGCCGCCGATGTCCGGTCATTCGAATGCCCCGCCCGCCCTTGCCATCCCGGGCGCGGACCCGCGGCTCTATAACCACGATCTGGCGCCGGTTGCCCCCGCGGGGCGGACCTGGGGCGTGTTCAGCATCTTCGCGATGTGGATGTCGGACGTGCACTCGGTCGGCGGCTATACCTTCGCGGCCAGCCTGTTCTTCCTCGGATTGACCGGTTGGGAAGTGCTGCTGGCGATGGTGGCCGGTATCACCATCGTCTACTTCCTGATGAACCTGATCGGGCGCCCCTCGCTGAAATACGGCACGCCCTTCCCGGTGGTGGCGCGGATGTCGTTCGGCGTCATGGGCGCCAACATCGCGGCCGGCCTGCGCGGCATCGTCGGGATCGTGTGGTACGGCGTGCAAACCTATTTCGCGTCCAAAGCGGTGCAGGCGCTGGTGCTGGCGTTTTATCCCGGCGCCGAAGCGTTGACGCATTCCAGCTTTCTCGCCCTGTCCGCGCTCGGCTGGTTCTCCTTCCTGTTCATGTGGCTGTTCCAGCTTCTGATCTTCCTCAACGGCATGGAGACGATCCGCAAATTCATCGATTTCTGCGGACCCGTGGTCTACATCGTGATGTTTGCGCTGGCGATCTGGATCGTGATGCAGACCGGCACATCGAGCCTGTCGCTGCAGCTCAGCCCGCGGGTCGAAGGCTCGGCGGTGGGTCACATGGCCAATGCGGCGATGCTGATCGTCGCTTACTTCGCCGCGCTGCTGCTCAATTTTGGCGATTTCTCCCGCTTCGCGCGCGATGAGAAGGCGATGAAGGTCGGGAATTTCCTCGGACTGCCGGTCAATTTCATCGTGTTCGCGATCATTACCGTGATCGTCACGGCCGGCACCGTCAAAGTGTTCGGCGAGGCGATCATGGACCCCGTCGCCATCGTCGAGCGCATCGGCAATCCCTGGGTGGTGGCGCTCGGCTCCATCACTTTCATCGTCGCCACCATGGGCATCAACATCGTCGCCAACTTCGTTTCGCCGGCCTACGATATTTCCAACCTTTATCCCGAGAAGATCGACTTCCGCCTCGGCGGGCTGATCACCTCGATCCTGTCGGTGTTGGTGTGCCCGTGGATTTTTGTCTCCAGTCCGCAGGCCATCACCATTTTTGTCAGCATCTTCGGCGCCGCGCTCGGCCCGATGTTCGGCATCATGGTGGCCGATTATTATCTGGTGAAGCGGCAGCAGGTCGTGCTCGCCGACCTCTATACGATGTCGCCGGACGGCTCGCTGTATTTCGAGAGCGGCTGGAACCGGATGGCGCTGATCGCGCTCGGGCTTTCGGGCTTCGTATCGATCGGGCTGTCGCTGCTCGGCGCCTATGCGGTGATTCCGAACGTCGGGGACTGGGGTTGGCTGATCGGCTCGGCGCTGGGAGCGGTGCTGTACACGGCGCTGATGCGCCGCGAAGCGCCATCCCTGTCGCGGCCCGGCATCACGGCGTGACGGCTCGAAGCTTGCGGGTGATTATTGGTAGTCATTCCGGGGCGCGCATCTTCGCGCGAACCCGGAATCTCGAGATTCCCCGATGTGCCATTGCACATCTGAGGTTCGTCGCTTCGCGCCGCCCCGGAATGACGTGATAGAGATATCAACCGAGCTTGCCGACCTCGGCCTCGACCAGCGTCCAGCATTTGGTGCCGAGCTTTTCCTTCCAGGTCGCATAGACGTGTGGGAGTCTGGCGCGGAAGGCGGCCTGGTCGGTGTCGTTGAAGACGAGGCCGCGCCGCACGAAATCGTTGCGCAGATCGGCATTGAGCGCGGCCTGTTCCAGACGCTGCTGGCGGACATATTTGGTGACGTTGCGCTCGATCACGTCCTTGATGTCGCCGGGTAGCGCCTGCCAGGTGGCGGCGTTCGCCATCGCGTTGAAGCCGGACCACATGTGGTTGGTCAGGCTGACATACTTCACCAGTTCATAAAGCTTGAAGCCTTCCAGGATGCCCAGCGGATTCTCCTGCGCGTCGACCTTGCCGATTTTCAGCGCGTCGTAAATCTTGTTGGCCGAGGTGGTGACCGTCTCGGCGCCGAACGCGCTGAAGGTGTCGATCATCATCTGCCCCGGCGGAACGCGGATTTTCATGCCGGCGAAATCCTGCGGCTCGGCGATCGGGCGCGAGATCGAGGCGACCTGCCGCATGCCGTTGTCGAAGCCGGCGACCGGGAACAGATGCATGCCCTTGGCGGCCATCTCCTCGCCGATATATTTTCCAAGCGGGCCGTCGACCGCTCTGTGCGCGGCCGCCGGCGAACTGAATGCAAACGGCAATTGCTGGGATTCGGCTACCGGCACCACGGTGCCGATGATGCCGCCCATCAGGGTGAAGAACTGGATCTCGCCTGAAATAAGCATTTTCAGCGCATCGGGATCGCCACCCGGCAGCTTGTTGTTCTCGGCATACACGATGGTCTCGACCCGGCCATTGGTCTCGGCGCGCACGGCCTCCCACATCGCGGTAAGATTTCTGTGCAGCGGGCCGGAATCGGCCTGGTTGTGATATTGCGAAAACCTGTATTCGGCAGCCTGCAAAGGCTTGATGATCAGGGTCGATCCCATCACCGCGGCGCCTGATAATACCGACCGTCGTGTCCAGTTCATCGTCATCGTCTCCATCCGGTCCGCCCATTGCGGGCGGCATGCTTTGCGGCCGACTGTGGTCGATCTCGGACAATTTCGCCACGAGAATCCCGCAAGGCAGCGCCGCGCATGACGCCATTGGGTGACCGGCCGCGCCCCGCCCCGATGGCGGTAACCGGCCGCTCAAATCCTCCTATTTGCGACTTGTCAGGCGCTCTGAATTATTGTTCAGTTCTTCGAGGCGGTGTGTGTCGATCGCCCAAAAACTGAATAAGCGTCGTAACGAGCCGCTGGGCCCGGGCGCGCAGGGATGAGAACGTGCCATGGTTTATCGACGAACCCATCAGGTGGTGAAGCGGCTTGCGGCGCGGCGCAGCGCCATCCTGTCGGCGGCGCGGGACGCCGCGGCGGATGGCGGCATGGCTGCGGTGCAAATCGCGCCGGTCGCAATCCGCGCCAATGTCGCCGCCGGCACCGTCTATCGCTATTTTCCGTCCAAGTCGGATCTGATTTCCGAACTGATCGCCGATGTCTCGCGCGATGAACTGGCCGCGATCCGCCGCGCCGCGGATGCCGCTCCCGGGCCGTCATCGGCGCTGGCGGCCGCTGTCACCACGGTCGCGGTGCATGTGCTGTCGCAGCGCAAGCTTGCCTGGGGCATCCTGGCCGAGCCGGTCGATGTCGACGTCACCGCGTCGCGGCTGGCGAGCCGCCGCGAAATCGCCGGCGAGATCGCCACCCGGATCGACGCCGCGGTCCGTGCCGGTCATCTGCCGGCGCAGGATACGGCGCTCGCCGCCACCGCGCTGCTCGGCGCGCTGCATGAATCGCTGGTCGGGCCATTGGCGCCGGACAATACCGACGATCCCGGGCGGCTGCGCGATGCGGTCCAGACCGTGACGCTGCTCGCGCTGCGCGCCGTCGGCGTGATGGACGCCCGCGCCCGTGGCCTTGTGGTGCAGGCGGTGCTGCCGGCGAAAGCGCTGGTCGGCGCGTAACAAAGGCGCCTGGAAAAGGCGCAACGATAAGACATTCCTTTGACGCAACCATCCGCCAAAATGGGGCTCCCATCGACCATGAAGGAGCATCCCCATGACGACGACATCCGGATCGGCCAAATGGCAGGGCGGCATCAAGGACGGCAAGGGCGCGATCTCGACCAAGAGCGGGGCCCTCAACGACTACCCCTACGGCTTCGCCAGCCGCTTCGAAGGTAAACCGGGCTCGAACCCGGAAGAACTGATCGGCGCCGCGCATGCCGCCTGCTTCACCATGGCGCTGTCGCTGATATTGGGTGAAGCCAAGCTCACCGCCGAGCAGATGGAGACCAAGGCCGACGTCACGCTCGAAAAGCAGGGCGAAGGGTTTGCCATCACCGCCGTGCATCTGACATTGAATGCGAAAATTCCCGGCGCGGACAAGGCGAAGTTCGAGGAACTGGCGGGCATGGCCAAGGCCGGCTGTCCGGTCTCGAAGCTGTTGAATACCAGGATCACGCTGGACGCGACGTTGCTCTAAACGCTGTCATTCCGGGGCCCGCGTAGCGGGAGCCCGGAATCTTGAGATTCCCCGATGTGCCATTGCACATCTGAGGTCTGGTCCTTCGGACCATCCCGGAATGACGACGGGTGCGCAACTCACATCTCCGCGTCGTCGTTCGGGCCAACCGAGGCGATGCGCAGCATGTTGGTGGTGCCGGGGGCGCCGAGCGGCACGCCGGCGACGATGATGACGCGCTGTCCCGCCCTGGCAAAACCGTCGCGAAAAGCGATTGAGCCGGCGCGGTTGACCATGTCGTCGAGATCCTGCGCGTCCTCCGCGACGACGCAATGCACGCCCCACACCACGGACAGCTTGCGCCCGGTGGCGAGGTTCGGCGTGATCGCCACCACCGGCGGCTTCGGCCGCTCGCGTGCGACGCGCAGCGCGGTGGATCCTGAACTGGTCCAGCAGATGATCGCGCTGAGATCGAGCGTTTCGGCGATTTGCCGCGCGGCGTCGGCAATGGCGTCGCCGACGGTCGGTTCGGGCTCGGCGCGCTGCGCATTGAGCACCCCGCGATAGGTCGGGTCGCGCTCCACTTCCTCGCCAATGCGGTTCATGGTCGAGACCGCTTCGACCGGAAATTTACCGGCGGCCGATTCGGCCGACAGCATGATGGCATCGGCGCCTTCATAGACCGCGGTGGCGACGTCGGAGACTTCGGCGCGCGTCGGCACCGGCGACTGGATCATCGATTCCAGCATCTGGGTCGCCACCACCACCGGCTTGCCGGCGCGCCGTGCCAGCCGCGTCATCTGTTTCTGCAGGCTCGGCACCCGCTCCAGAGGCAGCTCGACGCCGAGATCGCCGCGCGCCACCATCAGGGCGTCGGACGCCTCCAGGATTTCGGGCAGCCGATCGATCGCCTGCGGCTTTTCGATCTTGGACATCACCGCGGCGCGGCCGCGAATCAGTTTCTTGGCCTCGACCACATCCTCGGCACGCTGCACGAAGGACAGCGCGATCCAGTCGACCCCGGTGACCAGCGCCGCTTCAAGATCGGCGCGATCCTTCGGCGTCATCGCCGACACCGGCAGGTCGGTATCGGGCAGGCTGACGCCCTTGCGATCCGACATCTTGCCGCCGATCACAACCCGGGTGACGGCGCGGTCGGGGGAGGCTTCCTCCACGATCAGGCGCACCTTGCCGTCGTCGAGCAACAGCGCGTGGCCCGGCCGCAGCGCGGCCAGAATTTCCGGATGCGGCAGCTGGACGCGGGTGTTGTCGCCCGGCGTCTTGTCGGAATCGAGAACAAAGCTTTCGCCATTGTTGAGCTGGATCGAGCCTTCGGCGAACGATCCGAGGCGGAGCTTCGGGCCTTGCAGATCGACCAGGATGCCGATTGGCCGGCCGTAGCTGGATTCGACATTGCGAATGGTCTTGACCAGCTCGCGCATCTTGTCGTGCGAGGTGTGGCTCATATTGATGCGAAAGACGTCGGCGCCGGCCTCGAACAGGCGCCGGATCATCGCGCTGTCGGAAGATGCCGGGCCGAGCGTGGCAAGGATCTTGATGCGGCGAAGACGCCTCATGGCTTGCTTCCCGGCGCCGCTGCGGGCGGTGGCGGCAGGCCTGGCGTGCCCGGCGAATTCGACAGGCCCGGAATGGTGCCGCCGGGGGGGATGGTCCCGGGAACGCCCGGCACCCGCTGCGCCGGCTGCTCGTTCGACTCGGTCAGCTGCACGGTCCAGGCGCGCTGCTCGCCGGTGTCGACCTCGAAGAAGCCGGTGCGGTCAAAACCGCGCGCCAGGCAATTCTCGGTGCCCTTGATGGTGAATTCCTTGTCGCGCGAGCACATGAAGGCCTGTCCCGACCATTCGCCACCACGGTCGTAATCGAGGGCATAGATATAATAGAAGCGCGCGACCAGCGTACCGCGCAGCAGGGTTTCACAACTCCGAGAGGACACGTTCCACCAGCCTTCGGTGGTCCAGCCCTCGGCATCCTTGTAGCCGAGCGCAATGCCCACCCGGCTCGAGGTGTTGTTGCAAAGACGAAAGTCCGCCGCAGCCGAACTGTTCCACAGGCACACCACGGCGAGCGCCAGCGCCGGCGTCAAACCAGCGGTCATGCGCGCAGCGAATCGGTTGGGGTGATGAGGATGGTCCGGGATCATTCAGGTGAAGCTATATATCAACTTATTGACGATTTCGCGTGGGGGAACCGCGGCTGTCAACGGCCATGGCGACGTTTTTCGGGCCATGGGGTGCCCGAATTTTGCCCGCCGGGTGCTGTTTGCGCTGCGATATGGAAAAATCTGTGACAGTTACCCATCTAAGACAGGTATTCTGGACGAAATAGCAGGGATCATGGTCATGGACGATAAAACCAGGACGGAACTCGAAGCTGCCGTTTTTCGCCGCCTCGTCGAACATCTGCGCTCCCGCACCGACGTCCAGAACATCGACCTGATGAATCTCGCAGGCTTCTGCCGCAACTGCCTGTCCAACTGGCTCAAGGAAGAAGCCGATGCCAAGGGTACGGCGATGAGCAAGGACGAGAGCCGCGAGGCCGTCTATGGCATGCCCTACGAGACCTGGAAGTCGACCTATCAGGGCAGCGCCAGCGCCGCACAGCTCGAGGCGATGAAGAAGGCCCAGAGCGGGCATTGAGTCTGCTCGGGAGTGTAGCCCGGATGAGCGAAGCGACATCCGGGAACGAACATTAAGTAGACCCGGATTTCGCTTCGCTCATCCAGGCTACGATCATCATGCGAACGCCCATGTGGCCTCCTCACCATGATGGACCTTTTCTCCTGTGGGCGCGCTGTGGATGAGCGCGATGTTGCCTTGACGCAAGGCGCCGCACCCTATGAGGGTCATTCCAGGATGCGGTGCGTGGCAAGCGTGCGGCGTTTTCGCTTTCAACCGTCAGTTCATTCAGGAGTACCCGATGGCCACCTCTGCCGCCGCCGTCACGGAAGAGCCCGCGACAAAATTCGCCAAGGACCAGCTCAAGGCCATTATCGAGCGCATCGAGCGGCTGGAAGAAGAAAAGAAGACGATCTCCGACGACATCCGCGACGTCTACGCGGAAGCCAAGGGCAACGGTTTCGACGTCAAGGCGCTACGCACCATCGTTCGCCTGCGCAAGCAGGACGCCAACGAGCGCGCCGAGCAAGAGACGATCCTTGAGACCTATATGCAGGCGCTGGGCATGCTGTGAGGGCTGATGGTGTCATACGCGGGCTTGACCCGCGTATCTATCAAACTTCAAGAGATATTAGGCCAAGAGATATTTGGATATTTGGGGAAGGCGATGGATTGCCGGGTCAAGCCCGGCAATGACGGTCGGCTGCTCAGCGCAGCGACGCGGTCCGCAGCACGAACGATTGGGTCGTCAGCGGCGCGAGGGCCGATCCGGTAAAGCGGTCACAGCTCAGCCCCATCTGCGGATCGTCCGAGAAACTCATGGCGATCGTGGTCTGCGGTTTGAGGAAATGCGCGCTCATCAAGCTCATATCGGCATCGCCGAGCACCGTCGCGGACATCGATGTGGTCGCGCTCGGCGCCAGCATCATGACACGCATCCAGGCATCGTTGGCTTTGGAAGCGGCGATCCGCGTCGAGGTCGAAACCACGCTGCCCTGGCCCTGGGAGCCCTTGGCGACGACCTGGTCGATGGTCGCGGCAGCCATCGCATTGCGAACCGGCCGGGCGCTGCGGGGAATCGGCGCGCTGGCCGCCACGATATTCGAGCGGTCGACCGGTGAGGAGGCGGCCGGCGCATAGGCCAGTGCCTGGAAGGCGCTGGAGACGCTCGCGGTCGATTGCGGGTCGGCGGAGGCGAGCGCCTGGCGGGCGTTGATGGCGGCGACTTGCGCGGGCGTGGCTTGTTTCGGCGTCGCCGGCGCATCGTCCCAGAAGCCGCGGGCGTTGATGATGTCAGCCGGGGTTTGCGACTTCGCCTCGGCCGGCGCTGCCGGTTTCGGTTTTGGCGATTGTACGATCTGCGCGTCGGCCGAGGCCAGTTGGAGGGTCGAGCCGGCTGCCGGCTTTACGCGCGGCATCGGCACGGGCTCGGCAGATTTGGCAACGGCAGCGGGGGCCGGCTTCTCGCTGACGGCCGGAGCGCCAGCGCCCTCGTCCTCTTCGTCGTTCGACTTGCCCCTGAACAAGGCGGCGAACAGGCCGGGCTTGGTCTTTGCCAAAGCGTCGTCGCCGTCGCCGCGTTTCTCGATGTCGGCGCGGGCGAGCTCGTAACCCTTCAGCGGGGTGCCGTCGGAGGGAACATGCACGGTGCGGCCATCGGGGAATACGCGGGCCAACTGGTCGTGGGTCATGCGCGGCCAGTGACGAATGCTGCCGGTATCGAGATGGACGAAAGGCGATCCCGAGGTCGGATAGAATCCAACGCCGCCACGCTGCAGCCGAAGGCCGGCGTAGCGAATCTGCTCAAGCGGCACCTCCGGAATGAAAAAGTCCATGGCGTGACCGAGCATATGCTGGCTGAAACGCGCCACCCCTGAGGAGCGGCGGCGGAGCATGGCGTTGGTGGCGGGCGAGCGATAGGAGGAAATGATCTGGATCGGCTTCTTGCCGTCGACGTCGCGGTAGACTTCCCAGAGGATGTCGAACAGATGGCGATCCATCGTGGTCTCGTCCTGGGTGCGCCAGTCGCGCAGATAGTGATTGAGCTGCTTCAGCGCCTCTTCGTCATAACGCCCGTCGCGCTTGAAGGTGACGGTGAGGTCTTCGCCGGAATGGGTGTGATGGAAGGAAAGGGTGCGGGTTTCGTTCAGCGCGCTGGCGTCATGCACCGATCCGGCGCCGGCCAGCAGCAACAGGGATGTCAGACCGAAATGACATCCGGCCTTGGGCAAAGACAGCGATTTGAATTGGCGTGCGAAACCAGCCAGCACGTATGAGCCCACCCAAAGTCGACCGATCAAGAATGTCTTCCGCTACCCCGTGTGGCGAAAGACGGTGAATGCAGTCTTAACGCGGGAGGGTTAATCGAAATTTACGCCCATCCCCCAAGTCAGGCCGCAACCTAACCTGCCGAGTGTGGCGAAAAATAGCCCAATGGTTAAATCAGGGTGGAGAATGGTTAATGCAGAAGGCCTCGTCCGTTCGGACGAGGCCTTTGATTTTATTCGGTAATCTAGAAAACCCCGGTGGGCCGGCTGAGCTACCGGTCGATGACCCGACGCTGCGGCCGGCGGCCGGGAGGGGCCGGCGGGGGTGTCGGTGCGCCGCCGAACAGCCGCTCGAAGAATGACGGGCCCGACGAGGTGTCGCTGGCAAACTTGACGCCCGACGGCAGGTTACCCGCCGGATGGGCATAGCTCGGCTGGGAATGCGCGACCACATTCTCCAGATCCCTGTTTTTGCCGGCGCGAAGCAAAGCCAGCATGTTGGCGTCGCGGCCGTAGACATCCTTGCGGAATTGCAGCTTGCCGGCGTCGTCCACAAACGCCGTCTGGTAGGTGATGTTGACCGGGATCGGGGTCGGGAATTTCAGATCGATCTCGCTCTGGCCGTACATGCTGCGGATCTTTTCCGGCGTGTAGTGCCCGCTCGGCTCGGTGATGTTGAGCAGGATCGAGGCATATTGATCCGGATTCTGCACCCGCATGCAGCCGTGGCTGAATGGACGTTCGTCGCGGGCGAACAGGTTCTTGTCCGGCGTGTCGTGCTGATAGACCAGGAACTTGTTCGGGAAATTGAAGCGGATGCGGCCGAGCGCGTTTCGCTCACCGGGCGGCTGCGAAATATGAATGCTGCCGTCGCTGGCGCGGTCGAGTTTCAACCCCATGCGCTCCAGCACCGTCGGATCCTGCTGCAGCGCCGGCAGATATTCGTTGTAGATGATCGACGGCGGCACGTTCCAGGTCGGGTTGACCGTGATGAACTTCATGGTCTCGGTCAGCAGCGGCGTGGCATGAATGCCCGGCTGGCCGGTCACGACTTTCGTGGTCCAGACCTGCTCGCCGCGCTGCATCACCTTGAGCGTATAATCGGGGATGTTGAGAATGACATAGGCATCGCCGATCGCAGGCGCGCCGAGTTCGCGCGGCAGCCAGCGCCAGCGCTCCATGTTGACGATCACGGTATCGATCTGGCGGTCGCGCTTCGGGCTGTTGATCGCCTTGATGGTCTTGTCGTCGAGCACGCCGGTGGGCTTGAGTTCGGCGCCGGACTGGAACTTGCGCACAGCCTCGGCGACCTCAGCGTCGTAATGGGTGTCGTCGGCGTTTTCGGTGATGCCGAGCTTCGCGCGCAGCTGCGGGACGCGCTCATCTTCGATCTCGACCGCGGGCCGCTTGCCGATCGCCGGCGTGAATTTAAGCGCCGGGCCATCCGCGATCTGAACCGCCGGTCCATCGCCCTCGCCGCGCAGTTCGGCAAGCTTCGCCTTCAATTCGCGATAGAGCTTTTGCGGCGGGTTATAGCTGTCGAGTGCCGCGGACGCGTCCTTGGCGCTCGTCACATTCGCCAGAACTTCCGCCGGGTCGGTCGGATGCTCCGGATATTGAATATCACCGCTGACCTGCGACCAGTGCATGCGGCCGCTCTGGGCCTGACGGGCATAGTCGAGCATGCTGGCGGTCAGCTTCAACTCGGCTTCCGCAAGCGAATCCGGGGTGGTTGCGGCGGCGAAATCCGGCACCGGATAATCGGAGGCGTTCAGGCCGTCGGAGGCCGCATCCTTGAGGCGCGCGATGACGCCTTTGCCGCTCGGCGTCACAACGCCGCCTTGGGTCCACAGCGGCGCGAATTCACGCGCGGTGTAGAATTTCTCGACCGTTGCCCGTTCGGCCTTGCGGTCGAAATAGCGCAGCGATTTCGCGCCCAGCAGGTCGCGCAATCTGTCGGCGACCGGCTGATCCGCCGCCGGCACATTGCTGGCGGCCTTGACCGGCTCCTTGGCAGGCTCGATGGCCGGGGTTGCGGCGGCCGCAGCCGGTGGCTGGGCGGGTGTGACGTCGCTCTTGTTCGCGTCGGCTTTGGCGGGCTCGGCGGCCGGCGCGGTGGCGATATCGGCCGGCTTTGTCTCTGGAGCTTTCTCGGGGGCTTTCTCGGTCACCTTCGCCGCGTCAGGCGCCGGCGTATCCGGTTTGAAATCATTGGCGGTCGGGGGCGGGACGTTTGCAGGTTCGGGGCGTGGGATCGCCGCATCGATTGCGAGTTCGGCCGCGCCGTTGCGTGGCTGATTATCGCCTTGCGCGATTGCCGAAGTTGCGGACACCGTGAGGAAGGTCGCCGCGACGGCCATCAATACGCGGTCAAACCCGGCACGGTTCTTCAAGCAGTCACGCATCATCACACCCCTTGGGTGAAACTGTTCCAGCATGGAACAGCTCTGGTTTGGTCTATCACGGCTCGCGCGAAAGCGCCGGCCTGATCGGGTTTTGGAGCGCATTCACACAATGTGCTCCAAATCTCCAAGCTTGGTACGCCTGCACGCCACGATTCATACAAACGATACTCGCAGACGATACACGCGTGCCCCTCATGCAGCCAGCGCCACGCGGGGCCACTCACGACAAACTGACCGCAAAGCGCTCGTTGCTTGCGGCTATTCGTCTGCTTTTGCCACGCGCGTCCGGATTTGTCTGTCACCGGCGAGCAACGGTTCAAATGTTCCGGAATGGCTATCTAATCAGCATGTTCGCCTATAAGTGCCGCAACCGGGACGTCGATTTTCAATTCGCCTGATCGGCGCCGTCCCCCGAGGGTTCGCTGGCGGCAGCTTCGTCGAGTTTGCGGTAAAGCGTCGAGCGGCCGATTTTCAGCCGGCGCGCGACTTCGGACATCTGTCCCCGATAATGCGAAATCGCGAACCGGATGATCTCGTTCTCCATTTCCTCAAGCGGACGCATTTCGCCGGATCGTGTCAGCATGGCGAGCGTGCCGGCGGACGGCAACGGTGCGATAGGTATCTCATTACCTGAAATCATGGCCGGTGCGGTTGAATGAAACGCGGGATCGACGATCAGCGGTTCGCCGTGATGGTGCGCGTCCGGCATCGCCGGCGACTGCGCCGTCGCTTGCGGGAAATCGGCCGGCCCAAGCTGGTCGCTCTCGCTCATGACCACGGCGCGATACACCGCGTTTTCAAGCTGGCGGATATTTCCGGGCCATTCGAGCTGCGACAACAGGGCCATCGCCTCGCCGCTGATGCCGGTGATCGGGCGATTTTCTTCGGCACAGAATCTGGCTAGAAAGTGCCGCAGCAGATGCGGGATGTCCTCGCGGCGCATCCGCAATGGCGGAATGGTCAGCGGCAGCACGTGGAGGCGATAGAACAGGTCTTCGCGGAATTGCCCGCTTTTGACGTGGTCGAGCAATTTGCGGTTGGTCGCCGACACGATCCGGACGTCGACCTTCATTGGCTTGCGCCCGCCGACCGCCTCGACCGCGCCTTCCTGCAAGGCGCGAAGCAGTTTCACCTGGGCTGCCAGCGGCAATTCCGAGACTTCGTCGAGAAACAGCGTGCCGCCGGAAGCTTCGACGAATTTACCGGTGTGGCGTTCGGTCGCGCCGGTAAAGGCGCCCTTCTCGTGGCCGAACAGGATCGACTCCACGAGATTGTCGGGGATCGCGCCGCAATTGACCGCCACGAACGGTTTCGATTTGCGCTCGCCGCTGCCATGGATGGCGCGCGCGATCAATTCCTTGCCGGTGCCGGTTTCGCCGTAGATGAGCACGGTGGAATCGGTGGGCGCGACGGTCTCGATATCCTGCAGGACTTTGCGCAGCGCGCCGCTGCGGCCCACGATCTCCTCG
>Ga0116135_1000303_pt1 | contig 27129 bp, 22 predicted proteins | sample June2015DPH_20_1_FD_89738 | JGI IMG/M metagenome (GOLD analysis project Ga0116135, IMG submission 89738) | Peatland microbial communities from SPRUCE experiment site at the Marcell Experimental Forest, Minnesota, USA - June2015DPH_20_10 | ecosystem: Environmental > Terrestrial > Soil > Wetlands... | reverse complement strand
GTGGCGGCCGACGTATCGCCCAAACTGGTGGTGGGCGACGCCGTGCTGCTCAGCCAATTGGGAACAAAATGGCCGCGCCTCCAATTTGAAGACTGGCTCGCACAACTGCCATCCGAAGAAGCCGGGCCGGTTGCCGGCATCACCGCAGATACGCCCCTGCAGATCCTGTTTACCTCAGGCACCACCGGCGACCCCAAGGGCATCGTGATCACCCACGGCAACGTCCTGGCCAGCGTCGGGCCCATTGAAAAAGCGTCCCAGCCTTACCTGCGCTACGAGCGGCTCATTCACCCCCTGCGCATCCTGCACACGCTGCCGCTGAGCCACGTCTTCGGGCAGACCATGGGCCTTTGGGTTCCGCCAATCTATGCCGCGGAACTGCATTTTGAAAGCCGTCTCGTTGCCCCGCGCCTGATTGAAACGATCCGGCGGGAGCGCATCTCGGTACTGGCAGCGGTGCCCCGGGTCCTTGCCCTTCTCAAAACCCATCTCGAAGCAACCCTGCCCGGACTCGCCGAGCGTGCAGCAGGCCCCAAGGGAACCGCGACCGGCGTCTCCATCTTCCGGCGCTGGGGTCGATTTCGCGACGTCCACCAGGCGCTGGGTCTCAAGTTCTGGGCCATCATCTCGGGCGGCGGCGCGCTGGCCGGGCCGCTGGAAAAGTTTTGGAACGCCGTGGGCCTCGTCGTGGTGCAAGGCTACGGAATGACCGAAACCACCGCGCTGATCACGCTGAACCATCCCTTCCATGTGGCGCAGGGGACCATCGGCAAACCGCTCGCCGGACGCGAGGTCAAGCTCGGTCCCGACGGCGAGGTGCTGGTGCGCGGAGCGGCCATCTCCAGCGCGACCTGGTCAGGCGGAGCGCTCCGGCCCCGCACCAATGAGTGGCTGTCGACAGGCGATCTGGCCGAGACCGAACCCTCCGGCGAGCTCCGTTTTCTCGGGCGCAAGAGCGAAGTCATTGTGACCGCCGCTGGCCTCAATCTGCACCCCGAAGACCTGGAAACAGCCGTCGAGCAGCAGCGCGGCGTGGCCGCCTGCGTCGTGGTGCCCATGGAAACCGCGGCCGGACCCGAACCCTGCGCGGTCCTGGCCCTGCGCGGCAACGCAGAGCAAGCCTCGGCCGTGATGGAGCAGGCCAACGCGCGCCTGGCGGAGTTTCAACGCATGACCCGTTGGGTGATCTGGCCCGATCCCGATCTGCCCCGCACCTCCACCGGAAAAGTACGCCGCAAAGACGTTGCCGAGTGGCTAAGCAGGTCACAGGCCGCAGAAAAAAACGGGAACGGCACAGCGCATAAGAACGGGACCAATGGCCACGAATCAAAAGGGAATGGGGCAAACGGTATCGGTTTGAACGGAAATGGTTCGAATGGCCACAGCTCGCACCGGAATGGGTCAAACGGAAACGGGCTATATGGAAACGGAGCCAACGGAAATGGTTCAAACGGGAATGCGTCGCGAAAGTTTGGCGCTTCGTCTGACTGGCTCCTGATGCTTGTCGCGCAAGTCTCCGGCGAGACCCCCCGCAGCGGTGGGGATGAGTTGCGCATCAGCGAAGATCTGCATCTCGACAGCCTGGGCCGCGTGCAGCTGGCAGCTGCCATCGAAGAACGTACCGGGATTGCACTCGAGTCGCACAACGGAAGCTTTGATCGCGCGCAGACGCTCGGCGACCTTCGCCGCCTGCTCAATTCCGAGCCTAAAAATGGACACGTTTCTTACCTGAAGAACGGCCTGAACAATGCGGCGAGGACAGAAGCACTTATCCACGTGGAAGCCCCGCACACCGCACCGGCGCCGGCGTCATCGCGCACTGAGGAAATCACGGCGTCCATCTCGAATCGCTCAGCGGACAATCTCTTTCCGCATTGGCCGTGGTGGCTTCCAATCCGTTGGGCGCGATCCGTCTTCCTTGAAGCAGTGCAGCAGCCGCTGGTCTGGCTGCTGGCCAATCCGCGCGTGAGTGCGGAAGCAGTCCAAAATCTGCGAGCCGATGCTCCAATGCTGATTGTCGCCAACCACGTCACCGCCTTCGATGGACCGCTGCTCGAATACGCGCTGCCGGGGCCAATCCGGCGGCGGATGGCCGTGGCCATGTCCGGCGAACTGCTCACTGCCTATCGGCGCTTCCGCAATCTGCAGCCGGTCAAGCCCACGGGACAATTTTTCCTGCCAGGCCCGCTTTTCTATTTCCTGGTCACGGCGCTTTTCAATGTCTTCCCTCTTCCAAAACAGCGCGACTTCCAGCGCAGCTTTGCCCACGCCGGCGAGGCGCTTGACCATGGCTTCAACGTAATGGTCTTTCCCGAAGGCGCGCGCTCGCAGGACGGAAAGATGGCAAAGTTCCGGCCCGGAATCGGCTTGCTGGCGAAGCAGTCCAGCGCGCCTGTCTTGCCAATGGCCATGCGCGGACTCGGCGATCTCAAAGCGCGCGGGACCGGTTGGTTCCGCTCCGGTGAGATCGAGGTGCGCGTTGGACAGCCCATCCGCTTCGGCCCGCTTGACTCCGAGGCCGCCATCACCGCACGCCTTCAGGCAGAAGTCGAGAAGCTGCTGGATGGAACGGAATAGGAATTCGAGCGATCCCCGAGGTCGCCGTATTTTCAACCTGTCAAGAGAAGAAATCCTGGTCCGTCTGCTTAACCTCAACCATCAGCGCGTCTTAGCCCAAAAAAAATGAACCGGAGTTTTGCCGATAATTATCTCCACTTGGCGCACACTTACTTATAGAGAACCTTCATCAGCTCTAACCGCATTGGAGAACCCATGAAAGGCATCGCCGTCTCCGCCCGCCGCGTCTGCAGCGGTTTCGATTCTGCCCTTTACAGAAAGCTCGATGCCAGGGGGCATTTTTCTCAACCGGGTCCCCAGCGACAGGTCTTCGTTGCTGGGGTGGAAGAAAATGCCACCTCGCATGATCTTCAGATGGCAACAAGTCAATCGAAACCGCTTTCAATAGCCCAAACCGGAGCCGAGCCAAACAAGACGCGCACCTTTTCCGCGAATACCTCCATAACCACAACAAATTCATCAGCTTACGAGCAGAAAAGCAGGTGCCATACAATTCCAGCATGCCAGTATGGACGCTGTAAACCACACATTAACAATGGGTTGCAAGCCAAGGCCAAAAAACGCAATTGCGCAAATCCGCCCGCTGCCCCAACCCCCGGCAGGTTCTTGCAGTCTGCCTGGGGCGGGAAGGCGACCCAACTCATGCGAGCCTCCCGCGAGCGTCTTCCCCACCCCAGGTGGCTGATTCTAAGTTCTTTGACAATAACCCCTTTGCCATCATCACCCTACGCCGATACCCCTTGCCTAACGATTTTAGAATCAAGAACTTTTCTCAAAAGTATGGGGGGAGTGGGCGCCCTGTTCAGACCAGCCGCCCGTTACTTCGGCCGGTAATAGCAGGTCCCGCCGGCCAGGATTGCAGTCCAGATCGAAGGGTCCGCGGGCTGTTCGCTTGATCCGAGAAAGAGAACCCCGTCCGGTGCAAGCAGGCTGTGAATATTGGCCAGCAGCGTGCGGCGCGTCTCCTGCGAAAAATACAGCATCACGTTGCGCAGGAAAATGAAGTCGAAGCGATCGGATGCCCTCTGAAACGGAAAGTGCGGACCGCACAGGTTGGCCTGGCGGAAGGAGCACATCTTGCGGATCTCCTCCTTGACCGTCCAGTCCTCGCCCACATGGTCAAAGTAGCGCACCACAAAAAGCGCGGGCAGGCCGCGATTGATCTCGATGCGATGATAGCGAGCTGAATGTGCGCGCTCCACCACCTCGGCGCAAACATCGGTGCCTTCGATACGAATGTTCCAGGAACCAAGCGAGGGAAAATGCTCGCGCAACCCCATGGCCAGGCTGTAGGCTTCCTGGCCCGTGGAGCAGGCCGCGCTCCAGAAGCGCAGCGACCGGATGTTGCGGCGAGCCTCAATGATCTTTGGAAGCAGCTCAGTACGCAGCAATTCAAAGGGACGGCTGTCGCGAAAAAAACTGGTCTCATTGATGGTCATGGCCTCCGCAACAGCCCGCTCAAGTGTGGCGTCTTTGCGCAGGCGCAGATGCTGCACCAGCTCTTCCAGCTGCGTCATCCCGTTGCGCTGCATGATCTTGGTTAAGCGCGTGTCAAAAAGATAATCGCGAGATGGATCAAGAACGTTCTGCGAGTAGCCAAAGACCATCTCGCGCAGGAACCGGTAGTCGATGCTGGAAGCAGTCTGCATCGCTAGCCCGCCGATTCCCGAAGCGGTGCGGCTTCGTAGTGCGTCCGGTTGACGATCCGGAGGATTTCGGGAGCGATGTCCTGGAGTGGAAGCACCTTGTTGGCAAGTCCGGCATTCGTCACCGCGCCCGGCATTCCCCACACGGTGCTGGTAGCCTGATCCTGGGCAAGAACTGCGCCGCCCTGATCGCGCAGGACGCGGCAGCCGATCATGCCATCGGAGCCCATCCCCGTAAGCACCACTGCCAGTACGCCCGAACCGTAGGCGGCGGCCGCGGTGCGGAAGAGAACGTCAACCGCAGGGCGGCAGTGGTTTTCCAGAGGGCCTTGCGTCAGATGCAGCGTATGCGGTGAGCCGGCGTGCACCTCCATGTGCCAGTTGCCGCGGGCGATCGAGATGGTTCCCGCACGCACCTGGTCTCCTTCCGCGGCCTCGCGCACCCGCAGCTGGCATCGCCCGTTCAGGCGCTCGGCGAAGAGGCGCGTAAACACCTCCGGCATGTGCTGCACGATCATTACCGGCAAAGGGAAATTGGAAGGCAACGCGGGCAGCAGAACATCGAGCGCCGCAGGGCCGCCGGTAGAAACCCCGATCACCAGCACCACCGGAATCGAAGAGATGGATTGAGGCCTGGGCCGGGAAGCCATCGGCAGCAGCGCCGGGTTCAGCAAGGCAGCCGGCCCCGCGCCGAATGCAATCCCAATCCCTGGAGAAGAAATGGAAGAATGCACCGGCACACGCCCGGTCAGCGCATGAATCCGCGGAATCAGGTCTTGCGCGAGCGCCTTTGTGGCCGCCTCGCGTCCGGATTGACCGGAGGGCTTGGCCACATAGTCCGAAGCGCCGCAAGCCAGCGCTTCAATCGTCACGGTTGCCCCGCGCCGGGTCAGTGAGCTGCACATGATCACCGGCATCTTGTGTCCTCGCTTGCGCAACTCGCGCAGTGTGGCCAAACCATCCATCACCGGCATCTCCACATCCAGCAGCACCAGGTCGGGACGAAGGCTCTCAATCGCTCGCAGTGCAGATGCGCCGTCAGCTGCGCTGCCAATTACGCTGAGACCGGCATCGGCCGAGACAACCGAACGCAGCAGGCTCCGGATCACGACCGAATCGTCGACGATCAGTATCCCGGTGGGGCGGCCGGCCGCCATGACCTAGACCTCCACCAGACCGAGCATGGCGAGTTTTTCGCTGAGCGCTTCCTCGTCGAATGGCTTCATCAGGTACTCGTCGGCGCCCGCTTCAAGGGCGCTGAGAATGTAGTCGTTTTCCGCCTCGGTGGTCACCATCATCACCTTCATTGCGCTGAATCCCTGTGAGCGCAACTGTTTCAGCATCTCCAGGCCATTCATGATCGGCATATTCCAGTCCAGCAGCGCCACGTCGAATGCCGGGCCGGCGTTGAGACAGTCTAGGCCTGCCTGGCCATCGGCAGCTTCGGCGCATTCAAATCCGATACCTTCCAGCAGACCCCGCAAAAAGTTCCTCACGAATCGGGAGTCGTCGACAATCAATGCCCGCATCAGCCGCCTCCGAATCCTATGCCGCCAGGGCCGCGCTCAACCGCATGGGGTCAAGCCGCTCCGGGTCCAACATCACCAGCAGGCTGTCCGGCAGCTTGTACGCCCCGCCAAACAATGCTCTGCGGCGCTCATCGAGAATTGAGGGGTTCGGCTCATGATCGGCGGACGAAACCCTCAGCACCTCGCACACCGAGTCCACCAGCAGGCCGAAACATCCGCCCGTGCTCTCCAGAACCAGGATGTCCTGCTTGCCCTCGCGCGGCGGCATTCCCAGCAACTGACGCAGGCTCACGGTAGTAAGAACATCGCCTCGGTAGTGCACCAGGCCGCCCACAAAACTCGGAGCCAGTGGAACCGGCTGCGGCCGTGCTGAGCCCACAATCTCAAGAATGTGGCTGATCGGCACGCCAAACAGGGTCTGCCCCACGCGCACCGAGCACATCTCATCCATCGACTCAGCCTTGCCCTTGCGCCCCGCTGCAACCCCCTGAGTGCTCATTGCACCGCTTCGTGAACTGTTCATTGCACCACCTCAGCCCATTCCTGTTGCGCGTTCTGGCTGGCACCGCTCTCAACCGCCGGCAGCGGCGCAACTCCAACCAGGTCAACCACGCCGGTAACGCGCTGCTTGAGCAATGTAACCCCGCCCGTGCGCTGACTGGTTCCAGCCTCGAACAGGTCGCCGCCCGCCACGACATCCAGCACATGAGACACGGCGATGCCCACGTGGCGATTGCCCTCGCGGCAGACCACAACAATGACCTGGGCTTCCGGCTTGCCCTGCGCCGCGGCCAGCACGCCGCCGGAATCTTCCACCGGCAGCAGCTGTCCATCGAAGTTGAGCACCGGCCGATAGCCGATGTACTCGATCCGCGAGAATGGAATCTGTTCGATGCGCAATACGTCCTTGAGAGGCACCGCTGCCTGTCGTTCGGCAGACTCCACAAGCAGGTACTCCAGGTTCTTGACTGAGTCGACCTCGGTTTCACTTTCCGCGGCGCGCGCAGTCTCCCCTTCGGCAGTCATGACAACTCCCGCCTTCATGGCAATCGCGCCGGGATCGAGAATCAGCGCCAGATCGGCGTTTCCCAACACCGTCGCCCCCGAAAATAACCCAATGCCTTTAAGCACCGCGCTGAGCGGCTTCACCACAATCTCTTCCGGATCGGCCAATCCATCGACTACCAGACCAAAGCGTCGGCCATCGGCATCGAGCACGGCAATGAAGCTGTCGTGCGCGGATTGGTCCTTGTGATCACCGCCCGGCATCAGCAGACGATCAAGAAACACCAGTGGCAGCAGCTTTCCGCGCAGCCTGTGCAGTGGCGCACCCTCAATCCATTCAACTGCTTTGGACGCCTGCGCAAGAGGAACGTGCACCAGTTCCGAAAGCGTGCCTTGCGGCAGGGCAAAACTTTGGTCGACGCTGCGCACGATAAGCGCGGGAATGATAGCCAGCGTAAGTGGAATGCGCAGGCGCAAGGTCGTTCCCTTGCCCGCGCGGGAGTCGATCTCCACCTTGCCGCCGATCTTCTCCACGTTCGTGCGAACCACGTCCATTCCCACACCGCGTCCGCTCACGTTAGTCACCGCAGCAGCGGTTGAAAAGCCGGGAAGAAAGATCAACTGCAGTAATTCGCGTTCGCCCAGGTGCGCCGCGCGTTCCGGCGTGATCAGTCCGCGCTCAATTGCCTTCTGGCGCACCCGCTCCACGGCGATGCCGGCACCGTCGTCGGATACTTCAATCACTACATGGCTGCCTTCGTGACTGGCGCGCAGTTTGAGCGTGCCTTCCGGATCCTTTCCTGCCGCCTCGCGCTCCTCCGGCGGCTCTATGCCATGATCGAGCGAATTGCGCACCGCGTGCGTGAGCGGGTCCTTGATGGCTTCAAGCAGGCTTTTGTCGAGCTCGGTTTCCTGGCCCTCCATCTGCAACCGCACTCGGCGGCCGAGCGACTGCGAGAGATCGCGCACGATCCGGGGCATCTTGGAGAAGATGTTCGAAACCGGCTGCATACGCGCCTTCATCACGCTCTCGCGCAGATCGGCAGTGACCATGTCGAGGCGGCGCGAAAGCAGCGTCAGGTTGGGATCGGCCGCGGTGGCCTGCAGCACCTGGTTGCGGGTCAGCACCAGTTCGCCCACCAGGTTCATCATGCGGTTGAGCAGCGTCACGTCGACGCGCAGCGTGCTCTCTGCGGCGGTTCCCGCTCCCGTTGCTGTCCCGCGCGGCCGGCTGACATCGCCCGCAGCCGCCTCCGCCGAAGTTTCGGGAGCGGGCGCAACCGCCGGCTCGTTCGCTGCCGCCACCCGCTCCGGCCGATTTGCAGGCGGAGCGGTCAGCGGAGCCGAAGTGGTCGAAAGTGCTGGTACAGAGGCCGACGCTGCAACCACGGTGCGTGCCTTCTGCCGGGAATGAGCCGCTGGCAGGTGACCCTCCTCCGATTTTGGAGTCTGCAGCTCTTCCAGGCAGACGATCAGCGCCGCGTCCCCGCCAGCGCCTTCGCTGTCATCCGTCTCGATCGTCTTCAGAATCGAGCGCAGGCCGTCCAGCAGTTGCAGCAGGCCGGTAATGATGGCCCTGTCAGCCGAGAGCTTGCCGTCGCGCAACAGGCCCAGCAGGTTTTCGCCGGCATGCGCCAGTTTCTCAAGACGCTTAAACCCGAGAAACCCCGTCGTACCCTTGATGGTATGCACAGAGCGAAAAATCTCCGCCAGCAGCCCTGTATCTTCAGGCCTCTCCTCGAGGTCAGTCAGGCACCGCTCCATGCGGTCCAGGCCCTCCTGGCTCTCAATCAGAAACTCCCTCGTCAATTCATCCATTGCGCCCACTCATTCGCCGCGCCAGGAAGAGTCTCCCGGCACAGCAGCACCCAAACCGTTTATCGGTAGGAAGAGGCGCAACTTGAGGAGAGCTGTTCCGGCATGCACTGCGATGCAGATTTGCCGCTCCCATGTACACAGGCCGTGGTGATGCTTTAGCCTCAAACTTCATGGCAGTCGCAAACCAAAACCCGAACACCACCCTCGATGCGGCAATCGAAGAGCTTTTAGCAAAGGCTCGCCAGGCAGCGATCCATTCCTATGCGCCTTACTCCGGCTTTCGCGTCGGCGCGGCAATCCGTCTTAAGAACGGAGCCATCGTAGTCGGCACGAATGTCGAAAACGTGAGCTACGGGCTCACCATCTGCGCCGAGCGTTCCGCGCTGGTCAGCGCCGTTTCCCAATTCGGACCCGCAATTCGCATTGAGGCCGTGGCCGTCGTCAATCTCAACAATGCAGCCAGCCCGCCCTGCGGCGCCTGCCGCCAAATGCTATCTGAATTCGTCCTGCCCGACGCGCCTGTCGTCTTTCCCTCCGCGGACGGCCAGCGCATCATGCCCTTCAGCGAATTGCTGCCGCTCGCCTTCGATATGAAACTGAAATAGGCTGAATCACCATGACATCTCCTGAGTCCATTCATACTGACCATCCACTCCACGTGATCGACCTGATCCGCAAAAAGCGCGACGGCGGCTTCCTCGAAGAGCGCGAGATCGGCTTCCTCGTTGCCGGCGCGGCCAATGCGTCCATCCCTTTGGAACAGCTTTCCGCATGGCTCATGGCATCATGGATTCGCGGCCTGTCGCTCGACGAAACGCGCTCGCTCACCATCGCCATGCGCGACTCTGGTGAGAAATTCTCGCCCGAGCGTCTGGGCAAGGTTGCCGTTGACAAGCACTCCACCGGCGGAGTCGGCGACAAGACCAGCTTCCTGGTCGCGCCCATCGCCGCGGCCTGCGGCGTCGCCGTGCCGATGATCAGCGGACGCGCTCTGGGACATACTGGCGGGACCCTCGACAAACTGGAATCAATTCCCGGCTACCGCACAGCGCTCACACTGTCTGAATTTGAGACAGTCCTCAAGAGTTGTGGCGTTTCCATAGTCAGCCAGACCCCTGCGCTGGTTCCCGCGGACCGCGTGCTCTATGCACTGCGCGACCGGACGGGCACAGTCGAAAACTCCGGCCTCATCTGCGCATCCATCCTCTCGAAAAAACTGGCCGCGGGCCTCGACGGACTGGTGCTCGACGTGAAGACCGGCTCCGGCGCATTTCTGCGCAAGCGGGAAGACGCGGAATATCTCGCGGCTCTGATGGTGGCCACGGCCGAAGGCGCGGGAACCCGCACAGTCGCGCTGCTCACCGATATGGACCAACCGCTTGGCCAGGCAGCCGGGAATTGGATCGAGCTTGCCGAATGTGTTGATCTGATGCGCGGCAAGCGTCCCACCGCAAGCGAAGACCTGCGCCAGCTTTCGCTCGTCCTTGCCGGCTGGATGATCTACCTGGGCGGCGCGGCGCAAAGCGAGGAGATTGGCCGCCAGCTCGCCGAGGCCGCACTCGAAGATGGATCGGCGCTGGCTGTCTTCTTCAAGATGATCGAAGCCCAGGGCGGCGACACCAGCGCCTTTGACGATCCCGGGTTTCACAAGCCGGGCGCAACCGAGGTATTCAAAGCGTGGGATAGCGGATACGTTTCCACCATGGACACGACAAAAATCGGCTGGGCCGTACAGCGCCTCGGCGCTGGTCGCGAAAAGGCCGGCGAACCAGTCGATCCGCATGCGGGCATTCTGTTTCATGCGCGTAGTGGGACACACGTTGAGCGCGGCCAGCCCATGGCGACGCTCTATGCCACCACTCCCTCAATGCTGGCTGAACCCGTTGCGCTCTTGAAGGAAGCAATCACTCTGTCGCAGACTCCGCCCGAGCCAGTCGAGTTGGTCCACCGCATCTTCACCAGCGAAACCGCAGAGCAGTATCTCGGAAATGCTGTAAGGTAATTGAAACAGCGAAGAGTGACCGGTCGGCAGTTCTCAGTTTTCAGTCATCAGAATGGAACACAGTCCAACTGGTCACTGACAACTGATCACCGACCACTGCTTTTCAGGAGCGCCTTCTTGGATCGATTCACGGGGATTTTGGGGATTCTGGCCGTTCTCATCGCGGCCTGGCTGGGCTCAACCGACCGCAAGCATATCCGCTGGCGCACCGTGGCCTGGGGACTCGGCCTGCAGGTTTGTTTCGCCTTCCTGGTCCTTCGCTTCGACTACGGCCAGCGCGCCATGACCTGGGCCGGCGGCGTGGTAAACAGCATGCTCTCCGCCACCTTCGCCGGAACGCAGGTCCTGTTTGGCCAGCTTGGCATGCCCAACGGAGGCGCATTCGGCAAAGCAATTGCTCCCGCGTCAGCCTCCATCTTCGCCTTCCAGGTGTTGCCCACCATCATCTTCATCTCCGCATTCTTTGCGGTGCTTTATCACATCGGCGTCATGCAGATCATCATTCGCGGCATGGCCTGGGTGATGCTGAAGACCATGCGCATCTCCGGTGCCGAAAGCATGAATGTGGCCGCATCCATCTTCATGGGCCAGACGGAAGCACCGCTCACCATCCGTCCGTTTCTATCCAAGGCCACACGCTCCGAGCTCATGGTCATCATGACCAGCGGCATGGCCCACGTCTCAGGCGGCATCATGGCCATGTACATCTCGCAGGGCGTTGAGGCGCGCCATCTTCTCTCGGCAGTCATCATGACTTCGCCCGGAACCATCCTGATCGCCAAGATGCTTGTCCCCGAGACCGAAAAGCCGGCGACCGAAGGCAAAGTCGTCATTCCCAAAGACGAACTGCACAAGGATGAAAACCTGATCGGCGCCGTCGCCCGCGGCACCATCGACGGCGGCAAGCTGGCACTGAATGTGGCCATCATGCTCATCAGCTTTCTAGCACTCGTTGCCCTGCTTGACATGCTGCTCACTTGGATCCACGGCGGCATTCCATGGGTTCCGGGCTCGCTCGGCCAGATCCTCGGCTATCTCTTCGCGCCCGTGGCGTGGCTGATCGGCGTGCCGTGGCACGACTGCATGGCCATCGGGAACCTGCTGGGCACGCGCATGGCGCTGAATGAAGTCATCGCGTATATCGCGCTCGGTGCGCAGAAAGCGACGCTCTCGCCGCGCTCGTTCACGATTGCCACGTTTGCGTTGTGCGGATTTGCCAACCTGGGCTCCATCGGCATGCAGATTGGTGGCATTGGAGCATTAGTGCCCGAGCGGCGCAATGACTTAGCCAAGTTAGGCGTGCGAGCTATGCTGGCCGGGACCATGGCTAACTTGATTTCGGCTTCGATCGCGGGAATGTTTCTGGGGTAGCATAATCTCGGAGGCGCCCCATGAGTCACTCCTCAAGCGATCAATTGTTAAGCGAACTTGCGGATGGCCGCACCGAGTTGGTCTTCGACCTGGTCGCCGCCGGCGTTCCCGCGGGCCACAAGAATGAAAATGGCGTCTCCCTCATGCAACAATGCGCATACTTCGGAGATGTGAGCGCGATCCGTTTTCTCCTGGCTCATGGAGAGTCCCTTGACTCGCTCGGCGAAAACGTCGGGCTGGATACTGCGTCCTACCACGGTCATTGGCGGCTCTCAAAATTCCTCCTGGAGAACGGCGCAGATGCGAATCATGCCGCTGCGGATACCGGCGAGACGCCGCTCCACAACGCTCTCAGCAAAACTGACCGCGTGCTCTATGACCGCGTCCTCATGGTGCTTCTGGCGCATGGCGCCAACCCCAACGTCGCCACCATTCCGGGAATTGAAACAGGCGCTTTCATGCGCGACTGCAGAACCAAAGGAGAAACGCCGCTGCACCGCGCCGCCGCATTTGGCGAATTGGAAACCATCCACCTTCTCCTCAAAGCTGGCGCAAAGATTGACGCAAAGGACGCTTCCGGGGACACGCCGCTTTCATGGGCAAGCTGGTATGGGCGTCCAACGCCCATCCTGCGCGAGTTGCTCTATGGGAACTACCGTATCCATCCACGGAACCGGTCGATGCGCGCCAATTTACTGGGCGAACCGCACAACTAAAGTCCCTGAGAGCGCGCTCCCGCCACCCGCACCCTCCGCACCCTGTAAAAGATCGTCAACCCCGTCACCGACCCGCAGGTCAGTAAACTGGCAGTCATGCCCAGGATCAGCGACCAATCCTGGTGATTCACGCCATGCACAATCCCGATCGCCTGCAGCACGCTGAAGCCGCCAAAGGTGATCAGCGAAATCCCCTCGTCTGTCTTCTTGCGCCACACAGCCAGCACCTGCGGCACAAACAAGAGCGCGTTGCATCCCAACCCCAACCCAAACAGCCAGTCAAAGATCTCTTTCATCCCAATTCCCTCAGCCGCTCTAATCCCGAACGTCTAATCCCTATTCCCTGTTCGCGAAGCGAATCGCATTCCGCATCTTCGCCTTTGCCGCTTCTTCTTCGCGGCTTCTTGCGGGTGCATTCGTCTCAAGCGAGCTGAGCAGCCGGGCCGAAACTGCGGCGATCTCGTCCACCGCAGCCTGGAACGGTGCTTCATTGGCCTTCGACGGCTTGTTGAAGCCGCTCACCTTGCGCACAAACTGCAGCGATGCGGCGCGGATCTCCTCGTCCGTCACCGGAGGATCGAAGTTGAAAAGCATCTTGATATTGCGGCACATCGCACAGACCTCCTTGGGCAGGCACTTTTCTCTTGCACAAACGCTCCGATCAACACTTTACTGGAATCTGTGGCCGGTGCATCCCACTGTGTCCCTGTAAAATCTCGAAAAGCGCCTGCGCAGGTTCAAGCATGACCTATTTCGACCAAGTCTCCAATGCCGCGGAGTTTCTCAAAGAAAAGCTGGGCGCGCTCGCGCCACGTATCGGCATTGTCCTCGGCTCCGGGCTGGGCGCGGTGGCGGATACGGTAACCGACCCGCTGATTGTTTCATACGCCGAGATCCCAAATTTTCCCCAATCCACGGTCGAAGGCCACGCGGGAAAAATGGTCGCGGGATCGCTGGGCGGCGTTCCGGTTGTCGTGATGCAGGGCCGCGTCCACTTTTACGAGGGGTACACGCCGCAACAGGTCACCTTCCCCATGCGCGTACTGGGTGCCCTCGGATTGCGTGTGGTAGTACTGACCAACGCCGCAGGAGGCATTGCCGAGGGGCACCATGTGGGCCAGCTGGTGCTGCTCAGCGATCACATCAACATGTTGGGCTGGAACCCGCTGGTCGGCCCCAATGAGCCAAGATTCGGCTACCGCCCAGGCGCCGGCCTACGCTTCTTTGACATGACCGAGGCCTACTCAAAGCGTCTGCGCGCTTTGGCCCACACTATCGCCGAGGCTGATGGATTTGCCATGCGTGAAGACACTTACCTGGCCGTCTCCGGTCCCAGCTTCGAGACGCCGGCCGAGATTCGCGCCTTTCGCACGCTGGGCGCCACCCTGGTGGGCATGTCCACCGTTCCGGAGGCGATCGTAGCGCGCCACATGGGGCTTGAAGTGCTGGGCATCTCCTGCGTCACCAATCTGGCCGCAGGGCTGAGCGAGTCTCAGCTCAGCCACGAAGAGGTCTTCGAGGCTGGACGTAAGGTGGAGAATCGACTAGCCACTCTCCTCGAGCACCTGGCCCCAAAAATCGACGAGCTCTATCAGGACGAACGGTGATCAAGTCCAGATGAGCGAGAAGGATTTCCCCGAGCAAGCCGCACGCCTTCCCTTCCCGCCCGTGGTCCTGGCCATTGCCGGTTGCTCCGGTTCCGGCAAAACCACGCTGGCCGCGGAACTCGCGCGCACTCTCAAAGGCGTTCATTTCCACTTCGACAACTACTATCGCGACCTATCGCATCTTCCCATAGCGAAGCGCGCGCAACAGAACTTTGACGACCCTGCGCTCATCGAGAGCCCCTTGCTGGCAGCGCATATCCGCGCTCTGGCCCGGGGCGAATCCATCGAGCGGCCCGTCTATGATTTCGCGACCTACATCCGCGCCCCCCGTCGGACTGAGACGGTACACCCCGGAGCCTATCTGCTGGTGGAAGGCCTCTTCGCACTCCACTACGGGGAATTGCTTCCCCTCTACCAGTTGCGCATTTACGTCGACACCCCGGACGAACTGTGCTTTGAGCGCCGTTTAAAGCGCGATATGGAAGAGCGCGGGCGCACACCTGAGTCGGTGCGCAGGCAATATGAAGCAACCGTCAGGCCATCGAGTCTCGCCATCGTGCGGCCCTCCGCCGTTCACGCAGACCTGGTTGTGGACGGATCCGGCGCTTTGGATTGGAAGGTAGAGCGCGTGCTCACCGAGATGCGCAGCCGCGGTTTGCTGGCCGCAGCCAGTTGAAACACAAAAACTGCCGCGTCGCAATCCCCAATTTGTTTGATGACGATTCAGGTCCATTGCACGAACTTTCACGTCATAATGATCTCTTTGCAGCATCTATATCGGTAGCTTGTAGGCAGAATCGGGACATGTCGGGGGCGATGTTGAGGAAGTCAAGAAGAGCAATGATGCGGTGGGCGGCCAACTGGCTGCGCAAAGGCATCTCGCCTCAGCGCCTCGCACTCACACTTGCCCTGGGATTTGCAATCGGCTGCGTTCCCGTGGTCATTATTCCAACTTTCATCTGCGCCGCGCTGGCCCTGACGCTCCGCCTGAACTTCGCCGCAATCCAGGCAGCCAACTACGTGGCCATGCCATTGCAGCTGCTGCTGATTGTGCCCTTCGTCCGGCTAGGTGGGTGGCTCTTTGACGCAGGGCCCGTTCACGCTTCGCAGATCGCCGCGTTGCTGCACACGTCCCCTGTCGATCTCGTCACGCAGCTGACCGGCATATTCGGCCACGCACTGGCGGCATGGCTGCTGCTGGCGATTCCAGCCGTCGCGCTGCTCACCTTCGCGCTCACCATGCTTTTGCGCCGCGTTCCAGCCATGGCTCCCGCAGAAGCCGGCGATTAGTTACTACTTCCCGCCAAACGGATCTGTCACTGGCTTCCCGCTCTCAATCCATGCCGTGTAGATCATGTCGCGGAGCATGCTGGCGCCGGCTGCGAGCCGGTCGGCAGTAAAATCGCGCGACTCTGCCGACCCCGCTCCAACAAATCCACCCGCCTTCTCCAGTTGATACACCTTCTCCACATAGGTCGCCGAATTCCGCAGGTACGCCACGTAGCTATCGAAGATGTCTCCGTCGATCGCTTTAGGGGCTGTCATGCGAGCACGCACTTCGGGCTCGTGCTCATTGGCGGCCACAAACGGCCCCTCGAACTGCCAATGGATCTGGTGCTCGGTGGTGTAGCCGTTTGGATTTGGTCCCAACCAGCCGTTGTACTTATCGGTGGTGTGCAGCGGCTGCGAACCGTCGCCGACATAGTGGCCCAGCCAGCCAGCATAAAAAAGCGCTACCGCTTCCACGCTGCGAGTGTCCTGCTTTGCCGCGGAGAGATTGCGGTATTCGCGCAGCGCGGCCTTCAGGCGCTCCCAGACTTCCGTGGTCTCCCAGGGCTGCAGGCCAATCTTTTCCGGGCGCTGGCCGGCGGCAAAGACTTTAGCCTCGAAGTCCAGGCGATTGCGCGGCAGGGGGCCGAGCGCGTCGGCAGGTTCCAGGTCTATGAAGTGCTCAGGAGCCTGGGCAGCCGCCAGTTCCTCCTCTGCGTGATTGCGCCAGCGGTCCGGCTCCGGGCCAAGGTACTCAATCTCATTGATAGCTGCTTCAGAACGGAGGAACGCGGGAACTTCGGCAGGCAGGGTGATGGCAGCAAGCCTGTTGATCAGCCGATGTCCCTCATTGCCCCAGGCACGCGTAGCTGGCGGTTGAAGCATGACAAAGATGAATGCAATGACCGGCAGGACTCTGTACAGCAGGCGGGGAAACGGCGAGAGACGCAACATGGGCCCAGTATACGATTCCTTCCGAATTGCATTCCTGAAGATCGCATGAGCTTTTCCGCGATACACCCCCGGAATCCGCTCAATCCACGTAGAATGTTAATCATCCGCGTAGATTCACACCGGTAACCGCGGCATCCCTTCCCAGGCAGGCGGTTTCGATTTGGCTAGAGACTCTTAAGACAAACGCTTATACTACCTGCAAATCGCGAACGAGAAAGACGCGTGTCCCAGGGACGGGATACGTTTGATTATGAGCGGTAGCCGGGGTCCAATCACGCAGGCAAGTGCCCTTGGGCTGCGAGCAAGGAACGGCTGGATCGCTCAGGAGGAATAATGCAAGACCGGGGCAAAGCGGAGGATACCATCAGCGACGGGCGCTCCCCGCGCAGCGCCCCTAATTATTCGGCGCTGCATTGGCTCCCCATTACAGCCCTCATCCTGGCTTTGGCGGCAATGATTGCCCGTCTCGCTGAGGGTCCCAAAGGCGACGGCCTGCTGCTTTTCTTCTGCGGAGCTTCCGCGGCCATGTTGGCGGTCCGCCTTATGGTTCAGGACAGCTCAAGCCTGGAACCGCTTGCGCCGCCCAGCGAGCCTTTGAAGGAACTGCTCGACTCCGCCGGACCGATGGTGATGTCCGCGGGCCTTGATGGCAGATTTACCTATGTGAATCCAGCCACGGAGCGGCTTCTGGGTTACCACGCCGAGGAACTGCTGGCCATGCCCACCGCAGGCGATGTTCTGTCTCCCGGCGAGGGAGTCCGCCTGATGATGGAGATGCAAAAGCTGGCCGGCCTCAACCGGTCGGAAGAGCCAACCCCCAACAACGGGCTCGCCATCTACCTGGATTGCCTGCGCTCGTTGCCTCCCAGCGCGGTGCCCAGCTTCCAGACTCAGCTGCGCCAGAAGAATGGCGGGCTCTTTCCAGTTACGCTTCACATTTCGTCCCAGCGTGACAGCAACGGCGCGCTGACCGGCCTGCTCGCGGTTGCGGTGGACCAGAGCGCAAACCTTCACCAGGAGCAGGCGCTGCGCGAGTCGCAGGAGCGCTATCGCGACCTCTTTGAGAGCTCTACGGAGATGATCGCCACGCTCAGCCCGGCGGGGCAGTTCCTCTATGCCAATCCGGCCTGGAAGCGTTGTTTTGGTAAGGACACAACCGCACTGCTGGCTCTCAACTCGTTTGAGGAACTGTTTGGACCCACTTGCCGCGGCGAGGTAGCTGCACTCTTCCGGCGCGCGCTCGATGGCGAAGTGGTCGATCGCGCCCCGTTGCGCCACTACACTCACGACGGCCGGATACTCGAGCTGGAATTGAGCCTTAGCCAGCGCCAAAAGGCCGGCAATCCCCTGGCGGTGCGTTGCCTGGTCCGCGACGTGACCCAGCAACGCCAGCGCGAACACCGCCTTGCCCTCCAACTGGTGGTCAGCCAGATTGTGGGAGAAAACGCTTCAACCACGGTGGCCGCCACCCGCATTCTCGAGGCTCTCTGCGTCTCCCAAGGCCTGGATGCCGCCTTCAAGTGGGAGGTCAATGCGGAAGATAACCAGCTTGAATTCTGTACCGCATGGGGCGCGCCGGGCAGGCGTGCCGAGACGCTCATTGAGGAAAGCGTGAGCCTGACGCTGGCCAAAGGCAAAGACCTGCCCGGGAAAGCCTGGCTGGAGGGGCATCCAGTCTGGATATCCGACCTTGCTTCCATGCCACGGAGCCCGCGCATTCAGCAGGCGCTTCAGCAGGAGATGGTTTCCGGCTGGGCGGTTCCGGTGCGCGTAGGTGCCAAGGTGCTGGCGATTCTCGAGTTCTATTCCCATCTGGCGCTGCGCGAAGACCGTGAGGCTCTGGCAGCGATCGAGACAGTGGCTGCCTCTCTGGGCCAGATGATGGCGCGCTCCCATGAACAGGGGCGGGCCGAGGAGTTATCACGCCAGCAGGAGATTCTGCTGGATTCAGTGGCCGATGGCATCTGCGGCGCAGACCGTCACGGCATGGTCAGCTTTGCCAATCCCGCCGCTGCCCGACTCCTGGGCGCCGCGGCCGCCAGCCTGAACGGCAAACTGGTTCACGACCTGATGCACGGGGCGGCGCCGCCTAACCGAACATGCGGCGTGGATTGCGTACTGCTTCGCGCCACTAAGAACCACGCTCCTGCATCAGGCGAAGACACCATTTACCGCACCGACGGCTCCTCGTTTCCAGCCGAGTACTTCCTGACCCCGATACTCGACCAGGGCCGCTACTCCGGTTCCGTTCTCAGCTTCCGGGATATCAGCCAGCGCTACACACTGGATCGGCTCAAGGACGAGTTCATCTCCACCGTCAGCCATGAACTGCGCACCCCGCTCACCTCTATCCGTGGAGCCCTCGGACTGCTCTCTTCCGGGATTCTGGGCGAGGTGAATGATAAAGCCACGAACCTGCTTCGTATCGCGCTCACCAACTCCGACCGCCTGGTCCGACTCATCAACGACATCCTCGATCTCGAGCGCATACAGAGCGGCCGCGAGCCGCTGGCCTTCCGCATGGTTCAGCTTGCGGATATTGTTCGCCAGGCCATCGATGGCATGGCACCTGTAGCCGAATCAGCCGGCGTACAACTGATTCACGACCCAACCCAAGTGGAGATCGCCGCAGACCCCGACCGCCTGCTTCAGGTGCTGACCAACCTGCTTTCGAATGCCGTCAAGTTCTCGCCGCCCAACTCCACCATCTCGGTGATGATGCGCCCCGGCATGAACGGCGTCACGCTGTCGGTCATCGACCAGGGCCGTGGAATTCCTGCCGACAAGCTGGAGGCGATCTTCGGGCGGTTCCAGCAGGTCGACGCGTCGGACTCGCGCCAGAAGGGCGGCAGCGGCTTGGGACTGGCCATCTGCCGCACCATTGTTATGCAGCACGCCGGACGCATCTGGGCGGAACGGAACCCGGTGCGCGGCTCGACCTTCCGCGTATTCCTGCCCTATCACCCGGTACCGGTGGACACGCCCGGTTCTGTCTTCGACCGTGAGACCGGCGAAGGCACCGTGCTGCTTGCCGACGCCAATGGCGCGACGCGACCCAAAATTGCCGCGCAACTCACCCGCCACGGCTACCGCGTCATCGAGACGGCGACCGTGGAGCATACCCTGGCCGCGGCACACGAAGGAGTGCAGGCTATCCTGCTCGATACTTCACTGGACGGAATGAATGGCTGGGAGATTCTTCCCCTGCTGCGCAAGCTCGACCCCGAAGCGAAAACGCCCGTGGTTCTACTTAGCCTGGACAACCAGCAGGAGCCCGGCGAACTGGTTGCTCATGCGGAGGGATGGGTCGCGAGACCGCTCGATGAAGATGCACTGCTCGGGGAGTTGGCGCGTGTTCTTTGCGGCCCCGGTGAAAAGGCGCGGATCCTGGTGGTCGAAGACGACAGGGACCTGGCTCGCGTCATCGGCGATGTCTTTGCCAGCGATTCTGTCACTGTTAACCTTGCCCACTCGCTGCAGGAAGCCCTGGATGAATGTTTCTCCTTCCAGCCTCATCTACTTGTGCTGGACATCAGCTTGCCCGATGGGGATGGATTCAACGTGGTCTATTGGCTTCGCCAGCACGAAAACTTGGCAAGGTTGCCGCTGGTGGTTTACTCCGGCCGCGAACTCTCCCTGCCCGAACGCCGCCAGCTCACCCTCGGGCCAACACACTTCTTGACCAAGGCGCGCGTGCAACCTCAGCAACTCGAGGCGCTCATATTAACCATGTTGCGCAGTTCGCGTCAGATGGAAGAGGCTTTGCCACCTGAATCGCCCATCTCCAATTAACAGTCGGACCGGAACAACATCATTTCAGCACTCCGGATTCAAAGGCATTCAAGCATTCGATTGGAAGTTTCAACCCGACCTCAAAAGCTGGTGAGCCATGGCAAAGCGCATTTTAATCATTGACGATGAAGACGACATTCGAGCAGTTGCCTCGCTCAGCCTCGAAACGATCGCCGGCTGGGAGGTTGAGACGGCAAGTTCAGGCTCGCTGGGCTTGGCGCGCGCCATCGAATACCAGCCCGACGCCGTGCTGCTGGACGTGATGATGCCGGGAATGGACGGGCCGACTACTTTCCGTGCGTTGCGACAGAATCCATCCACAGCCCACATTCCGGTGCTGCTGCTCACCGCCAAGGTGCAAAGCAACGACCAGCGCCGCTTCGCCGACCTCGGGGTGGAGGCAATCCTCTTCAAGCCTTTTGACCCGCTCACGCTGGCCACGCAGATCTCCACTGTGCTGGGCTGGGAATGAGGGACCGTGCGACCATGGAAGAGGAGCACGCGACCAATTCGGCACAGGATGCCCTGAAGCAGGCACTTGATCGCATGTGGGTTCAGTTCCTCCCGACGTTGACGGAGCGTGTCGCAATCCTGGAGTCCGCGGCTGCGGCCCGGCATTCTGTCGAAGCAGCGGAGGAAGCCCACGCAGCAGCTCACAAACTGGCCGGCGCGCTGGGAACGTTTGGCCTCATCGAGGGCACTGCCCTGGCTCGTGAGGCTGAAGGTCTCTGCGCGGCCGCCCGGGGGCTCGACGAAGAGGGTGCAAAGCGCCTCGCTGAAATCGCGGTGCGGCTGCGAAACCTGATCGAAAACCGCCCCTGAATCAACAAGCAAATGGACATCGGCATTTCAGTCAAATTGAAATGTTAAGTCTGCTCCCAACCGGTTTGAAGTGAATAAAGACGGTTCCTTCCGGTGCGGGTGAATCGGTATAGTTCAAACAGCGGTCTCCCCCGCAGTATGAGGTTTTCTTTGCCACGACGTACCCACGTCACACTGCTCTGTGTCCTGCTGCTCATATGCTGCGGCGGGGCATCTGCGCAGGCGGTGCCCGCTGCGGATGCGGCGACATCGAAGGCAGAACTGGGTCAGGCTGTGATTCCTCTGAATGGCCCCTGGCGGATGCAAGTCGGGGACTCGCCGCGCGATCCCTCCACCGGCGCAACGCTGTGGGCGCAGCAGGGATTCGACGATTCAAAATGGGAAACCGTGGACCTGGCGCCCAAGGGAGGCGCCTATGACGTTTGGAGCGGAACTTCAAGTTACGTGCCTGGATGGACGGCCAGGGGGCACCAGGGCTACTCAGGCTATGCCTGGTATCGCATTCATGTGAAACTGCAAGCTCGGCCGGGCGAAAAACTGGCCCTCGCAGGACCTGCCGATGTGGATGACGCTTACCAGGTCTTCGCCAATGGAAAGTTGGTGGGCAGCTTCGGCGATTTCAGTGGGAAAGAGCCGAATGTTTATTTCTCCCAGCCGCAAATGTTTTCACTTGACCAGGACACAGGTGATTCGGGATCAACAGACCTGGTGCTTGCCTTCAGGGTATGGATGGGCAAACACTCGCTTCTGCGGCGACCCCAGGCGGGCGGCATGCACAGCCCTCCGCTTTTGGGAGACGCCGGAGTCATAGGCGCAAATTACAAGGTTCGCTGGCAAAGGTTGCTGGCGGCATATTCACCGCTCGCTCTTGAAGCCCTGATGTATGCCCTGGTGGCGATGATGGCCTTCAGCCTGTTGCTCTTTGACCATACCGACCGCGTCTATGTCTGGGCTGGATCGGTCTTAGGTCTTACAGCCATCGATTTCGCACTTTCGGCCATCACCTCATGGACCACCTACCTCAACTTCCTTCTGCCGACAATCATTCGCGACAACTTCCTCACCCCGCTTATCTGCGGCGGCTGGGTCATGCTGTGGTGGGTCTGGTTCAGGCTGCACCGGCCACCGTGGTTGCCCCGTCTCGTTGACCTGTTGACCATCCTGCTGATTGTTGCCAACTCCATCCGCGGAGAGTTGCTGCTTCCCTTCATTTCTCACTCGGTCGCGGATGCCTTTTTCCCGGTTGCTGTGGTTGTCCGGCTGCTCTTCTTCCTTCTGCTCGTGTGGGTGGTCGCGCTCGGCATTCAGCGCAAGGGGCTGGAGGGATGGTTCGTTTTCCCCGTCCTGCTGTTTCGTGGCATCGGGCAGTTCCAGCCCGAGCATTCCGCCCTGCATATCCAGTCAGACGGCGGGCCGCTCGGACTGGAAATTTCCTTCACCCAGATCTGCAACTTGTTGATGGCACTGACCATCGGCTTGCTGCTGCTGCGCCGGTTGCTGATGTCCCTGCGCCAGCACCGGCTCATGGCACAAGACATCAACCAGCGCCTCCTCAAGTCAGGGCAAGACCAGTACCTGATGACGATGGAGGTGAAACAGGCCCAGGAGGTGCAGCAGGTCATTTTGCCCGAAGCCCGAACCCAGCTTCCCGGCCTGCTGATCGAGAGTGAATACCGGCCTGCCCGTGCCGTTGGTGGCGACTTCTTCCAGATCGTTCCGCGCCCCGTTGACGACAGTCTGCTCATCGTCGCCGGCGACATCACCGGCAAGGGGCTAAAGGCCGGCATGCTGGTCGCATTCCTGGTGGGTGCAATCCGCACCACTGTGGAGTGGAGCGCCGACCCGGTCGTGGTTTTGAAAGCTCTCAATCGACTGCTCATTGGCCGCAAAGACGGACAGGCGACCTGTATGGCGCTGCGCATTAGCGCAAATGGCGATGTGGTTCTGGCCAACGCTGGACATATTCCTCCGTATCTGAACGGTGAGGCAATGTCGATTGAAGGCGCTCTGCCACTGGGCGTGCGACTCGACGCCGATTTGACCATCACCCGCTTCAAGATGGCCGAGGGCGATCGGCTCGTGCTCATGTCCGATGGCATTGTCGAAGCAATGGACGCAGCCGGTAACTTGTTTGGCTTCGAGAGGGTGCAGGAACTGGTGCGCAAGGCGCATTCCGCCGCCGAAGTTGCCGCCGCTGCCCAGCGATTTGGCCAGGAAGACGACATCAGCGTCATCTCAGTCACCCGCACCCATGCAATGAAGCACGCCCTCGTGTAAGCCGCCATTTCTGCATCCATCCCTCGATCATGCTCACCAACGGCACCTTGCCAATTACACTTTGAATGAATGCTTCGACCCGACCCATCCCTTTCCCAGCTCGACCTCAGCTTTGAGGAGCCGCAGCGCACGCGCCGCATCTGGCCGGTGCGCGAATTGGTTGGATTGGTGCGCGAACTGGTGGAGCAGGAATACAGCGACGTCTGGGTCGAAGGCGAAATCTCCAACTTCCGGCCCGCGCCATCCGGCCATCTCTACTTCACCCTGAAAGACGCCGACGCGCAATTGCCGGTTGTGCTTTTTCGCCGCCAGGCCATTCTGCTTCGCTTCCGCCCTGAAGACGACCTGCATGTACTGGTGCGCGGACGCGTGAGCGTGTACGAGCAACGCGGCCAGATGCAACTGGTGGCAGAGACAATGGAGCCGGTCGGTGCTGGCTCGCTTCAACTGGCCTTTGAGCAGCTCAAGGAACGGCTCAAGGCCGAGGGCCTCTTCGACACAGCCCGCAAGCGCCCACTGCCGGCGTTTCCACGCGCCGTGGGCATCGTTACCTCGCCAACCGGTGCCGTGATCCGCGACTTCCTCAACATCGTCGCACGGCGTCACTCCGGTCTCAGCGTGCTGCTCTTCCCGGTTTCGGTACAAGGCGACCAGGCCCCGGCCGAGGTGGAAGATGCCATCGCCTCGCTCAATAACTCCGGTCTGGTCGACGTGATCGTACTCGCGCGCGGCGGCGGCTCGCTTGAAGACCTGGCCGCCTTCAACAGCGAGCGCGTGGCTCGCGCCATTGCATCCAGCAATCTTCCCGTAGTCTCCGCAATCGGTCATGAAACCGACTTCACCATCGCCGACTTCGTCGCCGACCTGCGCGCCCCCACGCCCTCGGCGGCGGCCGAGGTGATCACCGAGGCCCAGCACAAGATCGCCGAGCATCTGGCCCAACAGGACCATCGTCTGGAACGCGCTGCCAATTATCAGATCCTCCAGGCCCGGCAACGCCTCACACGTGTACCGGTAAGCCGTGCAGAAGCACGCATCTCGACCATGTTGCACCACCTCGCCCAACACCTCGACGATCTGGCCTTCCGCCAGGAAGACGCCCTCAACACGCAGTTGCGCGATCAGCAGCGCCAGGTGGCCTCACTCGCTGCTGCAGTCTTGCATCACAACCCGCGCCACGCTCTCGCGCACGCCCGCGAACACCTGGTTGCCTGCAACACGCGCATTGAACGCTCACTCCAACGTACCTTACAGCGCGCCGCAGTTCGGATTGGAGCCCTTGACGCGCATCTTCATTCACTCTCGCCGCTCGCTGTGCTCGACCGCGGCTATGCGCTGGTATTAGATGCCGATGGGGCGTTAGTCCGCTCCGCCGCGCAGATTGCCGCAGGCGACCAGCTCACCACGCGCCTCGCCGACGGCTCCTTCACCAGCCGCGTTGAAACCACTGCGCCGCGCACCGCTGTGCCTAGGCAAGCCACTCAAAAGAAAAGACAGAAGAAATGAGATCATGACCTCAGCAACCGCACGCAAACTTTTCGGAACCGACGGCATTCGCGCCGTCGCCGGCGAGCCGCCGCTCGATCCCACCACGATCTTCGCCGCCGGCCTGGCGCTCGCCCACTCGCTGCGCAAATCAACTGCTCATCCCAGAGTCCTGCTCGGCCGCGACACCCGCGAGTCGAGCCCTTGGATTGCGGCCACGCTTGCTGCGGGTCTCCGCCAAGCGGGAGCGCAGGTTGAGAGCGCAGGCATCGTGCCCACACCGGCTGTCGCCTTTCTTGCGCGCACCCATGGATTTCAAGCAGGAGTGGTGATTTCCGCCTCTCACAATCCGTGGCGCGACAACGGCATCAAGCTCTTCGGTGCGGACGGCTTCAAATTGCCTGACGCTGTGGAGCTGGCGATGGAAGATGAAATCCTGCATCACGCCGGCACCATCCTTAACGCGCCCAATCCCGCGTCCCTTCCCGCGATCGAAGACAACCCAGAATTCCAGGTCGACTACATTCAGTTTCTTACTGACTCCGTCCCTGGGCTCTCGCTTGCCGGCCTGCGCATCGTAGTGGACTGCGCCAACGGCGCCGCTACCGCAGTCGCCCCCGAACTCTTCCGGCGTCTCAACCCAGACGAATCAGCAAACATAACGCTCCTCAACATCGCACCCAACGGCCGCAACATCAACGACAACTGCGGCGCGCTTCATCCAAAGACCGTCGCGTCAGAAGTAGTCGCTCGCGGCTCGAATCTCGGACTCACCTTTGACGGCGACGCCGACCGCTGCATGCTTGCCGGTGCACAGAACAACGTCATCAACGGCGACGCGATTCTGCTTGTGGTCGCGCGCGACCTGAAATCGCGTGGCCTGCTCACCGATGATCTCGTTGTAGCCACCACCATGTCGAACATGGGCCTCGAAGCGGCACTCAAGCATAGCGGAATTCGCATGTTGCGCGCCCCAGTGGGTGATCGCTACGTTCTCGAACAGATGCTTTCACACCATGCCGCTCTCGGCGGCGAGCAATCCGGCCACATCCTGCTGCCGCACCTGGCTACCACCGGTGATGGCCTGCTCACTTCGCTCGTCGTACTCGATTTAATTGCCCGCACCGGCAAAACCATCGAAGAGCTGACCGCAGACCTGAAAGTCTTTCCGCAGGTCATCGTGAATGTAAAAGTGCGCGAGAAAAAGCCACTTGAATCGATCCCCTCGGTAGCCACCGCCATTCGAGCAGCCGAATCAGAGTTGCAGGACTCCGGCCGCGTGGTCATTCGCTACAGCGGTACCGAAGCCCTCGCCCGCGTGATGATCGAAGCCGAATCCGAATCCCTGATGCAGCTCCACGCCAATGCCATCGCCGACGCCATCCGCCGAGAACTCGGAATCTAGTGTCTCGGAATTTAGAAAAGTTCCTTCGTCCGATACGTTGCAAGCCCGACGGCATCTTAGTCGCAAGAGGATTCGCATGGTGCTGGAACACAAGAATGCGGGTGCCGCGGCTGGCGCCGGAACCGACCCCGGCGGCCGTGCGGCCGCGCCTCAACCCGAAAGACCGTCGAATGAAGCGCAGACTGCCGCGCTCTCTCCAACCAGCAAGAATCTGCTGCCCTGGCTTGTTGCGGTGGCGCTGTTCATGGAAAACCTGGACACAACCATTTTGAACACGGCCGTTCCCACCATCGCAGCCGCGCTCAAAGTCGGCCCGTTGAGCATGAAAGCAGTTCTCGCCAGCTATACACTCAGCCTCGCCGTCTTCATTCCCATCAGCGGCTGGATGGCGGACAAGTTTGGGACCCGGCGCGTTTTTGCCTCCGCCATCGGAATCTTCACTCTTGGCTCGCTGCTCTGCGGTATCTCCTCCGATATCCATGTGCTTGTTGCCTGTCGCGTTCTTCAAGGTTGCGGCGGCGCCATGATGGTCCCGGTCGGCCGTCTCACGCTGGTGCGCGCCTTTTCCAAATCAGAACTCCTCGGTGCCATGAGCTTCATCTCCATTCCCGCGCTGGTAGCTCCCATGCTCGGTCCCATCGCCGGCGGTCTCATCGTCGGCTATCTTCACTGGCGCTATATCTTCTTTTTGAATATTCCCATTGGCCTCGTTGGGCTTGTCATGGTCTATCTTCATCTGCCCAATTACTTTGAGGAGGATGTAAAGCCGCTTGATGTGGTCGGTCTCATTCTTTTCGGCTCTGGCATCGCGCTGTTGTCCTACGTGCTTGAGATCTTCGGCGAACATACGCTCG